>Ga0228535_1002509_pt1 | contig 17257 bp, 11 predicted proteins | sample SJ1metagenome_FD_168457 | JGI IMG/M metagenome (GOLD analysis project Ga0228535, IMG submission 168457) | Enriched culture of PCE-dechlorinating microbial communities from Ithaca, New York, USA - SJ1 | ecosystem: Engineered > Modeled > Simulated communities (microbial... > Unclassified | place... | reverse complement strand
ATACAAACAAGACATTCACTGCTCCGACAGTGACGGGGTACACCTTCAGTCACTGGTTGGTCAATGGAGATAATGCAGGTAGTAGCAGTTCATTGTCTCTAAAGATCGATAACCCCAAAAAAGTGGTAGCTGTATACAATACTTCCACAAAGCACAACCTCACAGTGACGACCACGCCGGACACGAATCTGAAGGTTAAGATAGACGCGGTGGAAAGCCCGTCACCCTTTGTGAAATCTGTGGACAAGGGATCGAGTCATACAATACAGGCAGTGACTCCACAGGAGAAAGACGTAAGCAGTCTCATCAGTGGTACCGACATGAGATACACATTCGACAAGTGGACAGATGGCAACACGGTGAACCCGAGGGCTGTGACGGTGAACAGCGACGTTACATATACCGCTCAGATGAAAGTTGAATACAAAGTAGAAACAGCTACACAACCTTCAGGCATAACGACGATTACAGGAAGTGGATGGTATACAAGCAACCACGAACTTTTGCTAAAAGCTCCATCAATTACAGGGGCTACTTTCTCTCATTGGGAAGTCAATGGAAGCAAATGGAGTAGTATGACAACGATAACATTGACGGTCAACGAGCCAAAAGCTGTTGTTGCATTCTACGAAACTCCCGATATATATTTGACAGTTAAGACTTCTCCGGAAGACGGACTAGATATTAGGATAGACGACGCAAATTACATCTCGCCTAAGGCGATTATTGTGTCGCCCGGTTCTGAACACGTTATAGAAGCATTATCACCACAGTTTCACGACCACAGTCTTTATATATCGGGTGATGACACATTTTTTATCTTCGAAAACTGGACTGGCGGAAGCAAAGAAAATCCAAGGACGATTGCTGTTGGAGCGCTTGGAGTGCAGTACACTGCTCAAATGAGAATAAGCTACAAAGCGGAGACAGCTACACAACCTTCAGGCATAACAACGATTACAGGAAGTGGATGGTACGCAGCTAATACAAACAAGACATTCACTGCTCCGACAGTGACGGGGTACACCTTCAGTCACTGGTTGGTCAATGGAGATAATGCAGGTAGTAGCAGTTCATTGTCTATAGAGATCGATAACCCAAAGAAGGTTGTAGCTATATACAATACTTCCACAAAGCACAATCTCACAGTAACGACCACACCGGACACGAATCTGAAGGTTAAGATAGACGGAGAGGAAAACCCGTCGCCCTTTGTGAAATCTGTGGACAAGGGATCGAGTCATACAATACAGGCAGTGACTCCACAGGAGAGAAACATAAGCAGTCTCGTCAGTGGTACCGACATGAGATACATATTCGACAAGTGGACAGACAGCAACACAGCCAACCCGAGGACTGTGACGGTGAACAGCGACGTTACATATACCGCTCAGATGAAAGTTGAATACAAAGTAGAAACAGCTACACAACCTTCAGGCATAACGACGATTACAGGAAGTGGATGGTACATTCAAAACACAAACAAGACATTCACTGCTCCGACAGTGACGGGGTATATCTTCAGTCACTGGTTAGTCAATGGAGATAATGCAGGCAGCAGCAGTTCATTGTCTCTAAAGATCGATAACCCCAAAAAAGTGGTTGCTGTATACAATACTTCTTCCACAAAGCACAACCTCACAGTGACGACCACGCCGGACACGAATCTGAAGGTTAAGATAGACGGAGCTGAAAACCCGTCGCCCTTTGTGAAATCTGTGGACAAGGGATCGAGTCATACAATACAGGCAGTGACTCCACAGGAGAAAGACGTAAGCAATCTCGTCAGCGGCACCGACATGAAATACACATTCGAGAAATGGACAGACGGCAACACGGCTAACCCGAGGGCTGTGACGGTGAACAGCGACGTTACATATACCGCTCAAATGAAAGTTGAATACAAAGTAGAAACAGCTACACAACCTTCAGGCATAACGACGATTACAGGAAGTGGATGGTACGCAGCTAATACAAACAAGACATTCACTGCTCCGACAGTGACTGGGTACACCTTCAGTCACTGGTTGGTCAATGGAGATAATGCAGGTAGCAGCAGTTCATTGTCTATAGAGATCGATAACCCAAAGAAGGTTGTAGCTGTATATATAGAGGAAACACCACAAGGAGTGATTCTGTCTCTTTCTCCAAACAGTGTCAGTGCAAACCCCGGGGCTTCATTTGATATTCTTGTCAAGGTTTCGAATATTCAAAACCTGAAGAGCGGAAGAATTGTCATCGACACTGGAAAAGCTGACTTTGTATCCGCAGAAGTTGTGGGATTGTTCTCTGGAGGCCAAATCTTTGGTACACCGGTTATCGATGGTCTGCAAACTATCGAAATAGGTATAGCCGAAGGCACAGCAAATGGTACGGGAGAACTGCTGAGAATAACTCTAAAAACTAATTCATCAACAGACATAAGTTTGACAAAGCAGACGTTGCTTAGAGATAATTCAGTGCCTTTCTACAAGGAAATCGCCTATAAGTTATCTAACAACGAGACAGTTGTAACCGTTAAATGAAGACCGGGGAGGTGTAGAGATGAGAGGGCTGTCAAGAATTATTATCACGGCAATAATCTTCGGAGCTATCCTTACTTCTTGTGCGATTCCAAATGCTTCAACTGTCAGGGTGTTCTTCGTGACAAAAGAAGGGGCTCCAATACCTTTTATTAGGGCTGAGCTCAGTGGCATTTCTTACACAGCTGATTCTAAAGGAATCATGATTTTGCCATCCAATATTGTTGATCCGCTTGTGATTTTAGACCCTTTTGTCGTGCTCGATGGAGCAAAGGAGATCGAACTTCAGATCCCAAGAACAAGGGTTGTATGCGAAATCTCAGAAGAACCTTTCATTGGGATGATTTATAAGAGAGTTGAGAATGTGATCGGCGTGAAGTTAGTCATGATAGGTATTCCGAATGCAAGGGCAGTTGAAGTTTCTTATACTCTTAAAGGTGAATTACCTGATAAGAAGCAAGCAGAGTTTTCGAATAATCTGAACAATGTCAATGGGTTCTACTATGAGACTACTTCTGACAAAATACTTGTGATTGATTCCTCCGAAAGAGCTGGTCTGACAAAAAACAAGATGTTCGGGATACTTGATTCAGAAAACTATGATTACATTGTTCTCGAGGAGTTCGGAGTACCTCTGGAGTACTGCCCCATAAATATAGATCAAGTCTTTGTCGTGGATGGTGAAGGCGATCTTTTAATACCCATTCCTGAAAACGAAAGGAGAGAATCAAATGAGATTAAATAATAGCTCGCATCTGAAAAAAGCAACCCTCATGTTCTTACTAATCGTGATTGCTGTTTTCGCAAGTGCGGTACCGTCTCTTGAAAAACCATTTGAATACGAGCAACCAGACGGCACGGTGATTCAACTGCTAGGTCGTGGTGATGAATTCTTCAGTTATTATGAAGACTCCCGAGGAAACCTGGTTGTTTTCGATAGAAACTCCGGTTATTGGTGCTACGCTCTCCTTGCTGATGGGATGATTATTCCAAGCCCTTCTCGCGTGGGTATCGATAAGCCCATGATTGATACTTATAAATCTCGAGATGTTATTGATGAAATACGCGATCGCTATCTTGAGCTGTCGGAAATGTACGCTTATAGAATTGGTTTTGAAGGCTCTACACCGTCAATAGGAGTAATTAGATTACCCGTGATTCTTATAAACTTCACTGATACAACGACAACTAATACGCCCAACGAATTCCGTAATCTTGTGTTTGCTGAATCTGGTCTTTCTTCTGTAAGAGATTACTACTTTGAAGTCTCATATGGCTCTCTGACTATACAAGGTGATGTTTTTGGCTGGTACAAAGCTGACAAGAATCACGACTACTACGGTATAGATGACTACCATGCAAGAGAACTGGCGCTTGAAGCTGTTAAGAAGGCTGATCCCTCTGCAAATTTCTCTTTGTATGATAATGACAAAGACGGTAATGTTGATATTGTAATAGTTATTCATCAGGGAAGAGGTAGGGAAGAATCAGGTAGCCCTAATGATATTCATTCACATCACTGGGTAATCCCATCTTATAAAACTGATGGAGTGACTGTAAATAGTTACACAATGCAGCCAGAGCGCTACGAGAATGGAATTACCACAATAGGTGTTATAGCTCACGAATTAGGTCATGCCTTGGGTCTTCCAGACCTATATGACACAACTGGTAAGAGTGAGGGAATTGGTGAATGGGGATTAATGGGATCGGGTAGTTGGCTTTGGCTATATCGTCCTGGAGATTGTCCTTCCCATATGACAGCTTGGTCAAAAGTTAAGCTTGGTTGGCTTGGACCAGTTGATGTAAGTGCACACACCGGATTTTTTGTTCTGAAAGAAGTTGAAAAGCGGCAAAGCTCTTTAGTATACTTCAAAGCAGGCTCACAAACAGAGTACTTTCTTGCGGAGTTTAGGGACCGTGGAGGATTTGATGTCGGTCTACCGGGAGAAGGAGTGATTGTCTATCATATTGATGATACTCAAAGCGGCAACACGAACGTGGCTAGAAAGCTTGTTGACGTTGAGGAAGCTGATGGTCTAGACCATCTTGATAAGAACATCAATAGAGGCGACGCTGGAGATCTTTTCTCCAAAAGTGGCGATCTGTTTTCTAACACATCAACACCCAACTCAAAATGGTATAGCGGAATAAACAGCGGTTTTGGTCTCTCAAATTTCGTCAATGCAGGTCAAATAGACAAGGCAACATCCTTCATTGTATTGGTAGGACAAGCTGCTCCTTCAGAGCTGCGGTTGGAAAGCTTTTACGATGGCAAGCCGAGGTTGATATGGAATGATAATACTGACGAATTGCTTATTTGGAATTCTAGAACAGGTAAATGGGACTCCATGAATGAAAACGGCTTCGAGATATATAGAAAGACAGTAAATACAAGTTATACAAGAATAGCAGATGTAGATGCAGGAGAGAACTCTTTCATAGACAACTCTGCTCAACCCAATACCCTTTATTGTTATAAAGTTAGGGCCTTTAAGATGGGTGATAGTTCTGATTGTTATACACCTTATTCAAATGAGCTTTGCATTACAGTTCCTGGTACTCAAAAGCACAACCTCACAGTAACTACATTCCCTTATACTGGACTAGATTTGAAGATAGACGGAACAACATATACTTCACCAAGAACACTATCAGTGGATAAAGGCACAAGTCACACAATACAAGTAATATCGCCACAGGAGCAGGATGATACAAGTAAAGTCAGCGGCACCGACATGAAATACACATTCGAGAAATGGACGGACGGCAACACGGCTAACCCGAGGACTGTGACGGTGAACAGCGATGTTACATACACCGCTCAGATGAAAGTTGAATGCAAAGTGGAAACAGCCACACAACCTTCAGGCATAACGACGATTGCGGGAAGCGGATGGTACATTCAAAACACAAACAAGACATTCACTGCTCCGACAGTGACGGGGTATACCTTCAGTCACTGGCTAGTCAATGGGGATAATGCGGGTAGTAGCAGTTCATTGTCTCTAAAGATCGATAACCCCAAAAAAGTGGTCGCTGTATACAATACTTCCACAAAGCACAACCTCACAGTGACGACCACGCCGGACACGAATCTGAAGGTTAAGATAGACGGGGTGGAAAGCCCGTCGCCCTTTGTGAAATCTGTGGATAAGGGGTCGAGTCATACAATACAGGCAGTGACGCCACAGGAGAAAGACTTAAACAATCTCGTCAGCGGTACCGACATGAGATACACATTCGAGAAATGGACAGACGGCAACACGGCTAACCCGAGGACTGTGACGGTGAACAGCGATGTTACATATACCGCTCAGATGAAAGTTGAATACAAAGTAGAAACAGCTACACAACCTTCAGGCATAACGACGATTTCTGGAAGTGGATGGTACACGGCCAACACATACAAGACATTCACCGCTCCGACAGTGACGGGATATACATTCAGTCACTGGCTAGTCAATGGGGATAATGCGGGTAGCAGCAGTTCATTGTCTCTAAAGATCGATAACCCCAAAAAAGTGGTAGCTGTATATGAGAACACATCTCAGAACTCTGGAAGCCTTATTATCCAAGGAACAGCGAATGTTAGCATGCAGGAATTTGAGAACGGTTTTCTCATATGGCTTCGAATAAGTGGTTGTAACGGCATGAAGGCTTTTGAACTAAATCTAACTGCCACCAACAGCTTTACATTTGAAGACATAGTATTTTCGTCTCCTAATCACATTGCTGGAAAAAAATGGTCCATTGTAGCAAATAATCTTCAGAAGAAAATTGTGAGCGTCGAAGCTATGTCTTTGGATGTAGCAATAAATGGAGATCAGACTCTTGGCTACATTCTATGCAAGACAAGCACACAGATCCTAGATTGGCCCATCCTAAGTGGGACCTTCAATTGGTCTGATACACAGGATAAGGCGTACTCAGCGGAGCTTCTTATAGTCCATTACGCTACCGATTTCAATCGGGATAACGAGGTTACTGTTGGAGATTTGGGATTCTTTGCAAATCGTTACAATTCAAAACTAGGAGATCCAAAATGGAACCCCATTTGCGACCTCAGTGGCGATGGCAAAATTGATTTCGACGATCTATCATATTTTGTAAATCACTGGAAACACTAATCAACTCACGAAGTGCGTGAAAGTAACGAAGAAATGAACCAGAGAGGCAAGACAAAGGGAAAAGGTCATTGAAAAAGGAATAGAGAAGGGAAGAGTAGAAAACCGGACGCTCCAGATGTAGAATATTTTGTCCAAACAAACCACACAAAGGAGCGACCGGTTATGAGTATTCTTGCATCAATTGAGCATTTTGTCCAGCTACGCTTTGGTGATTTCTTCTCTTCAATAGAGGCCTTCTATCTTAAAGATATCCTGATTCTTATACAGGGAATACTGGAACCTGGACATAATTCGATCTCCTCAATAGCTAGAGACCCTTTGAGCAAGGTGGCTCATACAACCCTTACCAGGTTTGTTAATGGTCATCCTGATTTCTGGAATAACCTCGAGAAGCTGATCCAGAAGGTTATTTTCTCAACCTCTTCTGAGAAGATGATACTGGTTGTGGATGATACTCAACTGGCCAGAAGGAGTAAGAAGATACCTTTCACCACTCTAACGTATGATCATAATCAGAAGCGGTATTGCCAGGCACAGATTCTCCTTACCGTTGGTAGAGTCAGCAATGGTTTCTTCCCTCTGGAGATGATGTTCTCGAACTCGAAAGAAGGCCCCACCAAGATTGAAAGACTTATAGATTGGCTGAAAGAGAACGAGATAAGGGATGCAGTACTCCTTGGAGACTCCTGGTACACCAACAGCCACGTGATAGAGTCCTGCAAACTCTGGTTTGGAATCACTTTCATCGGGAAAGTCAGGGGAAATCTCTTATTCAAGACTGAAGACTCTATCACCAGAGTATCCCACTACCAGGACTCTGTTCGTGATTTCTCAGAGGAAGTCATCATAAGAGATAGAACCGTCAGATTCCACCAGAGAGTTGTTCGCTTCAAGTCTGTTAGAGTTCCTCTCAAGATAGTTGTGGCCGAGCTGGATGATGGGAGAAGAACCACCCTGATCTCTTCAGATACGGAGCTTTCATCTGAGGATATCTTTCTGTATTATCTCCACAGATGGTCGATAGAGTCCTACTTCAAGACTGCCAAACAACACTTCTCGCTCGGCAAAGCCGGACTCTCGACTGAAGATGGCCAAAAGCATTGGATCATCCTGGTTATTCTTGCCTATTTGATTTTCAATGACCTTCACCGATTCATTCTAGAGAAGACTAAGTCTCAAACAAAGAGGTACAAAGTCTTCGAAACGATCCAAAGAGCTATCTCTATGCTCAGGTCTTTACTCCTGGAACAGGTTAAAATCGACTTCCATCTCCTCGATTCCTGTTTTCGTTCTCCTTCTCTTGCTCCTTTCTATTAGCTGTAACATTGACGCACTTCGTGTGGTTCAAAGAGGCATATTTGTTTGTTATCATGTGTGGAATTGAGAACACCGGAGAGGAGGTAAAAGTATGAAGAAGCTCCTTGCTATTCTTATTCTTACAGCGATCGTGTTTCTTCCGGGGTGTCCAAAGAAGGAAAATCAACCTCCCGTAGTTCAGAAAGCCAGTGGACTTGAAGGAATAGTCGAAACAACGACTGGAACTTTCACATGGAGCGGAGATGATCCGGATGGAACAATCAAAAAGTACGAATGCAGAAAAGACGGGTTGATCTGGGAAGATGTTGCCCTTCAAACCACTTATACATGGAACGATTACACATCTGGAGCTCACACTTTTGAAGTCAGGGCAATTGACAATAAAAATGCTTTTTCAAATATTGTTGTGTGGAACTTCACCTCTATAAAACAGATGATTCTGGTGGAGGGTGGACAATTCACGATGGGAGACACCTGGGGAGACGGTTATGACGATGAAACCCCAACACACGACGTAACCATCACGTATGACTATTACATCGGGAAGTATCAGGTGACTTTCGACGAGTTCGATGCGTTCTGCGATGATACAGAAAGGACGAAACCGGCAGATGCAGGATGGGGGCGGGGCAAACGACCGGTGATTTTTGTATCCTGGTGGGATGCGATCAGTTACTGCAACTGGCTCAGCGAAAGAGCGGGACTCCCAATTGCTTATGACGGCCTGGGAAATCTTCTCGATTCTGACGGAGAGATCACCTTAAATCCCTCGGAAGTTGTGGGATACCGCCTGCCAACCGAAGCTGAATGGGAATATGCGGCAAGAGGCGGAAAAAGTAAATCGCCATTCAAATACTCGGGAGGCGACATCGCCGATGATGTTGCCTGGTACCGCGAAAACTCATACAACGAAAATGTCGGGAGGATAACAACCTGGCCGATAGGACTGAAAACGCCTAACGTACTCATGATTTATGATATGAGCGGCAACGTTCACGAGTGGTGTAGCGATATGTACTCAGCGTACACTTCTCAGGCTAAGACAAATCCATTTGTCAGCGTTGGTACGGAGAGAGTTATCAGAGGGGGAAGTTTTTTCAGTATTGAGAGGTTGGTGAGAGTCGCCGATCGCGAAAAACTCGATCCGACATATAAGCGAGACGGTGTAGGATTCCGTATAGCGATAACTGCCGAATAGCTTTTTTCATGATGCTGACACGAGAAGGAGTCCTTTTTTAGAATGAAAAGTCGGAATCCTGGAATTTGATGCTTGTATAAGGCTGAAGATTTGCTGCATTCCTGCGGGACAATCAGGAGACCTGAATTACCAGACCGGTTATAAATTCTATCTCCTGCACCTTAAAACGAGAGTAAATTAAGTTCCCTTGATCCTGGATTTTTAGTTCACAGGACTCTTCAGAGGGGCCCTTCCGGAGTGATGATATTCGTGAGAAAGGGCCCCGGTAAACTCTTGGATTCCAGAGAGCTCGGAGTTCGTCTTTGTAGCCGCCATAGTAGCTTCCAGCGGGGTCGTTCCGTATTCGACCATGAGTTTTATCTCGAAAACAGAGCGTCACTTAGAACTTACAGTTGACAGATGGCGATTCAACGATGGATAACTGCGATAAGGTGCCAAATGGGTACATCGGCAGAAATTGAGTTTGAAAAATATCGATCTATTCCGCCTTTAGCACGGATCTCAGAGCTCTCTGGACAGAAAGACTATCTCGTCGATGCCGGAATTCATAAGTATCGTACCGGGTATTCTTCGCGTCCGGGTGAATCCCATCTCAAGAAAGAAGGATTCGGGACCGTTCGGGAAGGGAGCGCGAAGCCCCGAAAGAACACCGACCTTTGAATATCCCAGAGCTCTCAGCCGTCCAAGAAAAAAGTCAAGCAATCCGGCCCTGTAGTCAAGAGGTTCAACCATGGCGTTGTAAATGCAGTTTATAAAGGCCATTGAGTCTTCGGCCGGGATAGCGTAAGGTGACTCGAGAGAGGGAATAGCCTCGCAGAAGGCTACGGGTCTGCCGCCCGAGTAGGCCACGGCTCCGGCGCAGAGGTGATCTTTGCCGCCGAACCTCTCCAGCCAGGCCCCCTTTTCGGCTATGCCGAAGTTATCGCCGTTAGTACATATGCGGCACGCATCTACGATCGTCTCGCCCGAATAGAGCCTTATGGAGTCGCACGATCCCTTCGGGTTCGGCGAATGCGGCTCGAAGTATTCAGATGGTTTCCCGGTTTTTAAGATTTCTATCAGTCGTTGAGCGGGAACGGGACCGGCAATCGTGATGCCTTTCAGGAGGATCGAGAACGGGAAGAAGAGCCCGACGGGGGGCGATAGATGTGTGATGTCGAACTCTTCAATCGATAACCTCAGATAATCCGCAGCCTTTTTCGCCTCTCCGCGCGCCCATGAATTCCAGGGACACTGATCGCCGTAGTAGTAAATCTTCATGCTTTCGATCTCTTTCACCTCGCCCGTGTAATATATGTCGATCCAGTACTGATATTATAGGTTTTCCGGTTGAGTATCAACCGGCTTCCATTATGATGTGCAATTGACTGGCTATGCACCTTCCGATATAATCTCAACAACCGATCCAGCTCCCGAAGGAGACAAGATGTTGGGTTATTTCAGGCCTGGGGCCGCGCTTTCCGCACAGTCGAAGAGACAGTACCGGATAATATACTGCTCGCTCTGTCATTCTCTACGAAATACCTACGGCAGGAGGGCTGCACTTCTTCTTCAGAACGACCCACTCTTTTTCGCGCTTCAATCTGGCTTCATGCCTCCGGTGGACGAAGAAAAGGTCATTAAAAAAAGATGTGTGATGCAACCCAAAAGGGTCGAGGTTCTGGTCTCCAGCCCTGAAGTCTTCGAACCTCTGGCCGACCTCTCGCTTATAACTGTTCTCTTCGCCAGATGGGACAAAGAGCTGGATGAGAGGCGGGGAGTGAAATCCAGGTTATTCGACACGCTTTTCAGAGGTGTTTTTGCAAAGCTGGGAGCGAAACTCCGACAGAGGGGAATCCCACTCGACGGATTGAAGAGGGAGTGTATGAAGAATCTCGAGCTCGAGAGGAAGGAGGCATCGAATCCGCTCGAAAGGCTGGAAGGATTCGTCCGATTCGCTTCGAAGCTAATAGCCGAATTCTTCACGTCGGCCGTAAAGGTTGAACGAAGCCTTGAGATCGCCCGGGAAATGCTCAGGGTCATGTATCTTATCGACGCTCTTGAAGACTACCATTCCGATAGAAGACACGGCGATTTCAACGTACTTTTCGGTCACGAAGGACCGAACCTTGCCGAGTACGTCGAAGATAGCGTATACTCTTCACTGGAGGCGATTTCCCTCAGTGGAAAGTTCGGCACCGACCGGTGCCTCACAGAGATAATCGACAGCACTTTTTCCTTCGTAGTCGGCAAACTTGCCCTCGCGAGGGAGAAGTACAACAAGGGGGTTAAAGATGCCTGATTATTACGAAGTCCTCGGGGTCAGACCCGACGCTTCGGACGAAGAGATAAAGAGCAAATATCGCGAACTGGTGAAGATGTACCACCCGGATAGACATACCAACAACCCACTCCAGTCGCTGGCCGAGCAGAAGATGAAAGAGATAAACGAGGCCTACGAGGTACTGGGCAACCCTGAAAAACGCCGCCAGTACGACGGCGGCAATGCCAGCGTAGCCTCCTCGCGGTACAGCTCCTCTACGGCCTCCAGCTATGAAGCTCTGATCGCACAGGCCACAGGGGATTTATCCCAAAGACTATGGGAAAGGGCCGTCCAGCTTTGCACAAAGGCCATCGGTATGAACCCCTCCCGCTACGAAGCCTACGCCATAAGAGGAATGGCCCGCTACCAGCAAAACAACCACAACAGCGCCATCGAAGATCTGAACGCCGCCATATCCAGAGGTGGGAGGGAAGAAGCGATCTATGCATATCTGGCCTTCAGCAGTGCCGAGCTCGGCAGACACGGAGATGCCATTTCGGCAATAAATAAGGCTATCGAAATGGGCGGGAGAAATCCGAACTACCTGGCCTTTCTGGCCATCCAGTATGAAACGATAGGCTATAAAGAAGAGGCGAGAGCCGCATGGGACGAGGTAAGAAGGATAGATCCCAACAACGAAATGCTGAGGCGACGCGATCAGACATGGAGGGTCGGTGGAACATACATAGATAAGAAAGATGCCGGCACCGCCGCGGCCTGCGCCACATGCGTCCTGCTGGACCTGCTGTTCAACTGCTGTTGATGGAACGCGCCCTGGAACTCATAAGCGAGTACGGCTATCTGCTCGTCTTTTTTGGAACCGTAATCGACCAGTCCGGGATACCGGTTTTCATCGTCGCCGGAGGCATCTTCGTGGCGGCAGGTCTGCTCGGTTTCTTACAGGTCGTATCGCTCTCGATTCTTGCGCTGGTCGTAACGGACATACCCTTCATCTTCATTGGCCGGTACCTTTCCGGGCGATTGGTGGGAAATTACTCCACCGGAAAGAGCGTAAGGTGGCTGAAGAACTTCATGATAGCCGGAACGGCTATCTTTCTGAAATCTCCGACGCTTTTCTATCTCTTCTCAAAAGTGATACCGGTTATCGGAAAGTATGTGCCTGTTTTTGCCGGCTTCAGCGGCTCCCGCAAAACCAGGGCCATATTACTCTTCTCGCTGGGAGATGTCATATACGCGCTAGTCTTCACGATCGGCGGAGTCTATCTGGGTGATATCTTCATAAAGCATTCCAGAATGTTGGCCGTTCTGATTGCCCTCATTTTCGCGGTTTTCTACCTGCTTGCGGCAAGGATATACGGAAAGAGTATAAAGAGCCGAATGGGCAGAGAAAGGAGTGACTATCGTTGAAAGGCAACTTCTACGATTACCAGAAGAACTTCTTCGAAGCTTATAACGGGGGAAGGCTCGAAGAGGCACTGAAAATAGCGCAAGAGGCCGATTCGATCTTTCCCGACAAAGCATGCAAAACCAAATACTGGAAGGCCTGCATGCAGGGATTACTGGGCAGGAACGAACAGGCCGTGGAAGCTCTGGAAGAGCTCGCCGCTTCCGACCAGTGGATAGATGCCGGATTGCTGGAAAAAGAAGAGGATCTGAAAGCGTTGCGGGGTACGTCCCGGTTCGAAAAAGTCGTAGAAGTCCTGAAGGAACGCGGGGATAAAGCCAAAAAAGCCAGCAAACCGGTCCTGCTGGAATTCGCGCCGGAAAAGCCTGACGGCGTGCTCTTCGCCCTTCACATGAAGATGACCGGCGCCGGGGAGATCTCGGAATACTTCAGAGAAACCGTTCCCACACTGAATAAAAGCTTCGTAGCAATACAGTCCTCTCAAACCGTGGGCACGGGACTCTACTGCTGGGACGACATGGGGCTGGCAAAGAAAGAAACCTCCAGCCTGATAAAGGCCTATCTGGCCAAAAGAGGCTTTACCGAAAACGACACCGTCATCGCCGGCGCGTCGCAGGGAGGAAGACTGGTCTTCGAACTGGTCCTGGAAAGGATTCTAATCCCGCGCATGGCGATAATCGTGGTGGGCGCCTTCAGGGAAGTCGAAAAGTACAGAGAAAAGATAGGGAGCTTTCCCGGGCTATGCGCTTTGAGATTCATCGTCGGAGCCAGAGACCCCTTCGCGAATGAAACTGTGAAACTGCACGAAATGGCCAGAGAAAAAGGAGCCAATTCACAACTGAAGATCTACGAAAATATGGGCCACAGCTTTCCGGATGACTTCGACGAATACCTCAGAAAGACGCTTTGACACTCCTTCCAGACTTGAATACAGGGGAGCTTCCGGATGAATTAACCTGGGCCCGTTCCCGCCAGTAGAATATGCCCCAGGGCTGTGCCATAAACCGAAAAGTAATCTCAGCTTTTCTTTTTTCCCAGACTCTTGAAAGCCGCTTTGAAATGGTAGCAGAAACCTTTCTTTTCCGTTTGCTGATTGACCTTGCTTAAGTATCCCTGAAGCTGGGCGGAGAGAGAATCGACGTTGTTTGACAGCTTCTCAACCTTTTTTTCCAGGTCCTTCAGCTTTTTCGCCTCTATCGCGCCTCCGCCTTTGATAATTTCGATGGCCTCTTCGATCGAAAAGCCCTGACCGGAAAAGGCCGCCAACTTTGCGACCAACGCCGGACTCTCGACCGGATAAAACCGCTCGCCATCGACGATTTCAGATGAAAAAAAGCCCGCTTTCTCAAGCGCGGAAAGATACTTCTCCGTTTCTACACCGGACAGTTTTGCCCTCTCGCTTACCTCACGAGTATTCAAGTCATCACCGACCCTGTCAATGAATTTTGACTCTCCAGCAACAACCTCTGTAACTGACTCTAAATCGGTCTTTTCGGGAATTTCCAGAATCTCTTCGCCTGAAATATCCGGAATCTTCTCCTGTTCGACTATTATCGCCTTGACTCTCTCTTCGATCGCTTCAGTACCGATAATCGTTTTCAGCCTTCTGTAAATATCCACGATATCCAACAGGTCTCTTCTCAGTGTCTCATCGTCGGGAATCGCTCCCCTTTCGTATCTCTTACCGCAGATGTGGCCCAACTCGTACCCGGTTCCAAGCTCTCTCTCCGTTCCGAGCGATATGCTCTCATAGCCGAACTGACCGATGGGTCCGAGCAGCTTTCTGTAAGCCCTCGCCGCGGTGGATATCTTCTCCTTGGCCAGCTCCAATCCATAAGTATCTCTGAAAAACATCCAGCCCTGATTGAGAGAAAGGAATACTCTGGACATATCCGACCTGAAAAAGTACATCACAAAATAGCCTCGCATAGGAGATTCGGTGATCTCTTTATCGAATACCCCTATCCAGGGAATCTCCGCCCATCTACCCTGACCGGCGGAAGCCGATACTTTGAACTGACCCGGGTACTTCGAATCGACGACTTTTTGAACCGTTTCGCTGACATGCCCCCTCAAATAGTCTGCCAGTTTGTTGTTTGCAAAACTTTTTTTCTTCTCAACAAGATACCTGTCAAGAATCCTGTTAATGGCTTCCTGCATAAGCCCTCCTCATTGACATCGCCCACCTTCTAAGCAAAATTGAAAAAGCCGCTTGACTAATTAGAGCGTATCATTAAACTAATTCATATTCCAAATGAAAACGCCTGTCGATAACGGAACCGGTTTCTCGTTCCAACAAGGGCAGCAGATGTCAGGCTCATGAGATAAGAGGAATAATAGAAGGTCGGAAGAGAGAAAGAGACGTAAGTCGTTGAATTTTCCAGAATAACGGGCTCATGCTTGAAAAGAGCGTTAAGTAGCGTTCACCGTTCCGAGTATCGGTTTAAGCTCTTCCGACCCCCGCTTTGGCTATTTAATTATTCTCCCGTCGAGCGCCGCACGAACAGGACTGTTGTTCTGCATGTACTCTTTGACAAGTTTCTGGACATCCAATCCCGTATCGGTGTATTTTAAGCCTGCAAACAGGTCTTTATAACCCGGAGCGAAAAGTCCCTGGTAATTGGTTGTGGCGACCAGGTAGGTCTTCTCAAGATTCAGAGGCTCGAAGCTGTCCGGGCATTCCGTATCTGCCTGAACTTCAACCGCCGTGGCCTTTCCATTGCTTATCACGAAACGCACTCCAGAGACCTGTGAGAAGAATCCGGTGCCGCTCTGGCTTATCGAGTGATTGAGAATCTTCTCAAGCGTGTCTCCTTTGACTTCATAGACATAGATTATATTGACGTAGGGAAGGGCGTTCTTAAGATCCTCATAAACGGTGGATCCTGGAGCGATTGATGCCCTGAAACTGCTCGAAGTCGAAAGGGCCACGTCCGCTCCCGATGCCTCCCTTATGACATCCATCACGAAATTGCCCAACACCGATTCTCCCGTATTGACGTTCGCAACGGACAGCTCGGTCTCGACTTCACCTATCCACTCGAACAGGTGGGCAAATGCCGGATCACTTTCCAGTTCCGACTGAAGCCTTTCGACTTTACCGGCAACAATTGGATCTTCAGGCAGGGAAGAATCCATTGGAACAAGTGAACCCGAGATACTCTTCTTGCCATCCGCTCCAAAGTAAACCACTACCTCCGAAACATATGTTCCGTATTGGTAAGGAGAGATGAAGTACGTATCAGTTCCATCGATCTTTGTGAGAGGAATCTTTAGATGACTGTGCGTACCGAAGATCAGGTCTATTCCTTCTACCTTTCTCGCCATTTCGAGTGTCTCTTCATATTCGGCATGCCCTATAAATACAATCAAATCTACTTCTTCGGCTTTCATCTCTTCGACAATCTCGGTGGCTGTCACCATGAAATCTCCAAATGTGGCTCCCTCAACGGGCCTGGCGGCGGGTTTCACAAGGCCGCTATAATCGGAGCCGGCCAGCGCGAAGACGCCGATCTTCTTTCCTTCAACTTCAAAAACAAGATACCGTTTACCGAGGTACTCGAAAACAGGCGAACCATTTGCATCCAGAACATTTCCCCCAAGAATCGGATACGTCAATTGCCTCCACACTACTTGGAAGTCCTCCGGGCCATACTCAGAATCGTGATTTCCGAAAGCCATTGCGTCGAAGATATTGTTGAACCACGGCAGCTCTATCGCGTGAAATTTGTCGGACCACGCCGGAGTTCCGAGGTTTATCATATCTCCGCCGCAAAACACAAGCGTGCTTTCGTCCACAGACTTTTCTCTCAGGTAAGTTATGATCCTGGCGATTCCACCAAATCCATGCTGTCCTTCAGAGTAGAAGGGAATCGCATGAGAATGGTAGTCAGTGACATGATACATCTTAATGGTAGTAGAGAACGACAGAACGGAAAGGAGTATAATTGCGAGAATCAGGAATTTAGATCTCATTCTATCACCTCCTTTAGTAATCATTTTAATTCTATCATCGCTGTGAGTTACTAAGCTCTTCTTGTGAGACCTGTTAAAGAGCGAGAATTTTCCAGACTTACAATGTTAGAAAGCATTTCAGGGCAGGCTCTTCAGGACAGGCTCCACGGGATGACAATCCCTTGCCGTCATGCCGGACTTGATCCGGCATCCCCGCTCCTTCGAAAGAGCAAGAGCGAGATCCCGTATAAGAGCATTACGGGATGACAGGATTGGTGCACTACGGGATGACAGCCCCTCAGGTCATCCTGACGTGCTCCCAGTCAGGATCTCGCCCTTTCCTCCCTTCCCGTCATGCCGGACCTGATCCGGCATCTCCGTGCGCCCGGCATGGTACACAACTATAGGGTGAAAGACCCGAATGTGGGGAGTCAAAGAAGCATTAGCCAGAGGCAAGGGTGTCACTGG
>Ga0228535_1002507_pt1 | contig 17287 bp, 18 predicted proteins | sample SJ1metagenome_FD_168457 | JGI IMG/M metagenome (GOLD analysis project Ga0228535, IMG submission 168457) | Enriched culture of PCE-dechlorinating microbial communities from Ithaca, New York, USA - SJ1 | ecosystem: Engineered > Modeled > Simulated communities (microbial... > Unclassified | place... | reverse complement strand
TTCCGATGTCGGGATTGTTCCAGGGAGTGTCGAATCCCTCGACTTCAAACCGGCCAACTTCATCATATGGAATTTCCGCAGGTCCAGTTAAATTTTTATAGGCATCCGTCAAAACATTCCCAATCTTTCCGAGAACTTTTGAAACCCCTCCCCCCGTCAGCTTCTCTGCGGTTAGGCCGGCCGAGGCAAGGTTTCCGATCCCCGACACCTTAGATGCCGATTTGGAGGCTTCCAACTGATCCTGTGCAAGACTCTCGTTTGCCGCTGCCTGGCGTTTCTGCTCGTCCAGGGCGGCCTGTTGCAGGGCCAGGGTCGAAGCGTACTGGCTCTTGTTATTCTCCAGGGTGCTTTCGTATTCAGCCTTGGCCTCGGCCAGCTTCTGGGCGTTCAGGGCCTCGGTAACGGCGTTTGCCCGCTTGGTCTCGGCCTGGGCTTCCTGCGCGAGGGACAGTTGCCGGTTGGCGGTCTTCTGGCCGGCCAGGGCCGAGAGTTCGCCCCCGTAGGCCTCCTCCAGCTCCCAGGGCTGGACGATCTGACCCGCCGCCTTCCTGGCGTTGAAGTACCTCTGAAGTTTGCTCAGGGACGACGTCGGAATGTTATATGAGCTGGCCATGGCACCCTCCTACGTATAATCGTGCTCGCGCACGGGTTGATGGTATATTGCGACGGCGAAAGGTTCGAAGCCGCAACTTTCGTCGCTGGTCGTGACAGACATTTTCAGGGAATGAAAGATCCCCGGGACCGAGTTCGCCCCTTTCACCGGGAAGGCAAGGCGGCGTCCGGAGCTCGCCTGCTCGATCGTGTAATCCGTCCCGGAGGCCGCGGTGTCCACGTAATGGGTCAGCGTTACGTCGGAGGCCGTCGTCTTCGCCACCAGGATCGGCACGAACGCCTTGGCCTCGCACTCGACCAGCAGGTTCCCGTCGTCGAGCGGAAAGTCCCCGGTATGCAGGATCGAGACGATCGCGTTCCCGTCGAAGTCGGTCCCGTAGTCCAGGCGCATCATGTACCCGGCATCGATGAAGCCGTAGGCGTAGCTGTTGCCATACTGGTCCGTGACGTTGAGACCGCACCTGAGCCTCTTGCCGGTCCCGCGCTCCACCCGGAACCACTTCCACCGCTTCATGTCCAGGACGAATTCGGCCTCCCCGGTGTTCAGGGTCAGGAAGACGTGGTATTCCATCTTCCCCTTGTCCACGAACGCGGTGAAGTCGCCCACGCTCTCGAGGTCGATGTGCTCCGTTTTCGTCTGGTCGAAGATGTCCCGGATGTCGTCGCTCACCAGGATGGGGTTCCGGCCGTCCGAGACGTAGACGCCCCCGGAGCCCGGGTCCATCCAGACGGCGAAGCACCGGTTGGCGTTTGACTGGCCCTCGACCGGCGGCACGATCACCACGTCCAGGGTCCCGGGCGCGGTGCAGCCGATGGTCGGGCTGATCCGGTACTTCGTCCAGGAGCTATCTCCTTTTACCAATCCCCATACCTCTTGATTCTTGAACAGCATGGTGATGTTCAGCAGGTTCGAGCCGTACTGGGCGAAGGTCGTGCAGCCGCAGTTCAGCTCCTCGTGATTCCCGAACTCGACCTCCAGGCTGTCCTGGCCGTTGAACACCTGGCAGGTTTCGTCGGCGGAGATGAGGATGCTGTTGCGCTTCCCGTCCATGTTGCAGCAAAGCATCAGCCGGTTCTGGCTGTAGAGCGGGAACTTGTACCCCCGGATCTGCCTGGGGGCCGGGATGCTCGAGACATAGTAGACCGCCGTGCCGGAATCCAGGGCCTTGTCCCACCGGAGCCGGTAGTAGTAGAGGGGCACCGAGTTGTTGGCGACGGTCCGCTTGAAGACCGCGTAGGCGTCCGGCGGCGAGAAGCTGATGGTCCCGGACTTGGCGAGGCTGATCCCGCCTTCCGCGGTGCCGTCCACGATCGCGCCCACGGACGTGAACTCTTTGCCGTTCCAGTAGTCGATCGTGGCCGTGGTGCCGGCCGTGCCGTTGGTCTTGTCCGGCGGCACGTTGACGTTGAAGGCCGTGGCCCGCTCGAAGGTCCCGATCAGGACGCAGTTGTTCCCGTCGCTGTAGGCCCCGAGGCTCGACAGGTCCGCGTAGCTGGCCGTGTCCAGGTCCTCGTAGTAGTCGTCGGTCACGTTGAGGATCAGGTCCTCGTATGTCGTCGTGTACTTGAAGAACGACGCGATGTCCCTGTCCAGGCCGTCCCAGATGTCCAAGATCCGCTGGAACGGCGCGTCCAGGGTCACGTAGTAGACCTCGGCCCCTCCGTCGGAGATGGTGAACTGATACCAGTACCCGAGGCCGCCCTCGATGTACTTGAGCTTCGAGGTGTCCACCGTGGAGGCGAAGGTCACGGACCCGGTACGGGCCAGGGTCCTGCCGTCGACCGACGTCCCGTCCGCGATCGTCAGGGATTCCCAGGCCGAGCCGGTCCACTGCTTGCCCGTCATCGTGCTCGCGGTCGTGTTTTCCTGGCCGTCGGCGATGTAGAACGAGACCCCCTGGATAGGGATCGGGGAGCGCACCAGGATCGTCTTTCCGCCGGTCCCGCCGACGACGGCCACGTTTTCGACGTCCTGGCGGGTGTTGAGGACGGCGTCGGTGAAGTCGGCCGGATCGTCCGGGATGTCGGTCACCTCGGCGGTCGCGGTGATGAAGGCCGTGCAGGGGATCTCCTCCCCGCCCCAGATGCAGGAGTCCACCCCGTTGCAGTAGGCGATCCGGCCCTGGGGGGCCTCGGAGAAACAGCCGCACCCCGCGCCGGCCGAGTCCGTCCACAGGGCCGCGGCCGAGAAGTTGCTCGGCTCCGGGACGATCCCGGAGTTGTGGATCACCTGCGAGGCCGTCATGGTCGGGTTGCAGGCCTGGGCGAGGATGTAGTTGGCGGCCTTCAGGACGGCGAAGCCGCCCCGGAGGACCGCCGCGCCGGAAGGGCAAACGAGCCAGATGTCCTTGAACCCGGACGTGCACGATACGAGGATGGTGATGTTGACTACGATCTGTGTCCCGCTCTCGACGGTGAAGCTGTTGATCGTGACACTGTCCCCGAAGGAAAGGGCCGTCACGCCGGTGAGGTTCGTCCCGGTGATGACGACCGGGATCGTCCGGCGCTTCACCCCCACGCCCGGCGTCACCGCGGCGATCGCCGGCGGATTGGGGCAGTAATAGGCCACCATCGGCCCGAGGGCCGATTGGAAGGGCGTATTGGCCGAACTGAATGAAAGAGGCACTGGCCGATCTCCTTTTTACTGGACCTGATACCGGATGATGACGATCCCGGAGCCGCCGGTCCCCAGACCGCCCCCGCCACCGCCGGTGTTCGCCGTTCCGTTTTGCCCTGCTGCGCCGCCGCCTCCGATGCCTCCCGCTCCGCCCCAATATCCGCCGCCGCCACCACCGTAGTAAGCCTGGGTCCCCGTGATGCTCGATGCGATGCCGGCGCCCCCGGCCCCGCCCCCGCCGGAGCCGGCATTCCCGCCGGCCGCGCCTGCTCCGCCGCCACCGCCGCAATAGGTGGTGTCCACGTAATTCGACCACCCGACCCCGCCGTTGTGGCCCTGCCCGGAAGTGCCGCTGCCTGGAGCCCCTCCGCGGGCCGTATCGGCGCAGCCCCCGCCGGACCCTCCGCTGCCGGCCGTCATCGCCACGGCCCACGTGCCGTAGCCGCCGCCGATCGCCGTGATGGAGTCGAACACGGAATTGGACCCGTTCGAGTTACGCGCGCCCCCGGCACCCACGGTCACGGTCTTGCTGCCCGTGGTGATCGTCAAAAAGCCGGTCCTGACGCCTCCTGCCCCGCCTCCGCCGTAGACGTTGTCGCCCCCTGCCCCGCCGCCTCCTCCTCCGCCGGCGACCACCAGGTATTCGGCCGTGCCTCCCGTCGTGACGGTCAGGGTCCCGGAGCTGGTGAAGGTATGGACCCGGTAATTGCCGTCCATGGTCTCGGTTCCGCCTGAAGCGGAAATGAACGTGAATCCCGGGGAGCCGCAGTAGTAATTGGCGGGCATGGCATCCCTCCCTATGCGTTGGAGATCAGGCGCGAGTACTTGATCTCGACGCCCTGGACCCCGATGTCCTGCGCGTACGTGTCGGTCGAGTCCGCAAGACGGATCAGATAGAGGAGGACCGTCTCCCCGGCAGCCAGGTCCGTGATCGTCACGGCGTCGCTCCAGTCCGTGGCGATCCGGTCGTACTGGGCATAGCCAGACTCGCAGGTGATGCTGCTGGTCCCGGCCGCCCCGAGCGACTTGGACAGGAGCTCGGAGTTGCCGATGCTCGTCCCGGCGAGCGAGAAGGCGATCACCTCGTTCTCCGCCGGGGCGGTGGCCCCCGGCACCCAGCACAGGACCCTGAAGACGATCGCGGAGCCGGTCAGGTCGTAGGGCACCTGCCAGGCGATGAAGACGTCCTCGTTGGACGCCCCGTCGAAGGCCCGGACGGCCACCTTGTTCGTGGAGGACAGGGACGAGAGGAGCGCGGGAGGGGCCGATCCCCCCTCGGCGTAGGCGATGGGGAAATAGATCGACTCCTTGTGCGCGATCGACATGGGGATCCAGCGCTTGTTTTCGGCGCCGGAATCGGGCGAGATCACCTGCGGGGACGATTCCGCGAGCCCCGAATCGGCGTCGAGGATATAGGTGTAAAAGACGCCTTCGACACGGCCGAGCGCCATGTCCCCGTCCTCGAGGATCGCGCCGCTGATGGCGTCCAGGCATCCTTCCGTGCCGCCCGTCAGGGCGTTGAATCCGTATATCATTCTCTCCTCCTTACCGGGTGCCCTCGAAGTTCTTCCTGAAATGGATGGCGCTCCGGACGATCGGGTACGCCGAGAGCGCGGTCGTGTTGATCTTCGTCATGCCGGCGACGGCCTTCGGGGAGGCGTTGCCGTAGCGCATGTTGACGAGGGTCCTGAAGTTGTTCTTGCCGATCGCGAGCGGGTCCTCGGAGGTGATGAGCTTCCCGTCCAGGGTCACGACGTTCTTCCTGAACGGCTCGTTCTGCGCCTCCGGGATTTGCTGAAGCCTCTTCAACGAGATCGACATGGCCACCGGGTCACTCATAGCCCACCTCCACCGCGTCGGGGACGGCGGCCGCGCCCCGGTTGTCCGGGTGCTTCAGCACGTACTCGAATTTCCGGGCCTGCACGCCGGCGATGTACCGGTTGTAGCCTGCCGCGAAATCCCCCCACCTCCTGAGCTTCAGGCAGCCGAAGGCCTCGACGAACATCGCCACGCAGGGGTGAAACTCCTCCGGAAGATCGTCCGGGGAGTCGGCATCCGCGCTCATGGCGACGGCCGGGGTACAGGCCGCGTAGACAGCCAGATCGTAGGTTCCGGCATCCGGGACCGGCCCGATCACGATGGAATCCCCCCAGGGGAACCAGATCTGCGGGGCCGCCCCGTTATAGTGGTAGCCGCAGAAGGCCTCCGGCACGACCGGCAGCATTCCCTTTTCGCCTGTTCCGGTATCGTAGACCACGTAGTTGACCCGGATCACGTTGGTCAGGGTAACCAGGGCCACGCCGGCCGGGAGGTCCGGCACGGAAATCCTGGTCTCGCAGCAGACGCCCTTGACCGCGACGTCCAGGTATCCGAGGTTGGCCAGGGCGGTCAGTTCCGCGTCGCTCAGGACCGTGTCGTCCCGGAGCGCCGAGCGGACCATGGATCTTATCGTCAAGAGGTCCATCAAGCCGACCTCCTGTCTATCCGGCCCGCGGGCACGATCTCTACGATCTGGGACCGGAGGTGCCGGATCTCGCTTTCGGCCAGGGCGTCGAGGAGTTGGTGGGCGCTCCGGCCGTCCTTCTTCAAGCCGTCCCGGACCGCCAGGAGGACGGCCATGTGCTGCCACATCGGGGCGAGCTCGGTCTGATCCGTCGCGCTGGAAAAGTCCGCAGCCTTTAGGATAGTCACGTCGTCGATAGTAACCGTCCCCGCGGCGGTGAATTTCAAGGCCGGGGTCCCGGAGGAGGAGACGAGATTCTGGGTATGGTATCCGTTGGCGGTGATCGAAACGCCCGCCGTTGTCCCGGCATAAGGGATGACCGTGCCGCCGGAGACACCGCTCACGGTGAGGCCGATCGTGTAATCCGTGCCCGCGTCCAGACCGGCGTCCGTGTAGACGAGGTCCCCGGAAGGCTCTCCGCTGTGGACGGCCGTCGCCCCTGCCGTCCAACCGGTCCCGGCCGCCCATCCCGTCGAGAAGCTGGGAATGCTCGCCACGACCAGCTTTGGCACGTCCGAGACGTAGAGCCGAAGCTGGTAGGCGGCATCCGGAGTTGGTTCGATGTAAATAAGCCCGCCGTCCGGATACCACATCTGGGGGGCCGAGCCCTTCAGGGGGTTGTTCCCGGCCTTGAGCGGGTCGATCTCTCTAAGGAATGAGGGCCGCCCGGAAGATGGAACGTACTCGACATGGTGGACCTTCAATCCCGGCGCCGAGACGGTTTTGACTCCCGAGACGGTGACGGCATCCAGGATCCGGCGGACACAAGATCCCTTGTCCGCGATCTCAGAGACCCCGGCGGTAAGCCATCGGTAGATCTCGGCATTGCTGAAGAAACCGGCTGCCGCCTCGTTCAGGTGGCTCCTGGAGCGGGCGGCGAGGTCCGAAAGGTCCATGTTCGGCCAGGTTCCTGCCATGTCGTACCCTCCTACAGACGGTTCCAGTCCACGGCCCGGGGGAACCCCGCCGGCCCCCTGTTCTCGTACTTGACCGCGATCAGATCCACCCCGTCCCGGATCAGCTTGTCGAGGACCATGGTCAGGCTCTCCTGCCTGTTGAGCGGCCCGCGGAAGCCGGCCTCGACGTATTCGGCGATCAGCTCGTCGAAGAGCTCGTTGAAGGGGATTTCTGACGATGTTCCTGTCACCGCAGCGGGCCGCCGATAGTAGTCTCCCCTGATCGTGATATCCGCCCCGGCACAGGGCACGACGTAGATCTTCGAGCCCATGACCTCGTAATAGACCGGATCCCCGGCGCCGGGATGCCTGAGGGCCGTCTCCGGCGAAGGCAGGGGCTGCAGGGGTTCCGTCCTGCCTTGGATATGGGGCTTTTGCTTCAGGCCCCAGAAGTCCGCGGGCAGGTAGCCGAAGGCGTCGTCGGAGGTCACGGCGACGGATGAGGCCGTTGCCGCGATGACGGCTTCGGCGGCATCCAGGGTGACGATCCCGGCGGCCACGGACCCGATCCTGAAGGGGCCGGGGTTGCCGGCGTGGGTCGTCGTGATCGGCATTCCGGCCCGGAAGTCCTCCACCACGAATTGAGACGCGGCATCGGTCAGGGTGTCCGGATTCGAGTCCACGAAGGCGATGTCGGCCGTGTACGAGCGCTCCGACCAGACGCCGACCTCCATCTTCGCCGTGATCAGGCTGGACTCCAGGACATAGAGCCGCTTCGAAATCGACCGGATCGCCCGGTTGACCACGGGGATCAGATCGTCGCAGTTGACCTGGATGTCCGGCCGGTACTGGAGGAGGTCGTAGATGTCTTGGACCGTGGACATGGGGGCTCCTTATTCATCCCTCGGCAATCGGTTCGTTCGTTGGCAAGGTCGATCTCGTCCATCCGCAAGGCCCTGTCCCGAGGTTACAAAAGGTCCGTCAACTTCTTCTTGTGGTAGGCGGTCCAGCCGCCCATTCTGACGCCCCAATACATCGAATAGCGGACGAAGAACCCCTTCCCCCTTGCTTCCATCGCCTCAAGAAATACGTCGTCAGCCTGTTTGCGCCCCACGCAGGGAACGGAGTCGATGCGGTAGAGATAGTCATGGATGACCGACTCGTGGTGCGCCCGGTCCCCGAACAGCATGTAGGCAATGGGTACTCTCGGGACGCTGGCGAAATCTGTTTCGAATCCGGCTGGTACTTCGATGCACCCCAGGATGTCGGACTCGTAGATCAGCGGGAAATCGAGCACCCAGATCGAATCGTCATCCTTGAGGCGGCAATCGAGTTCGGTTAAAAACTCGCTCATGGCTTCTATCCCCCAAGCCCCTCGACGAATCCGGTCAATGCGTAAACGACCTGCTCGTTGACGGTGCCGGTCTTGATTTCAACCGTGACCGCGTTAACCGCGGCCACAATCAACAGCTTCGCCTCGGCATCGTTCCCCACCAGTTCATAAAGCGCCAGCACCGCGGCGGTGATCTGATCGCTGGTGATCTTGCCTTCGCCGGCAATGCTCAAGAGGCCCCTGGCGTACGTCTTCACGGTGGAAACGGAAGCCGGATGCTTGACCGCCACATAGGCTCCGGCCACCTTGCCGGCCATCTTCGCGGCGTCCGAATTCGTCGAGACCGTCACCCCGGCGCATCCCGCGAAAACCCACACCGCAGCAATCATCAAAACACACAGAAACGCGATCTTTTTCATCTCGAATCCTCCTTTCGAATCCTCCCTGGTCATGAGCCGGATCCTGATGCCGCGCTTATCGGCTCATCTTTTCTTCAGCTTCTTCTTCCGCTTCAAGCGCCTGTCTTTGAGCGCCTGGGCCTTCAGCCTGACCGCCTTCCCCTTCATCGTCCCCTAGTCCTTCCACTGGATGTGAGGGAAGTCGGGCTTTTTCCAGTTGCCGCCCCAGTCAAGGCCGCACTCGTCGGCGATCCGCCCGAATTCTTCCCAGTCCGGGATGTGGTCCTCGTTCGTATCGGCCTTGAGGTCTGTGCAGTATTTCCCGCCCTGCTGGATGAAGTAGTCGACGGCCTCTCCCCCCTTGTGCGCGGACTTCGTGGTCCAAGTGACGGGCTTCTCGTTCTCCTTCTCCGTGATCGGGGCCAGGCCTACCGCCCTGTAAGCCCTGTTCACGATGTCGAGCGGATGGCGGCCCCGCATGTAAAGGGCGTCCTGCTCGGCCTGATTCCGCAGGGTGCAGGAACGCTTGAATGTTCCGGGCATGGCCTCTTCAAGCTGCGCCTCGAAACGCCGGATCTTCTCCTGCATCCTGGGGGTTAAATCCTCGATCCGTCTGCCGGCCATCTCATCCTCCCGGGATGATCACATCCCCTGTCTTCAGTTGCCGGCAGTCCTGGCCGGTGCAGGTGACCTCGTGGCGATGGTTGTTGATCCGCTCCCAGATATCGGCCTGATCCTTCTTGATGCCGGCGAGCATGAAGATGATCACGGCCTGCATGAATCCGACCACGATGCCGGTGACCGCCATGACGATGCTGGTTTCCATTCCGCTCCCCTACCCTGTCAATGCGATCGGCCGGCCTTCGCGGTGCGCGGCCACGACCGCCCTGGAATCGTCCATGCCGGTGTCCCCCGCTCCGCTAATCGAAATCGCCGATTGCCTGCCAGTATCCGGCCTGGTCGGCGTCGGTGACGATCGTGACCGCATTGCCTGCGACGGGGAGGTCCTCGTTGACGGCCGGCGCGTTCGAGCTGACCGAGGCCCCCTTGGGCGTCAGGGTGACGGATTCGGCAAGATGCAGGCCCGTGTTGATGTCGCCGCCTGTCGAGCCGCCCGAGCTGGCGTAGGTCCCCCATTTGGCGACCTTGTTTCCGATGACGGCACGGCCGGTGATGGTAGAGGTGAAAGCCATGATCCAGGCTCCTTTCTATGAATCCCCGGCGGGACCGGAGCCCCGCCGGGGGAGATTGCATCAGTTTCCCGTCCTAGTATCCGGGGATCGCCAGGTTGACGAGCGAGTACTCGGTCGTGGCGTTCACCGCCATGACGTCGCCCACCGGGCCGACGATGTCGGTCGTCGCAAGCGCGGCCACGGCTCCTGCAGCACTTGCCGAAGGCCCCACGACGTTGCCGATGACGATCGTCCCCTGGGTCAGGACCGGGCAGGGACCCTTCACCTGGTTCCAGAAGAAGTTTCCGGCGGTGACCGGGATGACCGGCACGCCGACCGGGATGCCGGTCAGGGTCGTCGGTGCGACGATGACGGCCTTCTGCCGGTTCTGGACCGCGCTGACCGTCGAAGCGCCCGCCGTTGCCGCACAGCGAATCGGATCTTTCAGGCTGACAATGACCGCCGCGGTCCCGGCGGGATGGCCCTTCACCCTATAGGCATAGCCTTCCCCGGTATCGTCGTTGACCCAGAGCCATCCCTCCTTGTAGAAGTCGGCCGTCACGGCGCCGCCGAAGGTCACCGAGATCTCCGTGGCCCCCAAAGATACAGACGCCGCAAGCGTCTCGTCGTTGGCGTTGGCGTTCGGGGCCGCCCCCTGGGTCAGCTTGCCGACCGCCAGATCCGAGGCCCCGGCCTGGGCGTAGGCGAAGACGCGGCCGTCGGCCAGCTCGCGGACCGTGTCCAGCTCTTCGAGCTGCCTGGAGGACTGCTGATAGATGCCCTGGGCGAAGCCGCCCGTCTTTCTCGATTTCACGCTTTCCATGTGTCGCTCCTTTCGGCCTTCCGGCCAGGCCCCTGCACTTCGGGCCGCTTGGGTTTGCCGCTCGAGGGACTACGTCAGGTTGCTGTGTCCGGCGTGAGCCTTCCGGTTGCTGACGACCTGGTTGCCGTCCCAGAAGATCTTCATGGTCTTGCCGGCGATGCCGTTGGGCGAATTGGTCAGGTCGCCCCAGGGCGTCCTCTGGAAGAACCCGTCCTTGTGGATGGCCCATCCGTAGTGACTGGAGTTGACGGCGAAGAAGTAGCCGGCCGCGATGTAGTCGTCCGGCGTGATCGTCATGCCCTCGAAGACGAGGTTCGTGAAGCCGGCCTTGGTGACGCTCTTGTCCTCGGTGAACCTCTGCTGGACCTGGAGGATGCCGCTGACGACGTTGAAGAGGGTCTCGGTGGTCACGCCCACGTCGGGCCTCCCGCCGGCCCCGTCGCCGATCTTGGCCAGGCTCCGCAGGGAACGGATGACCGGCAGGCTGATCGCCTCGGCGGTTGCGGTTCCCTTGGCCGCCCAGGGCTTGGTGACGCCGTCGGAGGACACCAGGTCGTCCTCGGCGATCCCGAGGTAGGCGACCGAGGAAGTCCCGAAGCAGCAGGATCGCAGGCCCGTGATGTTCTTGTCGGCGTCGGTGTTCTGGCCGTAGATGTTCTGGGCGATCTTCTTGCGGACCGTCTTCTGGGCCGAGCCGAGCTGCGACTGGACGAGCTGCACCTCGGCATACTCGCCCGCCGCGGCCAGTTCGTCGGGCCGGTAGATGGTGGCGTTCCCATAGGCGTGCTTGGGATTGGCAAAGGCGGCGTTGATGATCTCCTTGGAGTCCGAGGACAGGGCCTCGCCCCTGGAGTAGAAGCCGCCCTCCTGGCCGTCGTACTCCAGCGGGATCCGCCATCGCTCGCCGCCGGACGGCCGCTCGAAAATGCCCTTCTTCTTGTCCATGAACTGCCACATCAGGAAGGAGTCGGAAAAGTAGATGTCGATCGCCTTCTTCCCGTCCATGATGAAGTAGTCGTTGGTGATTGCCTGAAGCTCGGTGAATGTCAGAGCCATGTTCGACCTCGTGCTTTCTGAAGGCTAGGCGGTCCCGCCTGCCCGGAGCCGTCTGAGCCGCTCCGCTCCGGCGGCCACCCGCCCCCCGTATTTGGCCGGGTCCTTCAGTTCGTCGGGTACCTCTCCGGTGGACTTGAGCGTCCCGCCGTCCTGAATGACCTGCGCGTTTCGCTTGGCGAGAAAGTCCGCCCGGACCTTCTCCTCGGTTTCCCTGGCGGCCAGGCCGGCCGCCGCCCGGACCGCCGCCTCCCGGGTCAGGGCCATGTGGGCGCTGATGGCGTTGTGGCCTGGGTTTTTGCCCATGAAGTCCAGGATCTGCCCGGAGTCCCACATTTGGCGGAAATCCGGGTGTTCCCTCTCGTAGGCATTGTAGGTGTCCCTGACGGCCGTCCGCCGGGCCGTTTTTTCCGCCTGGGTCCTGGCGGCCTCGGCCTTGGAGGCGAAGGACTTCTCAAGCTCGTACTGCATCTGCTTGTAGAGGTTGGCGGCGTACCCGACAGGGTCCTGCTCCTGCCACTCCCGGAGCTGGTCCCTGCTTCGGGTGGTGATGTCGATGAAGGGGAGCCTCTCGGGCCTCTGGGCCTGGCCCCCCGCCTGCTGGCCGCCGCGGCCCTCCATTGCGGCCCTGGCCTCGGCGAGCTGGGCGGTCAGCTCATGGACCTTGCCGATGAGCTCCTGGAACCTGGGGTGCCGGTCGAACCGGTCGAGCTTGCCGTCGCCCTTCCCCTCTCCCTCCTCTGCGCCGCCTTCCTTTTTGCCGCCGTCGTTCGCGGCCCCGGCGTCCTTGCCGGAGGGGTCTCCGGCCTTCTCGGCCGGCTTTCCGCCGTCCGGCTTCGCGGCCTCCGCCGCGGGTTTTTCCCCTTCCCCGGGTGCGTCGATGTCACTGATCGCGTCCACGGGGATCCGGTCGAATCCGTCCTCGATCGGCGAAGTCGGGACGCCGGCGGCTTCCGGGGTGGCCGGTGCGGCCGGCGCAGCGTTAGCGCCTGCTTCGGTTCCTTCCATCACTTTCCTCCTGGGTTTGGGGTCCAATAAAAAAGCCCCTCCGGAGTCAACCTGTTAAGGTTCGATCTCCGAAGGGGCCTCACGACGCGTTCGGCTTCGCCCCCTGCGTTTCTCTTCCGAGGGAGACAGGGGGCTGTTATGAATCAACGGTTACAGCTTAACTTCCCTTTGCAACGAAGCAACAACTTTTTTTTGGGGAGTATCGGGAAGGAAATGAGGGAGGGAAGCTCACGGAGAGAAGACCCATCAGATATAAATGCCCCCCTGACCGAAGCCAGGGGGGCATTTCAGGTTCGCTCGACGATATGGCAGAGAGGCGGTTCGTCCTTACTTAAAACGCCTGAGTCCATCCATCGGTCTGCAATCTGAAATATTCACCGGAGGCAGAAGATCCGCAACGGCAGCGAATCTGGGAGAGCGTGTTTGTGATGTTGCTCACCTTGTTCGCCGTTTGAGAATTCCCGACATTGTACGGTGCCACCGTAGCGGAAGGAGCCATATCGGTACCCGCCAGGCAGGAGGGGTAATACGGCCCCGTATTTTCTCCACCGATGACAATGCTCGCTCTCACGGATATGCCGTATGGCGTCTCAAGAGTGGCCGTCATGGCAGAGGTGCCGGGATTGTTAATGACGATCCCCATTATCGGGGTGTTATAGGTGAATTCCCTTTCCCTTCCGGTGCCCCACCAGAATCCATTGAGAATGTTTCCAGAGGAATCCACACGCCAGGACGAGATGAGCCTCTTCAACGTGTATCCGGTGGGGAGGGTCGGAGACAATCCGGAATCATAGGCATTGTTGATCAGATAGTCCCCGGTCACAGAGGGGCCGTCGATCGCCCAGACGTTGATGGAAGTGCCCACCTGCGTAAACGTGGGATAGGATGCCCCCTGGTCCGCCGTATTCGTTCCGTTTGTGAGAACCTCGCCCAGGGTGAAGGCCCCGCTGCGGTTCTTGACGTAATAATTCAGCGTGTCGATGATCTGGATGATCTTGCAGGTCTGCCCGCTCGACACTCCCGTGATCGTATCCCCGACCGCCCATCCTGATCCTCCGGGGGCAACGTCGAGGATCATCTTCTCCATGACAAGGCTCTCGCCGGACGCCATGCCTCCAGCGTTCGTTCCCGCTGCCCACGTTGCATCCGCCTGCTTCGTCATGGCAGCCGCAATGATATCCCCCTCGTCTGAGGAATCGCGGGCGGTTCCGGCGGCGATATTCAGGTCGTGATCGGCGTCGGTCCCGTTCGATACCGCAAATCCATCAAAGTGCCCGGGAGGATACGCGGATGTGGGGGGTGCGGCGGGATTCAAGAGCTCCCATCTGGTGTTTGAGGCGTTGTATTCCAGGATGCACACCATCCCCGCGCCTTTAATGTCGCCCGCGGCAAGGGCCTGTCCGCCGTACTTGACGATCGTATGGGCAGTCAGCCCGTCCGGGGCAAAGGTGGGAGTCGTGGACGTATTGGCCCCCAGCGCCACGAATGCCACCATGGTCTTGTCCGCAAGGGACACGTCGGGGCTGTAATCCGCCGTGATGGCATCCACCGTCCCGCCGGCGTCGGCGACGGGGACCCCGTCTTCCCCCTTGTAGTTCTTCCACAGCCCGGCGAAGTCGGACGCCTGAGGGCTCGGGATCTCCACCGTCGTGTTCCGGACGGCGATGTAATTCAGGGCCGCGTTGAACGTCATGGTGAAGCCGGTGCCGCTGGCATCCGAGGCATAGGCGATGTAGACGTACGCATTGGCCCCGTTCGCCCCGTTGTCGCCGTTTGCTCCCGTCGCGCCGGTCTCGCCCGTTGCTCCCGTCTCCCCCGTGTCCCCCTTGCTGGCCAGCACCTGCCAGTAGGTCGTATCGGTGGGAAGGTTCCCGGTGGTGGCCTGGCGGGCCGCATACGAGGACCCGTTGTAAGACACGCCGTCCCCCAGGGCATAGGACGTGCCGGAATCGTATTCCCCTTTCGGGTTCACCCCGCCTGTGAACTGAAGCAGGTTAGGGGGATTCGTCAACTCTACCAACAGGGAAGGAGCATCAGCCATTTTTCCACCTCCGAATATGTTTTTATAATGTGTACTTTCCCGGCATCCGCCGACGCGAATGCCGGGAAAGTCGATATGTCCCGGATCTTTGCCGGACCCTTTCAGTCGATCGAATAGAGATCCGTGTTTCCCCTACCTCCAGAATTTTACTGCACGCAGCAGCAGGGTCCACGACGTGGACATGCTCTCGTTCTTATAATAGATCTGACTGTCAATGATCGGTACGAACACAGGTGATGCGTAATTGTACCTGTACAATTCACCAGTCGAACCGACAGTCGCATTGTACATTGGTCCGAAAACAGTCTTGGCGTTAACCCCGTCATGCGAAAGGCGCACGATACAATAATCATCGCTATAATCCGCTGAGGCGGAGTATCCGCCGAACAGCGCATCCGCCTGTACGCCCGATATCAGCCAGCCGGACAGGGACTGCGTCGTGTAGGATGTGCTGTTCAGGCCGGATGCGACTGTCTGCCTCTCCTTGAACCACATCTCAAGCTGCTGGCCCTTTCCGACCCAGTTGCACGGCACGATGTTGCTGCTCGAATCGAGCTTCACATAGCCGAGCCACACCTTGTCGGTGTAGCCGCTCGGGAGCGTGGGCGACGACGTGGTCGAGAGGCTGAAGCCGAAGTCCGCACTGACCCCGGAACCGCCGATGGCCCACAGGTTCAGGAGGGCGTCTGCCGACGGGGTATCGCCGCCGAGCATCCCCCCGGCGTTGCTTCCCGATGCCCAGGCAGCGTCGATCTGTTTGGTCATCGCGGAGGTCGTCCTGATGTCCAGCCCGCCGGAGGTTCTCGCCGCACCGGCCCCGAACGTCACGTCGTGTTCAGCATCGGAATCAAGCGCAAGCGTGAACCCGCTGACGTAATCGGGAGGATACGCGGATGTGGAGGGTGCGGGATTCAAGAGCTCCCACCGGGTGTTCGCGGCGTTGTACTCCAGGATGCACACCATCCCCGCGCCGTGGACATCGCCTGCGGCAAGGGGCTGCCCGCCGTACTTGACGATCGTATGGGCAGTCAGCCCGTCAGGGGAGAAGGTCGGCGTGGTGGAGGTATTGGCCCCCAGCGCCACGAATGCAACCATGGTCTTGTCCGCAAGGGACACGTCGGGGCTGTAGTCCGCCGTGATGGCATCGAGCGTTCCGCCGGCGTCGGCGACGGGGACCCCGTCTTCGCCCTTGTAGTTCTTCCACAGCCCGGCGAAGTCGGACGCCTGCGGGCTAGGGATCTCCACCGTCGTGTTCCGGACGGCGATGTAATTCAGGGCCGGGTTGAACGTCATGGTGAAGCCGGTGCCGCTGGCGTCGGAGGCATAGGCGATATACACGTACGCGTTGGCCCCGGTCGGCCCTGTCGCGCCGGTTGCGCCGGTTTCCCCCGTCTCCCCTGTGTCCCCCTTGCCGGCCAGGACCTGCCAGTAGGTCGTATCCGAGGGAAGGTTACCGGTCGTGGCCTGGATGGCCACATACGACGATCCGTTGTACGACACGCTGTCCCCCAGGGAATACGCCGTGGCGGCATTGTATTCGCCCTTCGGGTTCACCCCGCCGGAAAACTGGAGCACGACCGGGGGATTCGTCCACTCGACCAACAAACAGGGAGCATCAGCCATTTTTTCCACCTCCGAATATGTTTTTATAATCCAATCGTTGCGCTCATGATAGAACGGACGTTCTATCTTTGTCAAATCGGATGCCGGACGGGCGGCGTATCCGCTTGAAATCGGCAGGACTTGAAACGCTTGAGCGCTTGGGCAGCAACTTGAGCGTTAACCTGGAAAGGGGGGAGAGAAAGAAATCCCCCCGTGCAAAAGGCGGGAGGTTTCGGCTCGGAACGATGCACGATCGGCGAGTGTTTCCTGTTGACAGAAGTCAAAAAAATTGGTTAGTTAGAGTAACGCCTCTCTTCGGCGGCTCCATTTCAAAGTTGTCTTTTCTCTTGACTGCGGCGAACCCTCTGGGCCTGAGAGAATCCTGCTCGAACCGCGATTCCCGGCGGTTGTCCCCTTTCAGGCGCTCGACAGGGCATCGTACCTGTCGTTTCTTTTGCAGATCACGGTTAAATAGGCGGTTCGTGCCATAGCCGTCGCGCTCCCTTATCCTTCTCCGTTGCTTTTTTCTCATACATGTCCGCACCGCCAGTTGTCCGCAATCCGGCGAAATGGACGCTTAAGGCGTCTTTCATGGAAATTGCTCCAGAGTTGTTTCGATAAAGAGAACAGGCGAGCAGGCTTCGAGAGGCCCCCGCAAGGCGTTACAGCGCAATGCCCGGGTGGTGCCAGGGTTTGCATCCATCTTATACAATAAAGGGGGGAATGGACATGAAGACCATAGAACTTAAAACTGACAAGGGGATCCCTAAGGTGAAAATCGAAGTCGGCTATAACCAGCCGGCTACCTGCGAAAGCTGGCTGAAGTCGAGCGACGAAACAAAAACAAGCCTCGGGAAGGCCCAAGAGATAGACCTCGCGGAAGCCCCGGGAATCGAGACGGTCCAGGACTTGGTCCACAAGACGTTCATCTGGGACGTCCGGGTGATCAATGCCACGGGCGCTGCGAATGAAAAGTTTCATGTCTCCGTTTCGTTTTTCCAGGATGAGATCCCCATGTGCGACCCGATCGTGCATCAGGGAAAATTCGAGGGCAACACCGCCTGGAATTACGATTCGGTTCATTTTACCAGAGGTGCTTCCGGTAACTGTCCATGACGATGATCGGCATTCAACCTGTTCCATGTCCATGGAGGAAAGGATATGAAAAGATCGCTCATAGTCGTCGCATTCACGGCAATGATCGTTTTTCTGCTGCCCCTCGCCGCATC
>Ga0228535_1002500_pt1 | contig 17334 bp, 16 predicted proteins | sample SJ1metagenome_FD_168457 | JGI IMG/M metagenome (GOLD analysis project Ga0228535, IMG submission 168457) | Enriched culture of PCE-dechlorinating microbial communities from Ithaca, New York, USA - SJ1 | ecosystem: Engineered > Modeled > Simulated communities (microbial... > Unclassified | place... | reverse complement strand
CTGTCACCAATGCCGCCCGAACAGCAATCTATCATCGGTATGACATCGAGGGGATGAACGATGAGGAGGCTGCGTATGTGTCTCGCTCAATCTTGAGCATGGTCCAGCGTGATGAGCTGTTTTCCGAGATGCCTCCCTGCTCATGGGCATTGGGGGTGGAAATGCTCGGCGGCCAGTTCGACCAGCGCTCCGATTCGACGGCCATGTGCATCCAGCTTGTCTATCCACACCTGAATTGCAGCGTTCGTTGTGCAACCTTCTACTGTTTCGACTCAGAGCTGACGGACGAGGAGAAACTGCGCATCAAGGCGTATCTCATCAATCCCGTGGAGGCTTGTGAGGCTTCCATGCACATGCCCGAGCATATAGGGCAGAGCTGCACCGCTCCCTCGTTTCCCGCCTGCCTGGATGGGTTCTGCTCCCGCAGCGACCGTTCGAACGTGTTGGAAGAGTACTCCCTGGCCATGGACAGCGATGACCTTGCTTTGGTGCAGCAATATTTTGCAGACAAGGGCAGAGATCCCTTTCTGACCGAGTTGAAGGTGATAGACACCTACTGGTCCGATCACTGCCGTCATACCACGTTCTTGACCGAACTTGACAAGGTCGTTATAGACGATCCCCAGGTTCTCTGTGTGTTCGCATCATACCTTGAGGCACGCAGGTCGCTTGCCTGCAACAAACCCATCTGCCTGATGGATCTTGCCACCATCGCAGCCAAGCAGCTGAAAAAACAGGGAAAGCTTGATCATTTGGAGGTTTCGGAGGAGATAAATGCCTGCTCGGTCAAAGTCGATGTCCAAACCGATGCAGGCCTGCTTCCCTGCCTTCTGCTTTTCAAGAACGAAACACACAATCATCCAACCGAGATTGAACCGTTCGGAGGGGCCGCCACCTGCATCGGAGGTGCGATTCGCGACCCGCTATCCTCACGCGCCTACGTCTATCAGGCCATGCGCATCAGTGGAACCGCCGACCCCCGTACCCCTTTGTGTGAGACATTGGAGGGAAAACTTCCGCAGCGGGTTATCGCCCAGCGCTCGGCCTTGGGATACAGCTCCTATGGGAACCAAATAGGACTTGCCACGGGCATGGTGGAGGAAATCCATCACCCGAACTTTGTTGCCAAGCACCTTGAACTGGGATTCGTCATCGGTGCCGCCAGACAACAGTATGTGAGAAGAGAGAGGCCCGAGGAAGGGGACCTGGTGATCCTGGTAGGGGGGAGAACCGGCCGGGATGGTTGCGGGGGAGCCACCGGATCCTCCAAAAGTCACGATGGCACATCCCTTGGCGCTTGTGCCGCGGAGGTGCAGAAAGGCAATGCCCCCGAACAGCGCAAGATACAGCGATTGTTGCGCAGGGCGGAAGTCTCATCGCTGATCAAGCGATGCAATGACTTTGGAGCCGGCGGGGTCAGTGTAGCCATCGGCGAGCTTGCCCCCGGTCTTGTGGTCGACCTCGATGCCATACCCACCAAGTACGAAGGTCTCGATGGTACCGAGCGGGCGATCAGCGAGAGCCAGGAGCGAATGGCCATGGTTGTCGGTCCTGCCGATGTTCCCGCTTTTCTGCAGTATGCACATGAAGAGAATCTGGAGGCTACCGTTGTCGCCCGGGTAACCAGCCTTCCGATGCTGAGGATGACCTATCAGGGGCGGACGCTTGTAGAAATCGACCGTTCCCTGCTGGACAGCAACGGAGCGAAAAAGCATGCAACGGTGCATATCCCGCACCTTGCCAAACCAAAAGCGGGCACATCTGTACAAAACGCACAGGCGTTTGAGGCCCTGCTCTCAGATCTGAATGTTGCCGGCAAGCAGGCCCTGTCTCAGATGTTCGACAGTACCATAGGTGCAGGTACGCTGCTCCTTCCCTTCGGGGGGAAAAGGATGCGCACCCCAATTCAGGCGATGGCGGCCCTGATCGCCCTGCCTGATGTCGAGAGCGCGACCGCCAGCCTTGCATCCTGGGGATACGATCCCTACCTGATGCAGGCCAATCCGTTCGAAGGAGCCTTTTCGGCCGTGGTGCACTCGCTTGCAAAAGTGGTGGCAGCCGGGGGAGATTGGGACCAGACGTATCTCACCTTCCAAGAGTATTTCGGTCGGCCGGGCGACGATCCACAGCGATGGGGGGTGGTTGCCTCGGCGCTTCTGGGTGCTTACAAAGCGCAGACACTCTTCGGCAAGGCTGCCATCGGAGGCAAGGACTCAATGAGTGGTTCCTTCATGCATCTGGATGTTCCTCCTACCTTGGTGAGTTTTGCGGTCTCAGTCGCCTTTCAGGATGATGTGCTCAGCCCTGAATGGAAGAAGGCCGGTTCCAAGCTCTATCTGCTGCAGGCAGAGCGGCAAAGGGAGCTTCCCGCCCTGTTCGAGCAGGTCAGCAGGTTGGTAAAGAGCAAACAGGTTCTCTCCTGCTGGGCGTTGGGATACGGAGGTATTGCCGAGGCGCTTGCCAAGATGGCCTTGGGAAACAACATCGGCTGCACCGTTACTGCCGAGCTGGACCTCTTGTGCAAGCGTTACGGAGCGTTTCTGGTGGAATGCGACCAGGAACTCCCCCTGGAGGGAGCCTTTATCGGATATACGACCCAAAAAGATGAGCTCTGCCTTCCTTTTGTGAGGATGGAACTTGAACAGGTTCATCGCCTGCTTTCAGCCCCTCTCGCATCCGTGTATGGCGATCTTGAGCAGCGTGATGCAGCGCAGACGTTTCCCACCTTGTCGTACACCAAGCGTGCACGAACTCGATCGCGCTATCCTGTCAAGAAACCTACCGTACTGATGCCGGTTTTCTTCGGTACAAACTGCGAGTATGATGTCGAGCGTGCCTGGAAGGCCTGCAATATCGATTGCAATACGGTAGTGATCAACACGCAAAGCGAGCAGGATGTGAGACGGAGCATCATACGTCTGCGGGATGCCCTTCGACAGTCCCAGATTTTGTTCCTCAGCGGAGGCTTCTCTGCTGCTGATGAACCCGATGGGTCCGGCAAGTTCATTGCAGCGTTCCTGCGCAATCCACTCATCCAGGAAGAGATTGCCAACCTGCTTGAACAGCGTGATGGCTTGGTGGGAGGAATTTGCAATGGGTTCCAGGCTCTTGTGCAGCTGGGGCTTCTGCCCCATGGCCGTATCACCACAATCAACGAGCACGATCCTTTGCTCGACTACAACCGCAAGGGCAGGCATATCTCGACGGTTGTCAGGACCCGGGTCAGCTCGACGCTCTCCCCATGGTTCAGCGAATATGAGGTAGGGCAGATTCATTTGCTTCCGATCAGTCACGGTGAAGGCCGTTTCACCGCCGATGCCGACACCTTGAAGGCGTTGGCGGATGGGGGGCTGATAGCAAGCCAGTATGTCGATGAACAGGGGCATGCAGCTCCGTTCTCAATCGACAATCCCAACGGATCGCTGTATGCGGTGGAAGCGCTGAGTTCCGCCGACGGTAAGGTTTTCGGCCGCATGGCTCACAGCGAACGTGCTATCAAAAAGCTTTACCGCAATGTACCGGTAGAGGCCGATTGCGGCCTCTTCATGGGGGCTGCCAACTACGTTCGTTGAGTCATATGGGAGCAGAATATGGACCTTTTGAGTATGGCTGTATCATTATGATACAGTTTATTCGGATTGGTTGCTTCCGTGGGGCAAAAAGAAAGGGTGTTGGAGTAAACAGGTTTGGAAGAATTTGTGGAAAGGACATGTAAATATATATAATGGAATAAGAAAAAATATAAAAATCGATGGTGGTAAAAGTTGGCACGCCAATTGCAACATGCTTAGTGAATGAAAAACACAGCAAAGTTCACATGGAGGTATCAACATGAAATATTACGTAACCTACAATCAGGACAACGGTCTTTCGGATTTCGATTCCCTGTTCGGCGATCTCTTTGCAGACTGGGGTGTGAGTCGCTCCAAGATTCCCCCGGTGGATATCTATGAGACTGAGAAGTCGTATGTGATCGAGGCGGAGCTTGCAGGCTACAAGCAGGACGAGGTCCTGGTCAATGTCGATAAACATATTTTGAAGATTTCCAGCAATAAGGAAACGCTCAAGGATGCCGATGGCAGAAAGAGCTTGGTACGCGAACGATACTTCAAGAAGTTCGAGCGTTCCTTCAGCCTCCCCGAGGGGATTGATGAGGATAAGATTGAAGGCGAGTTCTCCGATGGAGTTTTGACCCTCACCCTTCCCAAGAAGAAGGAAATCCTTCCGAAGACCATTGAAGTGAAGATCAAATAAGTTCTATTGCCGATATACTTGCACACAACAGCCTGCAGAATTCTGCAGGCTGTTTTCAATTCTCTACTCCAGTATGATGAGAGCCATCAATTTCAAGGTTTCATCCTCGTCGTTGCGGATGGCATGGCTGGCGCCGCCCCCGGTGATGACCAGGTCGCCTTTTTGTACAACCTTCTCGCCATCGGCTTCCGTGACGATGCCTTTGCCTTCGGTTATCCAATAATATTCGGTTTCATTGACATGGTTGTGCACTCCGATGGAGCAGCCCTTCTCGATGGTCAACTCGGCAAACAGCCGGCTGTGCGATACCGTCCCCTCATCCATCAGTGACTTCACCACCACCTGTCCGGTGCCTTCCCGCATCCTCTGCTTGACGACGCTCTTCATCTCCTGTTCTCTTTTGATCATGATTGACCCTCCTTCTGCCAGTTTGCCAGCATGAGCCTTCTTGGGCAAGATGCACTTGACACTCCTGTCTGAGAAAACAATACTGACAATATCATGCACACCTGTCATTACTCGCATGGGTGACCCTTTTGTTGGTCGGCCCGGTGGAATGTGCATACCCCAAGACTAGTGTTGAGGAGAGGACATGAATACGATTCTTTCAAAGCAGCGGCTCTCTGCCGAGGTTTTCAGGATGGAGATTGAGGCAAGGGAGATAGCCGAGGCGAGAAAGCCGGGACAGTTCATCATCCTGCAGATGGGTGGAGATTTTGGTGAACGCATTCCCTTGACAATAGCCGATGCCGACCCGGTCAAAGGTTCCATCACCTTGATCTTCCAGGCAGTCGGAGAAACAACCCATCGCCTGGCTCTGCTGGAAGTCGGGGACAGCATAGAAAACCTGCTTGGGCCTTTGGGCAAGCCAACCGACATCAAGAACTATGGCAAGGTCGTCTGTGTCGGTGGAGGAATCGGGGTGGCCCCCCTGTTTCCCATCGTACAGGGTATGAAGCGAGCCGGCAACGAGGTCAAGGTGATCATGGGAGCCCGGAACAAGGACCTGTTGATCATGGAAGAGGATATGAAGGCCACCGCCGATGAGGTCATTGTGGTAACCGATGATGGATCGTATGGGCGCAAGGCGTTGGTGACCGAGCCGCTCAAGGAGTTGTGCGAGACGTATAAGCCCGACTGCGTCGTCATCATCGGTCCTCCGATTATGATGAAGTTTGCCGCCCTTACCACCAAACCCTATGGCATCCACACCATTGTCAGCTTGAACACCATCATGATCGACGGAACGGGCATGTGTGGCGGCTGCAGGGTGACCATCGGGGGCAAGACCAAGTTTGTCTGTGTCGACGGCCCCGAATTTGATGGACATCAGGTCGATTGGGACAATATGCTGCTTCGCCTGGGTACCTACAAGAGCAAGGAACAGGAAGCTCATCACCGCTGCCATATCGGCTTGCACATCAAGGAAGGGGAGGCATGAGCAGTATGCACGCTACAAGAGAAGAGTTGGATACACAGGCAGAAGCATTGCTGGCCCAGTATGCAGACAAGATATTGACACCGAAAGAACGCGCCCGGATTCCTTTGCAGGAAATGCCCACCCAAAATCCTGAGATTCGGGTGACCAACATGCAGGAAGTAGCTCTTGGGTATACGGAAAATCAGGTGAGAATCGAGGCGATGCGCTGTTTGCAGTGCAAGAACAAGCCCTGCATCGCCGGTTGTCCCGTTGCAATCGACATCCCTGCCTTCATCGCCAAGGCAGCCGAAGGCAAGTTCGCCGAGTCGGCCGAAGTGATCAAGCAGAGCAGTCTGCTTCCTGCCATTTGTGGACGTGTATGTCCGCAGGAGAGCCAGTGCCAGCTCTATTGCACCGTCGGGAAAATGTACAAGGATGTTGACCAGTCGGTTTCCATCGGCCGCATCGAGCGGTTTGTCGCAGACTATGCACGGGAGCATGGTTTGGAGAAGGTTCCCCAGGTGGGAGAACCTTCCGGCAAGCGTGTAGCAGTGGTGGGAACAGGTCCTGCCAGCATCTCGGCTGCTGCGGACCTCAGAAGGAACGGCCATGAAGTGGTGATGTTCGAGGCGCTGCACAAGGCTGGTGGTGTGCTTGTGTATGGCATTCCGGAGTTCCGTCTTCCCAAGAAGATTGTCGAGCATGAATTGAACAACCTGGTTTCCATGGGGGTGGAGATCCGCAGAAACTACTTGGTCGGTAAAACCCGTACCATTTCCGATCTGATGGGAAAGGACGGCTTTCATGCCGTGTTTGTCGGCTCCGGTGCCGGTCTTCCAAAGTTTATGAACATCGAAGGAGAGAACTACATCGGAGTCTTCTCCGCCAATGAGTATCTGACACGCAGCAATCTCATGAAGGCATATGCCGTCGGAGAGGCATTGACTCCTCTCTTTGACTCCCACAAGGTTGCTGTTTTCGGCGGCGGCAACGTCGCCATGGATGCCGCTCGTACCGCAAAACGCTTGGGAGCCGAGGAAGTGACGATCGTCTATCGCCGCACCGAGGTTGAGATGCCCGCCCGTAAGGAAGAGGTCGCCCATGCCAAGGAAGAGGGTGTACAGTTTTTGTACCTCCATGCCCCGCTCAAGATTACTGCCAATGAGAAGGGCCGGGTCAATGGGGTTGAGTTGATCGCGTGCGAACTGGGTGAACCCGATGCCTCGGGCAGACGCAGCCCGATTGAGATTCCCGGCAGCCAGAAGATGTACGAGTATGACACGGTCATCGTCGCCATCGGGAATGACAGCAATCCGTTGATCAAGGCAACCACCGAAGGAATAGAGGTCAACAAGAGAGGCAACTTCATCGTCAATGAGGAGACCTGTGAGACCACGCTCAAAGGAGTTTATGCCGGAGGCGATATTGTACTTGGTGCTGCGACGGTCATCCTGGCCATGGGCCAGGGACGCAAGGCGGCGAAGGCAATGAATACCTACCTGGCTTCGCTTTGATGCATCAAAAGGTGGGCCTGAACCTGTTCGGGTCCACCGCCTTGAAGCTCATTTCGTGTTTGTGTATAGTGAAATAGTGGATATTCGAAACGATTGCCGATCGGTGATCTGTCAGCTTCAGGCTACTGATAAAACCCAGGCGATCCTGGAAGTGATAGATTCCTGCACCATATTTGCCTCTCTTCCCGACATCGAACGCTTCAAACGCGGGGTGCTTCGTCGTGAGCGGGCCCAGACAACCGGCATCGGGCACGGGGTGGCTATAGCCCATGGCAAGATCCTAGGGTTGAACGAGGTGCGTATCGCCTTGGGCATCAGCAGGGATGGCCTTGAGTACGAAAGTGCCGATGGAATGCCGGTGCACCTGTTGTTTGTCATTGCATCCTCTCCTTCCATCCAGATGGAGTACCTGGGTGCCTTGAGTTCAATCCTGCGCAGCGTGCGTACCGAAGAGATGAGATCCCACCTCATGGACATTCGCCTGAGCAAGTCCGATGAAGCCTGCCAGCGTTTCTTCTCCATGATGGTTCAGCAGCGATTCGTCTGGTTCTGCAAGGATGTTCAGTAGAAATTTCCTGCACATACCACCGCATCGACGCTCCGATCCCACGGCTCGGTGGGAATACTTTCCAGCAATTGACAGCTGCGACATACGCCGATGCTGAAAACCTCCGGGTGGGATGCGAGATAGCGGTCGTAGTAACCTTTTCCGCGGCCAAGGCGCTCTCCGATCCGACTGTAGGCAAGGGCTGGTACCAGAAGGATGTCCTTCCCTGATGGTTCAACCATGCGATTTTTCAAGGGTTCAAGGATACCGTACCGCCCTGCAGTCAACTCATCAAGACTCTCAACGGCATAGAAGACCAAGTCCCCGTTCTCGGTGCTTACCGGCAGGGCAAGGTGCTTGTGTGCAATGGCATGCTGCAACAGCTCGGTGATGTTCACTTCCGAAGCCATGGGAGCATAGGCAAACAGCCAGGCTGCCTGCCGGTATCTTCTGTAGTGCAGCAATGCAGTACAGCTGAGGGCGTCTTCTTGTGAGAAATCTTCTGCTAAGAGAAGTTTTGCCTGACGCCGCAGCTGTGAACGCAAGGTGTGTTTGGCATCCATGGATGAACTATAGCACACGCGCGAACAAAAGGAGTACAAGAACCAGGACGGAAAGCAGTATATCGACGGTCGTGTAAGGAAGTCTCGGCCTTGTTCGGGACGGGTCGAAGAGCCTTGCTTCCAAGGCCAGGGAGAGGTCTTCGGCCTTGTCCAGCAACAGGCTGAAAATGGCAGAGACCAGGGAGGTGAGGGAGTGTAGGGGATTGCGCCGTCTCTCCAGGCGAGCCTTCCTGGCGGTAACCACTTCCAGCGATGCATCGAAGATCATGGGAAGGATGGAGAGGGTCAGTTCGATGGCGCTGGCTACCTCCCATCCCCGAACAAACGGGATTCGGTCGAGAATGCCTCCCAGCGACCTGGCCAAGTCGTCGGGGGATGTGCTGTCGGCAATAAGCAGGCCGCATAGGATTATGCAGACAAAGCGCAGGAAGGCTGAAAAGGCTGCCTGATGGCTCTGTGTTGCCAGGTACTCCGTGATGAGGATGAGCAGTAGGAGAAAGGCGAAGTACCTGAGCTCGCGCTTGTAGCTGCGTAGGGGAATCCTTTGAGCGAGGGTTGCGACAAGCAAGGCGGTACTTGTCATCAGCAAGCCCGGCAAGGAGAGAGAGAGGATGACCACGCAGATTGCAATGATGGCTGCAATCTTGGTGACAGGGTTCGCCTTGCACAGGAAGGTGTTCTGCTTGCGGTAGTGGAAGATCAGGGCTTCAGCCATGAGAGGTCCTTGATGGCAAGCGAGGAAGGCAGGTAGATGCCGTGCCCCTTCAGATGTGGATAGACATCGGTGGCAGTGCCGCTTTGTACCAAGAGCCCGTCATCGAGCAGCAGTACGTGGTCGGCATGGGCAAGGGTTTTCTCCACCTCGTGGCTTACCAGGATGATGGTGTGTCCCTCCTGCTGAAGGCGAAGCAGCGTGGAGAGCACGCTGACAACCGAGCGGTAGTCGAGGTTTGCAAAGGGCTCGTCCAGTACCAGGAGCTTGGGATTCATGACCAGCACGCCTGCGATGGCGAGCCGTCGCTTTTCACCCCCGCTGAGGGTGCGTGGTCGTTGGTCCCTCATCTTATGCAGGTCGAGCAGCGTAAGTACCTCTTGAAGCCTGACTTCCTGCTCCTGATCGGACAAACTGATGTTTTCCATACCAAAGCGGATGTCCTTCTCAACCGTCTGGCCTACTATCTGCGTCTCTGCATCCTGAAAGACCAATCCGATGGCCTGCATGCGTTGCTTGGCCTTGTGGGTCAGGTCTTCATCAAAGAGGTGTATCGTACCGGTAGTCGGCTGTAGAAGTCCTTTCAGGCAACGAAGCAAGAGACTCTTGCCTGACCCGTTGGGACCTGTGATCAGGGTGAAAGATCCTTTCTCTATGGTAAAACTCAGGTTCTTGAGAATACTCTTGTCCTTCTCAAAGGAAAAGCTGAGATTCTGAACCGAAAGAATGGGTTGATTTGCTTCAATCATGTGCTCCGACTGTAGCAGATGACCCTGCATTGGGCAAGATTTGCCTGGAATTGTCAACCTGCAAGAGTCCCAGCTCCATGAGTTGGAGGCGAAGTGTGGATGCATCACTATATGGATAGGAGATGAGGCCCTGCTCTTGTGCGCTTGCAACATTGGAAGGCATGTCATCGGTAAAGAACAGCTGGTCGGGTTTGAGTTGCTCCTTTTGAAGAATGAATTGAAAGAATGAGCTGTCCGGTTTTGCCCTATGCATCAGGTGGGAGGCATAGACGTGATCGAAGATGTCATACTGATGCAATTGATGATGGATGGTGTAGTGGGAATCGTTGACATTGGTGCCACAGATTACCCGATGGCCTTGCTGCTTGAGCTCGGAGAGAATTTCCAAGGTAGGGATGTCGAGCGTTGGTTCAAAGAATTTTCCAAGCAGGCTCCCTTCATGCTTTACAACCGAAGAACCTGTTGCCTTCTCATAGATCTCCCAGAGTTCCTTCTCTGCTATGAGACCGCAGTGCCTGTCTGAAAAGGTCGGGCAGTTCGGAGAATGAAGTCTCGCTGCGTCCCAGCAAAGCAAGAAGCTTTGGCGCCACCATGAAATTGCGTACCAGCACCCCTCCATCGTTGGGACTATACCACAAAACCGCTTGGTACATGTTGCAAGATCGTGCGTTTTATTAGAAAGGTGTTGACAAGAAATCACCAATTAGGGTATACAAGAGAACGTTGAAGCCGCTTTAGCTCAGTTGGTAGAGCAAAGGACTGAAAATCCTTGTGTCCGCAGTTCAATTCTGCGAGGCGGCATGGACAGAGAGACTCCTCCTCCCGTACAGGAAGGGGAGTTTTGCTTTATAGGGGTGTATGCATGCATGTGCCGCCTTGCTGCGAAAGGTGTACGACTGCCGAGCAACCAAAAGCTAATAGTGTGGTAGTTTTCCCTAACTTGATCTTCCCTTGAATGAACGGCCTGGGAGAATAGTAGCATCTTAACCCCTACTTGGATTCCCTGTATGTTTCGAAGGAATTGTAATCAGTGATATAGCTCCCTTCAGTCCATTGCACTTGCAAAAATCTGTTTTAAAGTCCTTGTCTGCTTTGCTGGATAGTAATTCTTTGATTCTATGGATGTCTCAGCTTCTGATCATTCTTGTTCCAAGTTTTGTACCTGCGGGATGCATACTACTCGGTTAATCATTGGCTGAGAGTTCAGCATTGTAATGTTTTCATTCAAGAGGGTGGCATCAGTGGTGTCAGTATCGAAAATCAGGATTGCAGCAGTGTTGAATCGCAACGATGCAAGAGAACCTCTTGAAAGTGGTTTCTCAACAACATTATGAATCCTTACTTTTCCTGCACAGATGCATCTAAAGTCAGTCTTCAATACTTGCACCTTCTTTGCTTCTGTTTCCCCCCTCAACAAAATACTGATAATAGTGTTGCATTAGATACCCTCACTTCATAAAGCAGCGATGCGACTCACATCAGGGGCTGTTGAGAAAAGATCGTTCTCAACCGCACACTTGAGTGAATCGGTATTTCGCTTGAGAAAGTCATCGGCATTGATGCAACGGATTGTACAAGTATCGCCTATCTGCTCCTTTTTAAGGAAGCAATATGAGTGTTTGGGAAACGACATATCCAAAATGTCTGTATTGTGAGTAGTAAAGAAGAGCTGTCCATCTTCTCCCAATTTTTCTACCATTTTGGCCAGCGCCTCTCGTTCCATATCACTGTGAATATAAGAAAATTTCTCATCGCAGTAGTAGAAGCCATTCTGCTTTGCCATAATTGCAGCCAACATGGAGGCTATTCCAATCCCCGATCTCGTTCCACTAGAGAGGATTTCTCCATTCAGTACGTTTCCATCCTGGATGATTACCTCATGATTTCCCAATTTGATGACATAGGAGTTCTTAATGTCCCTTGCTTTGATAATTCCCTGAATGGAAGGGTCCAAGGCAGAAAGAACGATATCAAGAATTTTTAGCAAGTCGTGCTTATCCAATTCTTGAAAAGTAGGGATTTTTTCCTCGATGCTCGGATAGGTAAAGAGCCATCCGAAGTTTTCTATGGATTCCAATGCCTTATGGTATGGCACATTGTCAGCTCCCAATTTGTCCAACTTAGTAGCACACATCTCATAACTGTCTGCAAGAGAGATAGGTACCGACTTTACCGAGACCCTCATGTCTTTTTCTTCATATGACTCGGGAGTGCCAGGAGGACTAATAACTGCTTCCACCCGATAGAGTCTTTTTGTTTTTGCTACAAATTCAATGGTAAATGATGCTTTTTTTGTTGGGTCATTGATATTTTTAATAACAGGAAGCAGGTTCTTATTGTTGATGCTGTTGAAAATTGCCATGAAAGCTTTTCCCAGGGTTGTTTTTCCTGAAGCATTGGCTCCCATAAGGATAATAAGCTTCTTGTAGCGGAAATTGGTTCTCCCAGAGAGAAATTCGGCCTCAATTGTAGACCCGACAATCTTTTTCGGGTAAGAAAGCATAATTTCAAAATCATTGAAAGCAAACACATTGTCCAGCTTCAAGCGCATGACAATCATAGTTGACTCCTTGTTTAGTTCGTAAATTACGAACTAATATAACCATACTATAGCAGTCCACAGACAAGAAGGCAACTACAATACATTCGCCCTGTACTGAAGAACTTTGTATAAGCGTGAATTTCCAGCAAACCGGTAAACACCTCGATACTATTACGGCTATTTGAGGGTTGCCGGCTTACTGCTTTTGCTTTTTCCCTTCCTTGTTTTTGGAGCTGGCCTAAGCATCTGCCTTGGGTTTGTTTTTGCTCCCTTTGGGTCTTCCAGGTTTTCTTTTTGCCACCCCTTCCTGCTGTGCAGGCGTAGCCTTCTTCACGCTTCCCTTTGGCCTTCCCGGCTTTTGTTTTGGCTTTGTCGGTGCAGTGGCCTTTGCCTTGGCTGGCCGGCCCCTCTGCCTGGATCCCTGTTTTTCGTGACTTGGCTTCACCCTGACCTGGCTGGTCATGCTGCTTGAGAGGCGGTTGTTCACCTCTGTAGCTATTGAGTCAAAATCGGATGGGATGATGTCAAATAGGGAAAGGAGCTCCTTTGCCCTTGCACTTTCATCATGGATTGCAGTGTAGGTGCCGTTGGGAAGCAGCAGGAGTTCAATCCTGTCCACTTCACGAATCATCTGGTTGGTGGCATACCCCAGGGCCTTGCAGGCGTTCATGATTTCACTTCTGATGATTGCCGCCATGAAACAGGCGCAGAACTTGTTTTGGATGCTTGGAGTGGAATGGACCCTGGTCACATCATACCCAAGCTGGCTCTTGAGTATCGCATACTGGGTTTCCGACGAAGAGCTGAGATGATAGATCCTGTCCACCTCCTCAGGCCCGAAATCCTCCGAGGATGCGATGCTGCAGAAACCCTTCAGGTCCATATCCTTCTGCCATCTGGCATAGTCGTGCTCGACACAAAGGGTGTCCCCTTCCTGTCTGAGCGAGATGTACTTGGCCAGGGCCTGGGGAACAACCGGCCTCTTTCCCTTTTGTATCTCCGCCTTCAGGACCTTGGTGGCCTTCACTATCTTTGAGATGAGGGAAAGGGCGCGCTGGGAACCATTGGAAGCGTCGAAGAAGAGATTGACGAAGGCTTCTTCCGTATGACCGTGGAATAGCCTCTTCTTCTCCGATATGCCGAACAGGCCCTTTTCACCGACTGCATAGGGTACGCGCCATCGTATTGTCTCGCTGTGCTGTGCCACCATCTGCGAATGGCCGAAGGTGTCGGAGGGCAGCATGACCACATAGGGGTATCCCAGCCGGTCAAGCAGCTCGAACACATCATGGGTGCAGAATGCCCTGTCAAGAATGACGCCTTCGGCCTCAATCCCATGGGAGGAGAGTATGGCCGCCATCTTCTGGATGGCCTTGGAGTCGACCTTGCCCCCATTGGATACCGTGTAGGTGATGGGCCTGCCGTCCTCTGCATTGACTGCATACATGTAGCTTACGATATTGGTGTTCTTCCTGGATTTTGCGTGTCCCTTCTCAGCCAGGCCGCACGCTGCAGCATCGCAGTTGTTGTTGCTGCCGTCAATGCTGATCCAGGCTTTCGTCACGCCTCTCCTCTTGCATTCGTCAAGCCACTGCGACCTGAAGGCCGCATTGTCGTCCTCGCTGATCTTGTTCTGGAAGAAGTCGGAAAGCCAGGAGTCGCTCACACAATCCTTGGAGAAGAGCACCCGCTGCGCCATCCTGTCAGGAAAGAGCAGGGAGACATCCGATCTCTCGAGGATGGAATACATCGCATAATCCATGAGGATGTTGCCGTACAAGGGTCCGTAGACATTCTGGAGAATCTGGTAGAGGCCGGTCTCATGGCCGATGCCGAGGGTTAGGGCATAGAGGCCGGAATGGAGGATGTGCTCGGGAAGTTTGCCGCTGCCATAATGCTCATTCCACAGGTTGGGAAAGAGATACTTGAAGGTGTCGTTGGGATGCATCATGGTCTCGCTTGTCGCATGGCCGATGACTTTCCGCCTGCTCTTCCTTACCGGGGCATCCCCCGAGCTGAAAACGAAGACCCTCCCGTCACTCTTGTTGATGTATGATCCTGCAGGCCGTGGAATCTCTTTCAGTTCCCAATAAATGTGTGCCATAAAACACTCCAATTAACGATTACCGTTGGTAATCATTATTATAAAGGTTTTATGATACTAAATCAAGAAAAATCGATAAAAATTATCTCGTTGCCAACATGATACTTACATCGAAATTCAGGGAAGATGTATTGGGCTGTTTAATTGTGAGCGTTTACCCGTTTACAGGTAATTGACGTATAGAAAATACTACCCTGGGAAGCAATGCTTGTCTGTCTTATCACACAACCAACAACGGAGCTTCTGCGTTCTCAACAACCTCGCCTATGATCGGAAAGCCTGTCTCTTGGCTGTAGAGAAGCCCATCGGCTTTGCTCATGCTCAAAAGCAGTCCTCCTGAGGTCTGCGGGTCATAGAGGACGTCCATATGTTCTTGATCAATCTCACTTCTGAACAGGACGGAGCCCTCGAGATACTCACGGTTGTTGTAGAGCCCCTCGGGATTGAGGCCCATGGCTGCATACTCCAACGCTTCCTCGATGATCGGAATACTTTGGGAGTTGAGGATGAAGGAAACATTGCTGGCAGTTGCCATTTCATGGGCATGGCCCAAAAGGGAAAACCCGGTAATGTCGGTTGCGGCATGCACGTCCTTGCTGCGTGCAGCCTCAAAGGCTGCCTTGTTCAGCGTGGTCATGCTCAAAACGGCTTTCTGTTGGGCTTCCTTGCTTGCAAGACCTGCCTTCACTGCAGTGTTGACGATTCCCACACCCAAAGCCTTGGTGAGAATGAGAACGTCGCCGGGCCTGCTGCCATGGTTGGCCCATACCTTGTTCTCAACGGCGAAGCCGGTGACACAGAGGCCGTACTTGGGCGTCGGGTCGCTGATCGTATGCCCGCCTGCTATCACAGCCCCGCTCTCGGCGACTTTGCTCTGACCGCCAAGGAGAATCTGTTTGAGAACCGAAAGGTCGAGGCAGGAGGGAAAACAGACAAGGTTCAGGGCAACCTTCGGCTCCCCTCCCATGGCATAGATGTCACTTAAGGCATTGGCGGCAGCCACCTGCCCGAAGAGGTAGGGGTCGTCGACCATGGGGGGAAAGAAGTCGACGGTCTGCAGCATCAAAAGGCCGCTGCCGATCGGAAGACGGTAGACACAGGCATCGTCGCTGCCCTCGAAGCCTTCGACAAGGTCGGGACTGTGCATCCAGCCTATGCTGTCCAGCACCTGGTGCAGCTGCTTGGGAGGCAGCTTGGCTGCACAGCCGCTTGTCTTCACCATCTGGGTGAGTTTCACTGAATCCATACCTACATCTCCTTGGTGAACTGCGAGCCTGCTTGGCGGTAGACGGCCTCAAGCTCTGCGTGCTTGTACCCGATATCCCAATCCTCACTCTCATACCAAGCACAGGTGCCGCAGGAGGATGAGAGCGTACGGGGAACCGGCTTTAGGGTGCAAACCACCCCAACAGTCTTGGCGAAGGTACGAAATTGCACCGCCCCCCAATGGTCGTAGAAGGTGGCGACAAACACGTTCATAGCTTCTTCAGCTCCAATTCCCAACCGTACTCGGTCTTGACAGCGCTGACAGAGAACTTGGCGGCCTTTGCATACCGGCTGACATTCTCCTTGGCGGCAATGGTGTCCACCAGTACCTGAAGCTCGACTGCCTTGGAATCGATTACTTTCTTCGTCTCAATGACCGGCTGAGGGCAGGAAAGCCCGCGGGTGTCTACTATCTGCATGGTGTTAACTCCTTCTGTGTTTCTTCATCACTGCAACAGCAATGAGGGTAATGACGGCAAAGCCGACGATCGTAGCAATTTTTCCTGCTGCTGTGGCACCCTGTGCCGAGGAGGCAAGGCCGAAGTTATGGCTCACTGCAGCTCCTGCAAGAAAGCCCAGCACAGTCACTGCGCTGTCGCTGTTGCCCTCACCTGCCAGGATGGTCTGGCGCAAAGGACAGCCGCCGAGCAGTACCGAGCCGTAGCCGACAAGGCCCATGCCAAGGAAGTTCCACAGCCACTGGGTGTGGGCGATGGGCTGGCCGGTGAAGCCAGGCTTGAAAGAGCCGGTGGCCAGGTTCAGGATGAAGGCGGCTACCAATACCGCAACCGAACCAAACAACAGAGTAGGATCCTTGAAGAGGAAAAGGTCGCGGATGCCGCCTGCCATGCACAGCCTGGTACGTTGGGCAAGCGAGCCGACGACAAGACCAGCGGCCAATGAGATGAGCAGGGGGGCGTGCTGGCTGCCCGGTCCTGAAGTGCTTGCCTTCAGGAGCATCGGGAGGAACAGGACGATGAGAACAAGGATGAGGGATGCTGCGCTGAAGGCTGTGCCCTCAGCTCTGCTCTGGGTATAGCTGCGCCCCAGGCTGAAACCCCTATTCAAGAGGATTCCACCGACTCCGATACCTGCGGCAAACCCGAAGAGTCCTACCAAGGCATTGAGATCTCCGCCTGCAAGACGGAGAATCATACGGAAGGGACAACCGAGGAAGACCAAGGCCCCGACCATGACAAAGAAGGCAATGATAAAGCGCAAAAAAGGGGAAGAACCTCCCCGGCTCTTGAACTCGCCCTTGATGGTGCTGATCACAAAGGAACCAAGAATGAGGCCCATGATTTCAGGACGCGCGTACTGGACGGCGGCGGCTGAGTGCAAGCCCAGCGAACCTGCAATGTCCCGATAAAAGCAAGCGATGCAAAAGCCCATGTTGGCGGGGTTTCCCAAGGCAACGAGGCCGACTGCAAGGATGCCGAAGATGCTTCCTGCAATGATTAAATTCCGTTTTTCCTGCATGTACTACTCCACAAAGAGTAGTAAACCATTATTTGTTTGTTAATTCAATGGGAAAATATGGCTCAATCATAAATCTTGTGGGATTTTCTCAGCCGCAGGGTTCCTGACATAGACTTTCCTACTGGCATCGAAGAGCTTGAGGAAGAAATAATCGTCATCCGGGTAACCGTACCCCTGTCTCCTG
>Ga0228535_1002499_pt1 | contig 17347 bp, 4 predicted proteins | sample SJ1metagenome_FD_168457 | JGI IMG/M metagenome (GOLD analysis project Ga0228535, IMG submission 168457) | Enriched culture of PCE-dechlorinating microbial communities from Ithaca, New York, USA - SJ1 | ecosystem: Engineered > Modeled > Simulated communities (microbial... > Unclassified | place... | reverse complement strand
ATACTTCAGTATCCTCGACCGATACGAGTCTCTGCACTCAAACGCTTGAACCGCCGTGTACCGAACGGTACGCACGGTGGTGTGAGAGGTCGGTCACTCAACTAATGAGTGACCTCCTACTCGATTATTTTTACATCTCGTGAAGGATAATGAACATTTCGTGTGTAACCTATTTTGTATCCTAACTGGGTATGTTACAATCGAAAAAAAGTTGAGGGGGACACCCAATTGAAAAAACGCCTTTTGAGCTTGTTGTTGATCTTTAGTATCTTAGGATCCCATATTCCTGCTCCGGTCTTGGCAGCAACCATGCCAATCGAACAACCGGCGCAAGAGCAGACTCAAAATCCAGTTCCAGAGCAAGATCAAGTTCAGGCACCTTGGTTTTCCGATGTTTCGGATGACCAATGGTTTTTTGATGCGATTCAATATGTATTTCAAAAAGGAATTTTTAGCGGAGTCAGCGATACCGAATTTTCTCCTGAAGGTAGTATGAGCCGCGGGATGTTTGTAACGGTATTGGGACGATTAGCCAAAATCGATGTTGAGGCGTATCGTTCGGACTCCGCTTTTTCTGATGTCGATGCCGCGACGTATTATGCACCCTATGTAACATGGGCAGCATCCATGGGCATCACGACAGGCATGGGGGATAACCTATTTGCCCCGGATTCCCTGATTACACGTGCTCAAATGGCAACATTCATAGTGCGTTTTCTTGATGCTTCCGAAATTCCCCTTCCGGATGTAGTTGCAGAAAATGTACCGGCTGATTTAGACACCATCCCCTCATACGCGCAAGAAGCAGTGCTAAAACTATGGCGTGTTGGTTTCTTTAAGGGGGATCAAGACGGAAACTTTAATCCGGACAATCAAGCGACTCGTGCAGAGGCTTCCGTATTGAGCATGCGTGTGGATACTCATCTAGAAGATTCAGGGTATCATGCGGAAGAGGATCCTAATCAAGAAGAGCCAGATGAGAAACCGGACGAGGATGAAAAAGATCCTAAAGTGGAAGAAGAAATCATTGAGCCCTATGTCATTCTTTTTGAAAGCAACGGCGGTAGCCCAGTTCAAGATCAGTATCTATTTGAGGGGCGAAGCTTGAACCAACTGCCCATTCCTTTCCGTGAGAACAGTATTTTCTTGGGTTGGCATTACGATGCCGCTTTGACGAAACCGGTGCAGGAAAAGGACTATATACTTAGCAATCTAAAGCTTTATGCGAAGTATCAGGCAACCACCCCCTTGGTTGAAACCGAAACCCCTCGTTTTGCTTCTGCTCTTGATCAGGAAGCAGATTTCTCGATCATCCTTTTAGCTCCTTCCGAAATGACAGCAGAAGAAGTGAAAGCCGGTATTGAAGCCAAGAACCTCAACGAACAGAAGCAGACGGATTTCATTACCGTCATGGGTTCAAACGGTGTTTTTGTTTTATCGGGAACCAATGGCTTTATGGCCGGAGCAACCTATAAGATTAGTTTAATAAATGAACTTTTGAGCTTCCAAGGCTACGAAGCTTCTGTAAGGAGCTTTAATTTTACAACAGTCAAAGAAAAAGTTCTGAATTTAACCCTAAATGCCGATTTGCACTACATTCCTATTGAACAACTGAGAAATATCACTGCTGACGGTCTTGCTGTAACCGAGTTAGTCGTTCCGTTAGTCGTGGTAAGTGATGATGTTGTGGATCCTGAAATGATGACCGAAGGCACCTTTGAATACGATACTGTGCTACCGGTTGGTTCCAAATTAGTCGTATATGAAGGAGTATCTCCGCTTGAACGCGATTTGACGACCAATAACGAAGGTTCCGTAGCTTACATCACGATTACAGCCGTGAATGGATCAGTCTATACCTATGAGCAAACCGATGCAGAGGAAGTTCTGTTTGTGCCCGATGTTTTGCCTGTTCCGATCGATGCTGATCTAGACGGCGACAGCGAAAACCTTTCTGTGACCTTACCGAAGATCGTTCTGACCTTTGAAGATGATATCTATGCCAATTTAGACCTCGACTCACAAACAACTGTGGATGTGGGTGATTATATTGCCTTCTACCGAGGTGATTTTGGTTCCGATGCCCAGGATGCCGGTTACGCACGTATCACCACAGTGTCGGAATCTCTTGGTCACTATGTCCTTGCCTATGTTATGGTCAGCCAAGAAGAACTCTTCTCTATAATGGATGTTTATAACAATAAGAACATTTCCGGCGAGCAAATGCTGGAGGGCGCAGATGTTGAGGCTATTGAACAGAGCGTAGAATTACAGGCTCGTGAAAGTGGCTTTGTCGATGAAGCGGCGGAACTGCTAACCATATTGGCCTTGGAAACCAACTCCTTTACTCAATTACGAGATGACTATCACTTGACAGACCTCAAAATGCGAACTTCTGACGGAAAACCCATAACCACGGAAGAAATCAAGCTACTCGGTGGCCAGAAAGTTGAAGTTGAAGTCAACAAATTACAAGCGACCCTCTCCACTAAGTTACAACATTTCACGGGGTTGTCTGGGTTGCGTTTGACCTTGGTGGTCGGCATTGAAATCGAGATTACGATCAGTGATAAAGCTATGATCGTTATTGAGATCGAAGGGACTTTTGAAGAAGAAGTTCGTATTGCCCTCAATGTCAGTGGAGGAGCCCAATGGAAAGTCTGGGCGATCTTCCCTTATATAGCTGAGTATAACGTCACAGCCAATATTGACCTCTATAATTTCACCGGCGTCGGTATTCATGCTTCCATTGTTACCAAAGAGAAGGATGACGAAAACGTCTGGGGAGACAATAAAGAACTCAAGAATATTTCCGAGGAACTTCAAAAGCTTGTCGATGCAAAAGACAAATACATTGGCGATGGAACCGGTACTGTAGCACAGGGACTGAATGAAAAGTACGCTGCCATGTTGGAGCAGGAAAGTGATTGGGTAGAGTTATTCAGCCAAGAGATCTTCAAAAGCGAAGGTGGCATTGACCCCTTCCATATTTTAGCCTACGAAATCGCTGTTGAGTTTGTGGTCAGCGCCAATATGAACATTTCCATAGGCTGCGATTTCTGGTATGAGAACGCCAAACGCTATACCTACTCAGTGGGGGTTTTTGCCAATAGCGTTACCAGCGATACCGTTGACTTAGTGGAAGAACATTACGAATTCACCTTCTATGTCATGGGCACCATGGGCTTGCGTGCAGGCATTAGAGCAGGGATCAAAGTCGGCTTGTTTACCACTGCTCTCGCCAGCGTGGGCTTTACGGCGGAAGCCGGGGTTTACGCACGTGTTTGGGGCTATTTCTACTACCGTCTCAGTTACACCGCATCTTTGGGACGCAGTAGTTCCTACGCGGGTGCTTTGCTGTTTGAGTTGGGCATCTATCTAGAAGTCAAATTCGAGGCTCAGGCTTTTGCCGGAACCTTCTCTTATAATCCAACTCTATACGAAAACGAATGGCCCTTGTGGTCAGCAGGAATGCGCGAGAATATTCAGGATTTTGCGTATGCAGAAGATGATGTAGCTGAGTTAGCTATGAAGAAGACGATTCGCACCTTAAGCGTGCCGGACGCGCTCTTTGAAATGGCCTACCTCGACTTGAAAACCGGAGAAGACGATACCAAGATTTATGATGACGCCGAGCATTTTACGATTACCATGACTAATGCTGCGTTTACGTATACACCTTCAACCAATATCTTGTCGGTCAATCCGGGTAACGCGAAGGTGCAACAGGGTCAAATGGTCTTAACCTGGATCACCGCTCCGTTAGCCTTTACCTCGGCCCCAATTTCACGAAACATCGATTTGTATTGGGACAATTACAACGACGGCTACTCCATTAGTTATAATACCAATGGCGGTAGTTCACTACCGATTTTGATTGCCAGACTCAATGCTAACATCACTCCTCCTTCTGCTCCTGAGAAGCAAGGTTATGTTTTTGCAGGCTGGTTTGCCGACGAGAAACTAACCACAACCTATACCTTCCCGGCCTCTATGCCAGATACCGATATCATGATTTATGCCAAATGGAACCCTGCCACCAATACGAAGGTCACCGTAGAGCATTATCTACAAGAATTGAATGGTACCTATACCTTGGCTACGGTTGAAGATCGGACCTCAACCACCGACAGTATCTTCACACCTGCTCCCAAGAGCTTCATTGGATTTACAACACCACAGAGTCAAGGTGTGACTGTGAAACCCGATGGCAGCGCCATCCTACGCTACTACTACGTCCGCGGCATTTATACGGCTACCTTCAATCCTGGCGTGACGGGGGGCGAAATTGTAGTCAACAAATTGAAATATGGCGCTTCTCTCAATGTTCCTGCAATGTCAGCCAGCGGCTATACCTTTGACAAGTGGGATCAGACTCTGCCCAAACAGATGCCTGCGAATAATTTAACCTTCACCGCGCTGTGGAGTAAGAACAACAATACACCTTATCGCGTGGAACATTACGTGAAAACCACCGATCAGCAACGTTACGCTTTGGCGGAGTCCGGATTAGAATACCTTAGTGGAATAACCGATAGCGTGATTACCGTTTCTAATCTGCGTCGCCAAGTAGAAGGGTTGACCTTCATCCGTGCAACAGTGCAAGGTACAGAAGTAACTTCAGCCGCTATTTCCGGAGATGGAAAACTGGTTATAAAACTCTATTACGACCGAAATCAATATCAGGTTACATATCAAATCAATCAACAGGTGTATGCTACTCAGCCTTATGTTTTCCAAGCCGTTTTAGAAGAACCGGCATTGCCAGTCCGGACAGGATATCAGTTTGATGGTTGGTATACCCATGCCGATTATGCAATTGAGCATCGCTTCAGCTATGGAGAAGCGACCATGCCAGCTACCAGCTTCACTTTATATGGCCGCTGGATTGCCCAGGATCAGAAATATACCCTCTATCATAATATTATGAACCCGGCAGGTGTCTACGAAAGGGTGCAAGCCGATCTTAACCAACTTGCTAAGACCGATTCAATTTTGACCCTGCAAGCATTAGCGAAGGAATCTTTCTTGGTTGATGGTGGCATTCAATATAGTTTCGGCAAAGTCAATCAGGTAGTTCAAAGCGCAGTAACGGTTCCGGCCGTCGGGGTTTTGGTTATTGATCTCTATTATGAACGTGTTCAACACGCAGCCCTTTGGAATACGAACGGCGGCACGGAGTTGGCTGCAGTTGCGTATCGCTATGGTCAAAACATCGCTACTCCCACTGCACCAACCAAAGTTGGTTATTTGTTCCAAGGTTGGACTTGGCAAGGGCAAGTAACTCCTGCTATGTCCCTACCCAGCGGAGTGAGCATGGGACCCGCCGATTTCCTCTTTACAGCAAACTGGAATCCCGCGCTCAACACAGTTTATAAAGTAGAGCATTATACAGAAAACTTGACAGGCGATGCTTATGCACTTGCTTCAACAGAAAGCAAAACAGGCGTTACCGATTCTTTAGCAGAAGCCGTAGCACAGTCTATAATCGGGTTTACCTATAATCCCAATCACAGCGAAGCAAAACCAAGTGGAGCCATTGAGCCCCAGGGGACTTTGATTCTGCGCTTATACTACAGCCGAAATGATTACCGGGTGCTGTGGGAAACCAGTGGTGGACAGATTACCAGTTTATCTGGTGATTACACCCATGATTTCACCCCGTATGATGCGGAGGTTCTGGCACCGATTAGCGTGAAAACCGGCTATGTATTCCAGAAATGGGACGGTTACTCTGCCGGAATGAAACTTCCGAGCAACGATCTAACCCTGACTGCCGTTTGGACACCGGCGACCGATACCACTTACAAGGTAGAGCATTATTTACAAAATCTCCAAAGTAACGACTATGTGTTGAACCTCACCGAGGACAAAACCGCTACCACTGAAGCTAATGTTCAAGCAATACCGCAATCATTCACAGGATTTACCCATTACGCGGCTTCCACAGAGGCAGTGCCCAGTGGAGAAGTCTTGGCAGACGGCAGTTTAATCCTAAAACTCTATTATACGCGCAACCAATATACAGTAACCTTTGACGGAAATGGGGAAAACAGCAGTGCACCCTCCGGTGCGACAGTGGCTTATGCTGGATTAGTACCTGCGCCTCAAAACCCAACACGAACCGGCTATACTTTTGAAGCTTGGACCAAAGAAGCAACCGGCGTAACAGCTTGGAATTTCGCTACCGATACGGTTACCCAAAACTCTACTTTGTTTGCCAAGTGGGTTGCCAATTCTTATGAAGTCCTGTATGACCTAAATTATACCGGTGCTGTAGCGGGAGAAATTCTTTCACAAACCTATGATGACCTGTATCAATTACCGACACCAAACCCCGTGCGTACCGGCTATGTCTTTGAAGGGTGGTATGATGCCACAACCAATGGAACCGAGGTGTCCGCTAACACCCAGGTAGGTATTACAGCGGATCAAACCCTCTATGCTCATTGGTCAGAAGCCACCAATACCCCTTACACGGTGAAACATTATCTGCAAAATGTGACGGGGATTGAGTATACGGAAGCCGTGACTGAACTTCAAACGCTTAACGGGGTAACCAATGCTTCAACGCAGGCTACCCACCTGACTATTCCTGGTTTTAGCGGCAAAGCCATTGCACAAACCATAATTGCAGCCTCCGGTGATGCTGTGGTCCTGGTCTACTATGACCGCAACATTCATACCCTTACATTTAAACCCGAAAACGGTACCCCAGACTTGGTTACAGAAGCAGTCCGATTTGGTACACCGATTGTGGCACCCGATGCAATCAGCAAAACCGGATACATCTTCGGCGGTTGGGGAGTAGGTGCCACAGACGCCATGCCAAATGCCAATACGGTATACACGGCTATCTGGACGCCTGCTACAGACACCGTTTACCAGGTGGAACACTACCTGCAAGCCCTCAATGGAACTGGTTATGAACTCCAATTTACCGATGATAATGTCGGAACCACCGAAGCCACTGTAGAAGCCACACCAAAGGTGTTGAGCGGCTTCACTTACAAAGCCGATGCTCTAGGTAGCTTGCTAAGCGGTCCGGTTGCGGCAGATGGCAGTCTGATATTGAAGCTTTATTACACGCGCAATTCCTACAGCGTAACCTTCATGGATAACGGTGCAGGTAGCAGCGTTACTCCGAGTGCGGTCGTTGCCTACGATGGCAAGATTGCGCAACCGCAAAACCCAACTCGAACCGGATACAACTTTGAGAATTGGACAAAAGAAGCAACCGGAGAAACCGTTTGGAACTTCCTTGCCGATGTCGTGACTGGTAATACTACATTGCATGCCCAATGGACGGCAAATCAATATGAGGTCAGCTTCGTCTTGAACTATGAGGCTGCTCCCGCTGCTGAAAAAATCATGCAAGTCTATGAGACAACCTATGTCCTTCCCGGAGTAATTCCTACGCGAGCGGGTTATGCTTTTGCCGGTTGGTTTACTCAAGCCAGTGGCGGTGCACTCGTGGATGAGAATACCCAAGTCATCCTTACCGCAAGTCAAGTGCTTTTTGCGCATTGGCAAGAAGGTAGCAATACCCAATACGGAGTTAAGCATTACCTGCAAAATGTTACCGGAAGTGAGTATACTGAAGTAATAGGAGATCGTCAGACGCTAACCGGTGTCACCAACGGACTCACCCAGGCAACCCACAAGACTTATTTTGGTTTTACCGGAAAACCCATTGAGCAAACTACCATTTCGGCCAATGGAGATGCCATTGTTGCAGTCTACTATGACCGCAACACCTATACTTTAACCTTTAAACCCGAGAATGGAACTGCAGATTCGGTTACACCAAGTATTCGATATGGCACCTTGATAATCGCACCGGAAGCACCCACCAAAACCGGCTACGTCTTTGACACTTGGGGAGTCGGTGTTGCAGACACCATGCCAAATGCAGACAAAGTCTACATGGCTACTTGGTCTCCAGCCTCCAATACAGCTTACCGGGTTGAGCATTACTTGCAAAACCTTGCAGGCAGTGGATTCGATTTAAACCTAACAGAGAATAACTTCGGCACTACCGAAGCCACGGTGTTGGCGGTGGTGCAAACGTTCACTGGGTTCTCGCAAGATGCCAATGCTCTCAATACTGTGTCCAGTGGACTAGTTGCGGCAGATGGTAGCTTGGTCCTCAAACTCTATTATAATCGTAACCATTACAGCCTAAGCTTTAATGGAAACGGGGTGGGCAGTAGTTCTACTGCAACGGTATCGGTTGTCTATGAAGGCAAATCAACTCAACCCCAAAACCCAACTCGAACCGGCTACACCTTTGAACATTGGACAAAAGAATCAACAGGGGAAACTGCCTGGAATTTCCTTACAGACGTTGTGACCCAAAACACCACCCTTTATGCAAAATGGATTGCCAATCAGGTTGAGGTCACCTTCGATCTGAACTACGTAGGGGCGCCGGTAGCAGAGAAAATCAATCAAACTTACGATACCGTCTATACCTTACCGAATACGAATCCTCAACGGACCGGATATGTCTTTGTTGGATGGTTCAATTTGGCAAGCGGTGGTACACAAGTCATAGCAAGCACAAACGTAGTTATTACAGAGAATCAAACCTTGTTTGCCCAATGGCTCGAAGCTACGGACACGCCTTATACGGTTCAACATTATTTGCAAAACGTTTCCGATAACAATTATACTGAAGCTTTAGCGGATCGTCAGACCCTGACCGGTGTCACCAACGGCACAACACAAGCCACCTACAAGACTTATCTTGGCTTTACAGGTAAGAGCATTGACCAAACCACGATTACTGCAAACGGTGAGGCAATTGTTCAGGTCTTCTATGATCGCAATACGTATACGTTAACCTTTAAACCTGAAAACGGAACGGCAGATTTGGTAACCGAGGCGGTGCGTTTCGGAACACCCATTGTTGCACCGGAAGCCCCTGCAAAAACGGGTTACACCTTCGCTGGTTGGGGAGTCGGCGCCCAAGCTACGATGCCGGACCAAGATACCGTCTACACGGCCAGCTGGACCGCAGTGTCTTATGCCGTAACCTTTGATTTCAACTATGTGAATGCACCTGAGAGTGTAACGGGGAGCCAGAGTTATGATCAGACATATCAGTTACCCATAACACCGAGCAGAACCGGTTATACCTTCTTAGGCTGGTTCACGGCAACCGAAGCCGGTAATCAGGTGCTCAGCACAACCATTGTAGCTGAAACAAGTGCACATGCCCTTTATGCCCATTGGCAGGCGAATCAGTATACGGTCTCATTTGACCTAAACTACCTTGGTTCAGCACTCCCGGAAAGCATTCTGCAAACCTATGCTCAGCTCTATAACTTACCAAGTAGTCAGCCCTCTCGTGTGGGTTACACCTTTACAGGTTGGTTCACCGATAAGACCGCTGGAACTAAAGTTGAGAGTACTACCACGGTCATGATGACTGCAGCTCAAATACTTTATGCTCGTTGGGCAGTTAATCAATATGACATTACCTTTGTTCTCAACAATGGACAAGCCAATGTCGTCCAATCCCTTGACTTCGATACCACAATTGCCAATGCACCTCTGCCTCAAAGAGCTGGTTACACCTTTAGTGGCTGGAGTCCGGCGTTAAGCAAGGTTCAAGGAGTGGCTACGTATCAGGCAGAGTGGACCACGCTAACCTACAACATTAGCTACAACTTAGCCAATGGAAGCTTACCCAGCGACTCCGTTAACCCCGCCACTTACACGGTTGAAAGTAGCAGTATTACGCTGGTTGTTCCGGAGCGCACCGGTTATACCTTTAGCGGTTGGACGGGCACCTCTTTGAGCCAAGCAACCACTTCTGTGGTTATCGCTCAAGGAAGCACAGGTCACAGAAGTTATACAGCCACTTGGACTGCGAATACTTATGCCATTGTGCTAAACGCCAATGGAGGTCAGGTGGTCGGTGGGACGAGTCTGCAGCACACCTATGACAGCCAAACGCTCTTGCCCGATACCAGCACAACCAGTAAAATAGGCTCCACCTTTGAAGGCTGGTATGAAACTTCCAATTTCGCTGGTTCACCGGTTTCCTTCATTGCAGCTACCACTACTTGGAGTGGAGACCTTACCTTCTATGCAAAATGGACGTTGATCAATTACAGTCTGAGCTATACCGCCTTGAATTCCACGACCCATGCCAATCCAACTACCTATACCTATGGTCAGAGTATTACCCTCACAAATCCAACAAATCGCTCAGGATATTCCTTTACCGGCTGGTATGAGAATGGCACCAAAATCACAACCGTAAATACCTTATCCGCGAAGAATCTTGTCATTGAGGCACGTTGGAGTTTGATCAGCAATACCATCACTTACTATTTGAATAGCGGAACCAATAATATAGCGAACCCAGCAACCTATACTGTAAACGATTCTGTATCCTTAGCAAACCCGACCAGAACAGGCTACCAGTTTGATGCCTGGTATAGTGATGCTTCCATGAGTCTCGCTTCCAAGATTACAGGAACAGCGGTTCCCTTGGGTAGCACAGGCGCAAAGAGTTTTTACGCCAAATGGTTGGCGAACACCTTAACCGTTCAGTTTAATGCTAACCTCGGTAGTGGCACAATGACCGCCCAATTCCTCACCTATGATGCAACTCAAGCATTGAAGTCAAACACATTTGAGCGAAGCGGATATACCTTTAACGGCTGGGCATTATCGAGCGGAGGTGCTAAGGTATACTCAAACGGAGGGAATATCCTTAATCCAATCACGGAAGGTAGCCTCACCTTATATGCTTTGTGGACTCCGATCAACTACAGTATCGCCTACGATCTTCACGGTGGCTCCGGTACAGGCGGGAATCCAACCGGCTACAATATTGAGAGTAGTAGCATCGTATTAAACTCAGCAACCCATTCCACGGCAGGGTATCATTTTGCCGGCTGGTATACCGATGCAGCCTACACTTCATCGGCAACCGGAATACCAAGTGGGAGTTACGGCAACAAAGTCTTCCATGCCAAATGGTGGAATTACGGCGTTGTCACAATCGCTAACAATGGCAATAACACCTTTACCATTTCACGCAGCGGTGGATTCGACGGAAACCAAGTGGTGTACTACCGAACCTTAAATGGCTCCGCCATTGGTGGAACGCACTTTACCCATACTCAGAACAGTGTCACCATACCCAGTGGACAAGCTTCTGTAACCGTAACCATTACCGAGCAAGGTGTGACCGCTACGTATGGTTCCTATGTAGCAACAGCCTATTCTAATACCAACCGTGTTTATAGTCTTGAGATTTACCAAGTGACCGGTGGTGCAACCTTAGGCACTACAACCAGGGCAACTCGAACCTTAGCGATGAACAGCAGCTATAGTATTGATTCAGCGTATTTGAACAATTACCGCCAAATCGCTTCATCGTATAAGAGTTCCGGAGGTCAATCCGGACAACTGATATCGGAGAATGCAGCAGGATATAACGGTACACTTGATATAGGACTGAATGCTTCGGTTCTCAGCAATGGCGCGTTCCCCGCATCGGTGCAAAACTACATACGAGCAACGGCGTCTGCAATGAAAGTACAATTAGCTTCATTCAAAGCAACCGATGACGGCTGGCCGATGCACCGTTACGTCTTATTTAACAACAAAACAGGCAACATCTACTTTAGCAGTGATAAGAATGGATACATTCCTAATGTTCCTAGCGGTACCTATAGCGCTACGGTATTTGGAGCAAGCGTTGATAATACCGATGCCTACACTGTGAGATTGCCAGGTACTTTGAATGTCTCGGGCACAACACGAACAATTACTCGATGGGACTCCAAATGGGCTGGTGGTCAGGACCAAGGCGACTATGTCTTGTTTGGTTTGAATGAATTGTGCAGCATCACGATATCAAGTTATAATTCAGCAGGAGCGATTTCGTCCTTCTGGTTCAATAGTGCAGTCTTAGATGCCAAACCTAAGGACACGAAAGAACCCACCTACTTAGGTCTTGCACCCATGTCTCATACAAGTTATACCATTGGCAGCAAAGTCACAATCGCTCTTGTCTATGACGAGATCATTGGTTCGATTTCCAGCGGTATGAGCGTCACGACCAACTTGAGTACTACTCCATTTACATATCAAGGTGGCGTTGGCACCAATGTGCTTTACTTTGAAGGCACGGTTACCTCAACCGCTCAAAGCGCAAGTGTTGTAACGATTAATGGCAGTGTGTACGATTTAGTAAATTAAATGAGTCAGAGGTTTGTGCTTTACATGTTGCACAAACCTCTGATTTTTACTGGAAGGATAATTGCGACTCTTTCGCGAATATATAATGTTACGAATAGTATTATACCCTATTCGCATGTGAAATTAAGGAGTTGACAAGCTTGTCAGAAATGATACGTTATTTGGTATTACCTTTGGAAGAAGTGATTGTGTTTCCGCACGCCATGTTGCGGTTGGATTTTATACAACACAGAGTAGAAAAAGAGTTAGAGCAAGCCATGGTTCGTGGAGAACAAATCCTCGTGGTGGGCTACAGAAAAGAAGAGAACGCAGTTTCTGGTAAAGTTGAAATCAGCAAATTGCCCCGTGTTGGCACACTATGTAGCATTAAACAAGTTATGAAACTACCCGAAGGGCAAAAGTCGGTGGTCATGGAAGGGATCCAACGAGGAATCGTAGATATCTATCATCAGGAAAACGACAGCCCACTAACGGCAATGGTCATGCCCTGGCCGGATGATTCATACGCAACGGAGCAGCAGCAGATTTCCGTGGAGCGGTTGTTGGAACGCTTTCGCTTATTATCCACGAAAAATAGCGCAAGATACCCCTCGTCTTTGGTGAAAGACTTACTTTTACTAAAAGAACCGGGGCATTTTGGCGATTTTTTGGCGACTCATTTGCAATTAGAGTTTACCGATAAACTTCAGTTGTTGCAAGAAACATCGTTGCAGAAAAGATTAGTGCAATTGAATGTGATGGTCGATAAAGCCATTCAACGACAAGACCTGGAAGTCTTCATACAACAGCAGACCCAGTTGAAGATGTCGAAAAGTCAACGAGATTACTATCTGCGCGAGCAAATGAAAGTCATACAAAGTGAATTAGGCGAAACTGAGGAAAAGCAAGCCGAAAAAGAGCGTATGTTGGCACAGGTAGAAGCAATTGTCAATCTTGCCGAAGAACATAAGGAGAAAATCAAGAAAGAGATCGTCCGTTTGGAGCGCATGCCGGCCAGTACTCCTGAAGCGGCAGTTTTGCGTCAGTATTTGGAAACCGTCTTACAACTTCCCTGGGATACCCTCAGTGAAGACGTGCTCGATATCCATTTTGCTGAAAAAGTTTTGAATGAAGATCATTATGCTCTAGACAAACCCAAAGAACGAATTTTAGAATATTTAGCGGTTCGTCAGTTAAGCCAAAGCTTGAAAGGCCCCATCATTTGCTTGGTAGGACCTCCGGGAACCGGCAAAACTTCTCTTGCTCGCTCTGTGGCACGGGCGTTGAACCGTAAATTTATCCGCTTGTCCTTAGGCGGTGTGCGTGACGAAGCCGAAATTCGCGGTCATCGTCGCACCTATGTGGCTTCCATGCCCGGGCGAATCATTCAAAGTATTCGTCAAGCAGGCGTTCGGAATCCGGTTTTCCTTTTAGATGAAGTTGACAAAACCAGTTCCGATTTCCGGGGCGATCCGGCCTCGGCACTTTTAGAGGTGTTGGACCCGGAACAAAACAGCACCTTCTCTGATCACTACTTGGAAATCCCCTTTGATTTGTCACAAGTTTTGTTCATTACGACGGCTAACAATGCGTATCAGATTCCGCGACCGTTATTAGACCGGATGGAACTTTTGGAATTGAGTAGCTATACCGAGGAAGAAAAACTCGAAATCGCCAAGCGTCACCTGATGCCCAAACAATTAAAGGAAAACGGGGTCACTGCTGAGCAATTACAGATTCCAGACAAGACCATGCGTCGTATCGTCAGTTTATATACCCGCGAATCCGGGGTGCGACAATTAGAACGCCAAATCGGGGCGATCTGTCGCAAACGAGCTCGTCAGATTTTGGACGGTGAAACTGAAACCTTGAGGTTGACGGTGAATCGACTAGAGAAATACTTAGGTATTCCTCGTTACAGTCACACCGAAGCAGAAAAGCAAAACCAAGTCGGTGTTGCCACCGGTATGGTTTGGACCGAAATGGGCGGCGAGATCCTTCCCATTGAAGTCAGCTTAATGCAAGGCAAAGGTGACTTGATTTTGACCGGAAAACTTGGCGAAGTCATGCGCGAGTCTGCACGAATTGCATTAAGTTATGTGCGTTCGCGCGGAGAGTCCTACGGCTTGAAACCGGATTTTTACCAAAACGTAGATATTCATATTCATGTGCCGGAAGGGGCCGTACCAAAAGAAGGGCCTTCGGCTGGGATTACCTTGGTGACGGCTTTAGTTTCTGCCTTCACCAAACACCCGGTGCGGCGTGATATTGCCATGACCGGAGAAATCACCTTGCGGGGTAATGTCTTACCGATTGGCGGCTTAAAAGAAAAATTACTAGCTGCCTATCGAGCAGGACTACACGAAGCGGTCGTGCCGGAAGAGAATCGCAAAGATATGGAAGAAATTCCGGAGGTTGTCCGCAAACGCTTACAGATTCATTTTGTCGATCAATATGAACAGGCTATACCAAAACTTATTCCCGGATTAGATCGCCAAATGCGACAACAGCAATAAGGAGAGCGCTATGAAGATTAAATCGGTAGAACTGGTGATGTCGGCGGGTTTTATGTCCCAATGTCCACCAGACTCCATGCCGGAAATCGCTTTGGTAGGCCGTTCTAACGTGGGAAAATCAACCTTGATCAATACCATGTTACAAAGAAAGAGCTTGGCCAGGACTTCCGGAACACCGGGAAAGACCCAAACCTTGAATTTTTACAAGATCAACGAACGCTTTCATTTGGTAGATTTGCCCGGTTATGGCTATGCAGCTTTAGGGAAAGGCAAACAGCAAACACTCAGTTTGTTGATGCAGGACTATTTGGTCAGGAGACCTCAATTGTGTTTAGTGGTGCAGTTGGTAGACAGTCGTCATGAACCATCCGCTTTGGATCAGGAAATGACTGAGTTCTTACAACATTATAATCGACCTTTCATTGTAGTCGGCACAAAAAGAGACAAATTAAAACGCAGTCAATGGCAGCAGGCGGCATCTGTTTTACGAAAAACCTTGCAGTTACACGAAGCTCCTTTGCTCTTCAGTGCAGGGGAGGAAGCCAGCAGAGAGGCTCTATGGGATCAGCTCATCGCAAGGGTTCCTGAAATCAAAGAACCGGAAGAATTGATTTAGGTAGTTTGGAGGGAAAGGTATGGACCTTACAGTACAAGCCAATGGCATTAAACTGGTCCTGCAGGTGTTTGATCGTAAAAGCGAAACACAGCCCATCATTCCCTATCTTCCACAGAAAAAAACGTTTCCGGCATTAGCTTCGCTAGCTTCTCTGCCGCGAGCAACACCGGAATCTCAAGGGGTGCCTTCGGAATTGCTACAACAGTTTCTTGTGGCATTACAAAAGGATCACTCCTTGGATTTGCATACCCTAATGATCCTGCGTAACGGTCAGGTAATCTCTGAAACCGCTTATGGAGATTATAATCCGCAGATTTGGACGTCGACCCATTCACTTTGCAAATCGGTGACCGGGTTAGCGATTGGGATGCTGATCGACGAGGGGAAACTCAGTCTACAAGACCGGGTGGTCGATTTGGTGAAGAAGAGTGGTTTGGTTGCAAAGGTGACTCACAAAGCCCTGACAGTACGCCATCTTTTGACCATGAGCAGTGGCATCACCTTCAATGAGTTAGGGGCTGTTACCGAAACCGATTGGGTGAAAGCTTATTTGGAATCGGCTTTTCGTTTTGAGCCAGGAGCAGAGTTTGCCTACAACAGTATGAATTCGTATATGCTTTCGGTCATTGTCCGAGATGTCAGCGGTCAATCGCTCATGGAATACCTTAAGCCACGTCTGTTTCGTCCGTTGCAGATCCAACGAGTAGACTGGGAGGTTTGCCCAAAAGGCATTGAAAAAGGCGGCTGGGGTATGTATTTGACCCCTGAAGACATGGCAAAAATTGGCTTGCTTTATCTGCAACAGGGAGTCTGGCAAGGAGCGCGCTTGATTTCGGAAGCCTGGATCAGAGAAGCCACTCAAATGCAAATGGCAGCACCGCAATCGACCGGGGCGTATCACTATGGTTATCATGTATGGGTGGGAAAACAAGGGAAGTCGTTTTTATTGAATGGTATGTTCGGCCAAAATGTGATCGGTTATCCTAACAGTAACCTCCTCATTGCAACGACCGGTGGAATCAGCGAATTGTTTCAACAAGGCGGATTCTTCCGTGAACTGCATCGGTTTTTCGCTCAGTATCTTTCTTCTTCACAGGCACTGCCGGAAGACCCGGTTGCTCTGCAAAAATTACGAGATTTGCAATGGCTTCCCAATCATGGCTGGAACAAGAAATGGACGATGCTAGAAAGGGAAGTGCAAACCTTACCGGAATTAAGCAAGCAGTTCAAAAACCGCTCCTATAAAATTCAAGGGAATCAGAATGCCAACATTGGCCTTATGCCTCTCATCCAGCAGGTGACGCAAAACAGTTACAGCAAAGGGTTGCAACGTTTGAAATTGTTTTCGACAGAAAAGCATTTTTATGTTTTGTTCGAAGAAGGCAATGAGAAATATACCTTGCCCATTGGTTTTGGAAAGGGGATCGCGACCCAAATTGAAATCCGTGGTGAATCCTACTGGGTCAGCAGTCAGGGTGAATTTGCCTATGATGAAGATCTCCGATTGGTGTTGAAATGCCGATTTTCGTTTTTGGAAATCCCCAGTTCGCGTTTGATGAAGATTTTCTTTGAAGATGGGTCTGCTGAAATTGAACTCACGGAAATACCGGGACGAAAAATCATCTTTGAGGGGTTAGCCTCCGTCAGTGAAGAAGCCTTTAAGACCAAATTTGTGGAAGCACTGGTATCGAAAATCGATGGTGATTATTTGACCTACAAAATCAATACTCTATTTGCGCCTCACCTGATTGGCAAACAAGAGATTTAAAGGATTGGGGACGGTTCTCTCCCCCTCAATTATTCCAAACAAATGGAAAATTATTAGGGCAGAGAACCGTCCCCAATCCACCCCCCCAAAAAGCTAAAAAAAGTAACCAATGCTTTTGATATGCTCCCTTTATGAGAGACAGTGAAATAAAAACCACTGTTAATCATGAAGGGAGCATGTTTTATGTCCAGAGAAAAGGTTACAATCGAGGAACGCATAGAGGCAGCAAAAGCGTGTATCGAA
>Ga0228535_1002498_pt1 | contig 17383 bp, 17 predicted proteins | sample SJ1metagenome_FD_168457 | JGI IMG/M metagenome (GOLD analysis project Ga0228535, IMG submission 168457) | Enriched culture of PCE-dechlorinating microbial communities from Ithaca, New York, USA - SJ1 | ecosystem: Engineered > Modeled > Simulated communities (microbial... > Unclassified | place... | reverse complement strand
AAGGACCCAGGGAACAGGCAATAGGACCAAAAACACGGCTTTTGAACCGAAGTTACCCGCATGAAACGGATTCGATTGTCAAGGTTCCGCTGTTGTCGCTTTCAAGCGTTTTTGTTCAGAGGTTCCTTTGATTTGAAAACCAAAACAAAAAGGTTTTGCTCTTCTCAGCGGAACTCTGCGTTCTCTGTGGTGACAAAGGTTCGGTTCTAGGAGTCTGTCGGGCTTAGCCTCTTGATTGTATAATATTTTTTGTATTTCTACCCCATCACTACGTTTGGGGTACTTCGTCTGCGGAACTCTGCGTTCTACCCTGGCGCTGCGCTTGGGGCACTTCGTCTGCGGTGCAAATGTTTCGGTTTAGGTTCCAAAAGCATTTGTTTTTCTCTGTGGTGAGAAAGTTCTGAACTTTGTTTTTCAACACAAAAATGTTTTGCTGTGTCGAGGCTTGTTTCTTTCAAGCTTCAATATGTCCACAAGAAAAGGGTGACAAAACATATGCGAGAATATTTGGACCGGATCCGGATGGCGAAATATTTGCAGATGTTTGTCCTTACCGCCATATACTGGGGGACAGTATTCCTTATCGAAATGATCTCCCCCCATAGCGGCTTCTACTTCTTCAGCCAGTATTTTATCCTCTACTGCGCGCTCTCCCTGGGCATCTACGCCTTCAGGGGCTTCGACATGGTGCGCCGCCGCGACTTGTACCACACCATCATCTCTATCTTCGTGGGAGCCCTGGCCGGCTGCCTCGTGGTAATACCCGTCTTTATATTTTTCTACGGCAACAAGATCTCCAAACTGGAAATGTTCATTTTCTTCGGCGTGACATTCCTGGGGCTAAGCTTCTACCGTGCAGCGGCTTCTTCCATCGTCTACAGGCAAAACGAAGGCAAGCAGATATTCGTAATAGGCAACCGCGAAAAATGGGAACCCCTGGTCACAGAAATGGCGAATAATCTTGGAGGCAAACTGGACATCAAGGCCTACATCAATCCCACCGTGTCGCCTTCCCTCGAACAGGCCTCGATCTCCGCCTGCTCGGTTATAGTGGGCGACCCCGACATCTATACCGAGCCAAAGATAAAACAAAGGGCCGACAGCCTCCTGTCCGATGGATGCTTCCTGGAGTACATGCCGCAGTTCGCGGAAGACTCCCTGGGCAGGATCCCCCTGATAGTCGCCCATGCCTTCCGCAACTACTACAACATGGTCTTCCAGATGACCTTCCCCCACCCGGGCCAGAGGGTTTTGGACCTCCTGGTGGCCGTTCCCGGGCTTATCCTCGGAGCGCTCATGTCCATCGTCATAATACCGGCAATAATCATCGACTCGGGCTTCCCCGTGCTCTTCCGGCAGCCCCGCATGGGCCTGGGGGGCAATACCTTCACGATGCACAAGTTCCGCACCATGAAAAAACGCAAAAATGCTGAAGCCGCCTTCGCCGACGACGATGCCGACCTTATCACCCCCTTCGGTGCGATCCTCCGCAAGTTGCGTTTCGACGAAATTCCGCAGTTATGGGACGTCCTCCGGGGAGAGATGAGCATCGTGGGTCCTCGGCCCGAACAGCCCGAATTCGCCGCCGAATTCGCCGAACAGATCCCCTTCTACAACTACCGCCATAGGCTCCGCCCCGGCATCACCGGCTGGGCCCAGATCAACTACCGCTACGCCGCGGGGATCGAGGACACGAAGAAGAAACTCGAGTACGACCTCTTCTATTTGAAGAACCGCGACGCGCTCCTGGACATCCAGATCATCCTGAAGACCGCCGAAACCATGCTCGGCATGCGGGGGGCGAAGTAGGAGAATGCAAAATCAAACTTTTTCGGTATTGATGTCAGTCTATAAAGACGAGAAGCCTGGCTATCTTGACGATTGTTTCAAAAGCATAACAAGCCAGACGCTTCCCCCAAATGAGATAGTTCTTGTTGAAGATGGTCCCTTAAATGAAGATCTTAAAACCTCGATCACTTATTGGAAAAAGGTTTTTCAAGACAATCTGGTTTCAGTCTCACTGTTGGAAAACCAAGGATTAGCTTACGCTTTAAATGAGGGTTTAAAGAAATGTTCTCATGAATGGATTGCCAGGATGGATACAGATGACGTTATGGTTCCGACAAGATTCGAGAAACAACTTGGTTTCTTAAACAACAACCCTCAAATCGATGTTTTAGGATCATTTATTGAAGAATATGATGAAGAACTGAACAAATCGATAGGAGTCAAGATTGTCCCAATTACACAAAAGGATATTATTGCATTTTCAAAATATCGAAATCCGATGAACCACATGTCAGTTATTTTCCGAAAATCTGCTGTCCAAGATGAAGGGGGTTACCCTACAAATTTGAGGAAAAACCAGGATTATCTACTCTGGATAAAAATGCTTATTAAGGGTTACCAATTTGCCAACCTTTCCGAACCCTTGGTTAAAGTTAGAACAGGGAAAGAATTTTTAATAAAACGCCAGGGGCTGAAATACTTTCGTTATGAATGGCCAATATTTACCTACATGAGGGATGAGGGCTTTATCAACTCTTATGAATTTTATAAAGCTATGGTTACAAGGCTCTTTGTTCGTATGATGCCCATATCTATTTCGAGAATAATATATTTATTGATGAGAAAGCAGAAGAAATCAACCAAAATGGAGAGTTATCATGAATAGATGTCTGGTTTCTGGAGGGGCTGGTTTTATTGGAAGCCATCTGGTCGATCGTCTTATGTTGGATGGTTGGTCAACAACTGTAGTAGATAATTTTGATCCGTTCTATTCACCAGAATTTAAATGGAAGAATATTTCCTCTCATATAGGGAAAAAGAATTTTTCTCTTATTAAGGCTGACATTAGGGATTTAGCTCAATTAAAAAAAAGCCTGAATGGGAATTTCGATGTCATTTTCCACTTGGCTGCAAAAGCAGGTGTAAGACCTTCGATAGATGATCCTGTCGGCTACCAGCAAGTAAACGTAATGGGTACTCAAAACCTCTTGGAACTTGCTAGGGATTGGGGCGTAAAAAAGTTCGTTTTCGCTTCCTCAAGCAGCGTTTATGGAATCAATCCCAATGTTCCATGGAGGGAAGAAGATCACGTCCTTATGCCTATTAGTCCTTATGCTTCAACAAAGGTGAGTGGAGAGTTGTTGGGACATGTATATAGCCACTTATATGACATACAGTTCCTTGCGCTAAGGCTTTTTACAGTATATGGACCGAGACAAAGGCCTGATCTTGCAATACATAAATTTTGCCGTCTTATCTTGGATGGTAAGCCTATTCCAATTTTTGGAGATGGTTCTTCAAAAAGAGATTACACCTATGTGGGGGATATTATTAACGGCTTTTTGGAAGCCGTAAAGTATGAAAGAACACGATACGAAATTATTAACTTGGGTAACAACCGAACAATAAGCCTTAGGCAAATGATCCATATCCTTGAAGAGGTTTTGGGGAAAGAAGCTGTCATTAAGTCTTGCCCCATGCAACCAGGTGATGTTCCCAAGACCTGGGCTGACATCACCAAGGCCCAATCTCTACTATCTTATTGCCCCAACACCAATTTTTTTGAAGGTGTGAAGATCTTTGTAAATTGGATTAGGTCAGAAGCCTTTATTTTGAGTGGGGAAAATGAACGATAACCGAATAATAATAAGTATTTTTGGCGGCCTTGGTAATCAGATGTTTCAGTATGCGGCAGGATTTTGCGCTGCAAAGTCGTTGGGTTGGGGATTGAAATATCATTACATCCCCTATCCAAACGCGCCTTTCTTACTAGACCAATTTTCTTTGGTGTTAACCCCTGCATCTAAAAAAGATAAGAGCGAAGCAATCCCCGTTGACCATTTCTTTCAAAAAGCTTTACTGGCCTTCGACAGAATGGTTCTAAAGTCACATATTTCCAGAAGAGGTAATACATTATTCCAGCATAAACCATCGTTTTTCCCTATAGACCAAATTCTCAAGCGAACCCCGGGAGGAGTCTTTTTCTTAAGAGGTTATTGGCAATCGGAAAAGTATTTTTTGGATTGCAAAGAAGCAATTGAAAACATGTTTATTATTAGGGAAAGAAAGGTTTATGAAAACCATACCCTTTATAAAGAAATCCTAGAAAATAATTCTGTCTGCATCCACATCAGACGTGGAGATTATTTGAATAAGAAAACAATAAAACACCATGGAATAATAAAGGCTGATTATTATTTTAAAGCAGTTAGATATATTAACGAGAATTGTTCTAACCCCGTTTTTTATTGTTTCTCTGACGACATCGGATTAGCAAAAGAGGAACTAAAAGAAATTGGGATAAAAATAAAGTATGTTGAAAGAAGCGAGAATCCTCTTTGCGATTTTGGCCTGATGCAACAGTGCAAGCATTTTATCATTGCCAACAGCACTTTCAGCTGGTGGGCCGCTTGGCTTTCCAAAAATACACAGAAAAATGTGATTGCTCCAAAAGCCTGGTTCGTAAAAACGGAAAACCCTGATATATACCCACCAGATTGGATCATTCTCTAGGAGGTGTTTTAAACATGAAACCTACATCCCTCATAACCGGCATCACAGGCCAGGACGGCGCATACCTTGCGGAATTTCTCCTTGGAAAGGGATACGAAGTCCACGGCATCAAGCGCCGCAGTTCACTCTTCAACACCGGTAGGATAGACCACCTCTACCAGGATCCGCACGAAGAAGACCTGAGGCTTCATCTTCACTACGGCGACATGACCGACGCCACCAACCTGATCAGGATCATTCAGGAGATCCAGCCTGACGAGATTTACAACCTTGCCGCCCAGAGCCACGTCCAGGTCTCCTTTGAGACCCCGGAATACACAGCAAACAGCGATGCCCTAGGAACATTGAGACTCCTTGAGGCTATCCGGATACTGGGGCTGGAGGAAAAGACCCGTTTCTACCAGGCATCCACCAGCGAACTCTTCGGGAAGGTGCAGGAGAAACCTCAGAAGGAGAGCACTCCCTTCTACCCGCGGAGCCCCTATGCGGCAGCCAAACTATACGCCTACTGGATAACCGTGAACTACCGCGAGGCTTACAACATGCACGCCTCCAACGGCATTCTCTTCAACCACGAATCCCCCATCCGGGGAGAAACCTTTGTAACGAGAAAGATAACAAGGGCAGCAGCAAGAATATCTTTGGGAATGCAGAAAAAAATATACCTGGGCAACCTCGACGCAAAACGAGACTGGGGGCACGCCAGGGACTTTGTTGAGGCTATGTGGCTCATACTCCAGCAGGAAGAACCAGATGACTATGTTATTGCCACGGGGCAGACCCGGAGCGTAAGGGAATTTGTTCAAAAAGCCTTTTCGCAAGTGGGCATCACTGTAACCTGGCAAGGTGAGGGGATTGACGAAAAGGGCATTGATGATAATACAGGCGCCGTCATCATCGAAGTTGACCCCCGCTACTTCAGGCCGACCGAGGTTGAATTGCTTCTGGGTGACCCCTCAAAGGCAAAGGAGAAACTTGGGTGGTCTCCTAAGACATCCTTTGAAGATCTCGTGGAAGAAATGGTAAGTGAGGACCTTCTCTTCTTCAAAAGGGAACTGATATGCAGAAAGAATGGATTCTGCACCCCTCCATCGCTGGACGAATTTGGTCAAGTCAAGACCTAGAAGGGATTGAACAACATGAGAGACAATACTCTTGCCAACATACAGCTGCAAAAAGATGATAGAATCTTCATCGCTGGACATAGCGGAATGGTGGGTTCTGCTCTTGTAAGGATTCTTAAACAAAAAGGGTTCGATAATCTAATCCTTAAAACGCACAAGGAACTGGACCTTCTCGATCAGCAAAAAGTAAGGGACTTCTTTGCCAAGGAAAGGCCCGAAATCGTATTTCTTGCAGCAGCTCGAGTAGGGGGAATTGAAGCCAACAGAAGCAAACCCTATGAATTCCTTTATGAAAACCTTCAAATACAAAATAATGTGATCAACAGCGCTTTTATAGAAAAAACAAGGAGTCTGGTTTTCCTTGGCAGTTCCTGTATATACCCACGGATTTGTCCTCAACCCATGAAAGAAGAATACCTGATGACAGGACCTCTTGAACCTACTAACGAAGGTTATGCTCTAGCGAAAATTGCCGGAATGAAACTCCTGGAATTTCTCGACAAAGAGTATGGTTTTACATACCTTTCCGTAATGCCCTGCAATCTTTACGGAACCAACGACAGTTTTGATCCCGTCAATTCACATGTACTAGCAGGCCTTGTAAGACGTTTTTCCGAAGCTGTAGAGTCAGGAGACAAACAAATCACTTTATGGGGAACAGGTGATGCTCGAAGAGAATTCCTTCACGTGAATGATATGGCAAGAGCTGTCCTGACCCTACTGGAGAACAACGTCTGCTGCAGCAATGTAAACGTAGGTAGCGGGTACGATGTCTCCATCTCAGAATTGGCCAAAATGATTGCAGAGAGATCCGGATTCCAGGGCAAGATCCTCTGGGATCATACCAAACCAGATGGCATGCCCAGAAAGTGTCTGGATGTATCTAAGCTTGAAGAGTTGGATTTCAAACCTTCATACACTCTCGAAAAGGGAATAGAGGAAATGATCGATTATTATTACTCATTCAAGGGAAGGGGAAGCAAACAATGAAAAAAGTCCCCTTGGTGCTTTCCACATTTCTTGAAGAGAAAGATACCCTGCATGCCCTTGCTCAGTTTGTATCAGGAGCAACCATGCTTAGCATGGGCGAGCACTGTTTTCATTTTGAGGAAACCTTTGCCAGTTTCCAGGGTCGACGGTACGCCGTGCTTTTCAACAGCGGAGCAAGCGCTAACCTTGCACTCCTGCAAGCACTAAAGAACAACGGTAACCTGCAGAACAATGACAAGGTAGGATTCTCCGCGGTTACCTGGTCCACAAACCCCATGCCTATCATACAGTTAGGGATGGAACCTATTGCTATCGATTGTGACAGGTCCACTCTCAACACTAGTTCCAACAATCTTAGGAAGTGTCTGGATGAGACATCATTAACAGCCCTGTTCATTACTAATGCGCTTGGTTTTTGTTCTGATCTTGACAGAATAGCAAGTATTTGCAAGGAAATGAATATACTCCTACTGGAGGATAACTGTGAATCATTAGGCTCCGAACTTGGTGGCATGAAATTGGGTAACTTCGGGCTGGCTTCAACCTTCTCTTTTTATGTGTCTCACCACATCTCCACAATAGAGGGGGGCATGGTCTGTACTGATGATGAAGGACTAGCAATGATGCTCAAGCTTGTTAGAGCCAACGGGTGGGATAGAAATCTTTCGGAAAGAGAAAGATGGAACATAAGAACTCAATTTGCGATCAACAGTGAACTTGATGCGAAATACACCTTTTACGATCTGGGATATAACTTGCGCCCAACGGAAATAACAGGTTTTCTAGGCCTCAGACAACTTGGACCTCTCCCCGCAAGTGTTTTACGTCGCCAATCAAATTTTTACAGAATGGCAAGCGCTATTGCTTCCAATAAAGATTTCTTGCCGATTCAATCAAGACACCTTTCTACCTGCTCTGCATTTGCAATACCTGTTCTTTGCCGAGAAAAGGCACTTCGCCAACATTACTGCGATCGGTTCGAAAGAGCAGGAGTAGAAATTAGGCCTTTAATTGCTGGCAACATTCAAAAACAACCATTCTTTAAAAAATATGTAAAATCCTTACGCCAATTACCTGAAGCAGATTTTATTCACGATTGCGGGTTCTATTGCGGAAATCATCCCGATTACAGTGAAGAACAACTTTCCATCATTGAAAACTGCCTTAACCCTCTGGAGTTGAAACCATGACGGTGATCATAACCCCGGTGATAATGGCGGGCGGTTCAGGCACCAGGCTCTGGCCCTTGTCGAGACAGCTCAACCCGAAGCAGTTCCTGAAACTCTTCGGCGAAAGGACAATGCTGCAGCAGACCCTTGAAAGACTCCAAGGGTTGCCTTGCAGCAGCCCCATTGTGGTCTGCAACGAGGAGCACCGCTTCCTTGCGGGAGAGCAGATGCTTGAGATCGGGACAAAGGACTACTCCATAATCCTTGAGCCGTCCCCGAGGAATACGGCCCCCGCCATAGCCCTGGCGTCGATCCACGCTCTGGCAAATGACGAGAACGCCATGCTTCTTGTCCTTCCGGCCGACCACGTTATTACCGATGGGGGCGCTTTCCGCAAAGCCGTAATGGATGCTCTCTCCGCCGCCCAGGATAGCAGGCTCGTCACCTTCGGGATAGTTCCCTCAAACCCTGAGACCGGGTACGGCTACATCAAGAGAGGCAAAGAACAAGGAGGCAATACATACGAAGTGGCATCCTTCACCGAAAAACCTGACGAGAACAGGGCGAAAGAATATATCGACAGTGGAAAGTACTACTGGAACAGTGGCATGTTCCTCTTCCAGGCGAAGATCTATCTTGAAGAACTGCAAAAACACGCGCCTAAGGTCTACGAAGCCTGTACAAAGGCAATGCAAAGGACAGAAAAGGACCTTGACTTCATACGTATAGAAAATGAAGTCTTTGAGCTGTCCCCTTCGATCTCCATAGACTATGCCGTGATGGAAAAGACAGACCTTGCTTCCGTTGTTCCGCTGGAAGCCGGCTGGAGCGACATAGGCTCCTGGAGTTCTCTCTGGGAGGTCTGTGAAAAGGACACGGAGAACAACTCCATCCTCGGTGATGTAAAGACCATAGACACAGAGAACTGCCTGATCCGGGCAGAGAACCGCCTTGTCGCCACCATAGGGGTAAAGGACATGGTGGTCGTCGAGACCAAGGATGCCGTTCTTGTGGCCCACAAGGAACAGGTGCAGAAGGTAAAGGACCTTGTGGATAAAATAAGACAGAACGGCCGCCACGAACACCTGAACCAGCGGGAGGTCTTCCGCCCCTGGGGTTCCTACGACAGCCTTGAGACAGGTGAGAGGTTCCAGGTAAAGCGGATCACCGTGAAACCGGGGGCAAAAACATCGCTCCAGATGCACCATCACAGGGCGGAGCACTGGATCGTTGTAAAGGGTTCCGCCAAGGTGACCATAGATGGGAAGACGGTCTTGCTCACGGAGAACGAATCCACCTACATCCCGATCGGGAAGACTCACTCCCTCGAGAATCCCGGCAAGATTCCTCTTGAACTGGTAGAGGTGCAGTCGGGCGGTTACCTGGGTGAGGATGATATTGTGAGGCTGGATGACAGGTATGGAAGAGCGTAAAAGACCTTGCATGAAAGACAATGCAGAGAAATTAAGGATTCTAGAAGTGATACCCTTTCTCGGCTTTGGGGGAGTAACAAGTACCGTTATGGATTTAAGCAAAGCTCTCTCAAAAATGGGGAATGATCTGAAAATTGCCGTACTATTTAGGAATTCAAACCAAGATATCGAAGATTATCAGACAAAGGATTTGCTAAAACATAAGGTTGAAGTGTTTCAATTTAAAAAAATGAATAGAAATTTTTTCGGGGCAAGTATTTCTCTAATCAAACTAGTTAAACAAATTAAACCTGATGTTATCCACCTTCACTTAAGATATTCAGTTCTCGCAGCTTTGTTTGCAAGTTTTTTTTGGAGTGAAATAGTTGTAGTAGAAACATATCATTCGAACTATAAAGGGTACAAAGCCATTACTTCGTTATCAAGACTTTTCATTAGTCATTACGTAGCCGTATCAAATGCCGCTGCTGAGGAATTGACCAAGAAGTTCGGAATACCATCGGGTCAAGTTCGCGTGATAAACAATGGGATAGATACCGAATTGATCAATCAGAGGAAGTTGTCGGATAGGAAAAGGGAACGAGATGGTAGGATAGTAATCCTTGCAGCGGGGAGACTGAGTTATGAAAAAGGGTTCCTGGAGTTAGTGCAAGCTTTCACGCAATTGCCAAAATCTATAGAGAAATCTCTAAAATTAATCTTAATAGGAGACGGTCCTCAAAAGAAAGAAATATTGGAACTAATTTCTTCTTCTAAATTCAATATCGAATTTGTCCCAAATTATTTGCCTCGCAATGAATTGCTGAAATCTGTTTCTAACGCAGATATTGTTGCGATGCCCTCACTTTTTGAAGGCATGTCAGTATTCGCATTAGAGGTATTAGCATTAGGAAAACCTGTTCTAGTTTCTGATATTCCATCCTTTAGAGAAGTTTTAAGTTTTACAGGTTTAAAAACAGATCAATATTTTAAAAGAATCCCTATGGGTTTAGTATTCGGGAATCATCCAAATTCTATTGCTAAATCCCTCGAATGGTTTTCTCAACATTTTGAGACCTTGGAAGAATTTTCCAGAAAATCCATACAAAGATCAGAATCGTTTAAGATAGAGTTGGCCGCAAATAAATATCAGTCAGTTTTTCTGGAAAATTGTTTTTACGAGACACTTACCCAATAACATTTTTGTGGAATTCCGAGTCAAATATGAACTCTCAGTCTGGAGGTTCTAATGCCAAAAGTTTCTGTTTTAATCCCTGCCTATAATGAAGAAAATAATATCGCAAAATGTCTTGAAAGCATTTATAACCAGACTTTCAAAGATTTTGAGATTGTGGTAATTGATGATGGTTCCCTGGATTCAACATCTGAAATTATAAGATCTTTCCGGACAGGCAATTTAACTTGTTTCAAAAATGAGAAAAATATCGGGATTAGCAAGAGCCTGAATTTAGGGCTCAGTTTTTGTAAAGGCAAATATATCGCAAGAATTGATGCTGACGATATAGCTTTACCCGAAAGGTTAGCATTGCAGAATGAATTATTGGACACTAACTTGGAAATCGCTCTCTGTGGAGGTTGGGGAATTACACGAAATCAAGTAACAAAAGAAGAAAATATTTCAAAACCTCCAACTGATTATTTGAACATAAAAAAACATATGCAAAAAGACAATCCCTTCATTCACTCTACTGTAATGTTCAGAAAGAGAATTATTGAAGAATTAGGTGGCTACGGTCCAATCAAGGGATTTGAAGATTATGACCTCTGGATTCGTGTTGCATCAAAATTCAAGGTTCAAATAATACCTGAAATCCTTGTAGTACGGACTGACAACAATAATTTCCAATGGAAAAAAACTTGGGAAGATCTTTCTCGTAAAGAGGTCTATAAAAGCAGATTATTCTTTCAAAAAAAAGCAGTACAAGCTTTCGGTTATCACCCTTTCACTATTTTCTATCTTTTGAAAACACTGTCCTCCTTAACTCTCTGTCACTGGCGAAATGGGGGGGGAAATGCCTCTGCTTAATTTATTAATTTCGTTTTTCGTTTTTTTCTCAGTTCTTTCTTATCCAATTCCCAATCTTCGAGGCAACACCATAGCACCTATTCTGGGCCTGATAATAATGCTTTTCTTTGCTTCTTTTATTAAGCTTTCTTTTGGCCTGATAAAGACAGAACCCCCAAAAAAATTTCTGCTATTAATTATTTTGGGGTACACTCTTTCTTTGTTAATTCCCATTCAAACTGATTGGGACAATATCACGGCCATTATTACCCGATGGGCTTTTGCTTTGATCATTGTTTTATTCGTTTTGTTTTTCAACAATAAGAAAAATCTAAACAAAATAGTCGCTGTAACAGTTTTTGCCTGTGTCCTGATAGCTTGCTATGGATTTTGGGGATATGTTTTTGGTAATGTCGGATATGATCAAACAGAAATCTGGCAAAATTATAGCCGTTATTTTGGTATTCATTATACTGAATCAACTCGGAATTCCGATATTTATTTTCTTGCATTTCCTTTTTTTGTTTGCTTGCCCTTCCTTCAAAAGGCAAACAAAAAATGGCATAAAAGTACCTCTTTCGTCGTTTGTGCCTTATGTTTTTTGGGGCTGATTTTATCTTTTTCTAGGGGCGCTACTATCAGCCTTTTTCTTGTTCTATTTCTTTTTCTCCTCGATTCAAAGGTTAAAACAAAAGAGTTCATTTTTTGGGGGGGAGTTTTCTTCCTTTTTGGCTTCTTTGCCCTAGAATACTTCAATATGACTACATACTTTTATGCAAAATTGTTGAGCATAGTAAGCCCCAGTAAAGCATCCTTTTATTTACTAGAAAGCATGAGCAACGAAACAAGAATCTATTTAGCAAAAACTACAATTGAAATCTGGGTTGATAACCCCGTTTGGGGTGTAGGTATTGGCAATTTGCCTTATTACTACAGAGACGCAGGTTTCGTTTTAAATCATGCAGAGAATACTTACCTTTCCATACTTGCTGAAAATGGAATTATTGGACTAACTGGATTTAGCCTCATTACTTTCTCCCCTCTGTGGTTACTTGCTATTGAGAAAAACCGAAAAGTTGAGAATTATCTTGCCAGGGGCTTTTTTTATTGTAATTTATTTATTATTTTAACCTTCCTTTTCAACACTGAAACGGGCAATTTCTTCGTGTGGCTCATTTTTGCCGAAACATGGGCTTTTATTTTTTGTCAAAGGCAAATAAGCATTTCAAAAAAGGTTACTACTTACCCTCAACCCCCCGATTATCCTAATGGCTTTAATAAACCTGGTGTTTATGTATGAATCTTAAACCTCTTCATTTCCTTCAAAGGCCTCCTTTTTTATTTGTTTTAGTATAGTTTTCGCAAAAATAATAAAAACGGAAGATCCAACCCCCATCCCAATACATAATCCTGAACCAATTGAGTATAAAGAAATTTCCCCGTAGAATAATTTTAAGATTTGGACCGTGCCGAGATAAAAAACAAACTGAGATAATGAACCTAAAACTAAAAACCAAGTCTTCCCGAAAGCAATAAGGCTAAAATAAGCAGGGACTCCGACCAGGCTTAATAGAACTGAGGAACCTATAACTCGGAATAAAGTTGCAATCAGAGCAACATAGCTTTCACCCAACCAAAATTGGAAAAGAAACTCAGAAAAGGAAAAAAGTAATCCATACAGACAAACACCAATGCAAACAACAAAGAATGTTGTCTTTTTGAGAAGCCTTTCGGCTTGTATTATTGATTCCTTCTTTCCTGTACAGATTAATCCTCTTATTTCGGGAACAATGGATTTTGTGATTACAACAAAGAATGATTTTAACTGAATCGACGCATTATATACTATCTCATATAAGGATACCGACGAAAGCCCTATCCATCTGGTTATTATTATTTTGGTTATCGGCTGAATAAACATATCAATCAAATTCGCACTTAAAATCCCTCCCCCGATTGTCAATAGTTCTTTCAAATATGTCGGCTCTATCTGAATCGATGAAAGATCAAAAAACCCAGAAATCTTTTTTGAAAGAAATATGAAGGATAAACAAAAAACAAATACAACACCAATAAAAGAGCCAATGACAAGCGAAATAAAACCCCGATTCAAAAACAGAAGTGAAATTGTAACAATTGTCGAAATCAATCTATTCAAAAGACCCAGTAAATTTACGATTTCTATCCTGTTCAAACCGGAAATTGCACCATAGACTACTTGCAAAACTAAATAGCAAACGGAAATTGAGAAGATATAGGGAATAAGTCCTTCTGCAAGTGAACGATGTTCAAGGCTGATTTTCAGAAATGTCAAAATCCTTCCAGAGAAAAGCAAAAATGTTAAACCAACAATACATCCAGTTATTAGAACCATTAACATACCATGGAAGAAAAAACTTTTTATTTCATCAATTTCATTTTTTATATTTTTTTCGGCAATAATGGCTACTATTGCCGAATCAATACCTAAACTTCCCAACTGAGCGAAAGAAATAAATACATTCAATAAAACCCAAATCCCATAAGTTTCATACCCCAGAAAGGATATATAAATAGGAAAAGAAACAAATAAAATGCCGGCGTTTAAAATCATCCTAAATGCACCACTAAGCATATTCCGTCCAATTTGTTTTTTTAGAATGCGACTTAACCAATACTTTGCTTCAGCTAGCAAAAAGAAACCCCCCAAAATGTTTTTGAATTATCAGCAATTATTCATTTACGAGTAATTTTATTGCTCATGGAGTATAAATGCAAGAGCGTACCCCTCAGACAAGCTGAGGGGCGCGCCCTGCCGCTGCGCTTGGGGCAGAGCAAAGCCTCCCGACATAGTCCCGACATAGTCCCGAGGTGTTTTAACGAGGGGAGTGCTTCAATGAGGGACCTTGTCCCGAGGAGATCCAACGAGGGGCCTACGGGCCGCAAAAACAGGCAGCAGGAAGATCGAAATCGACTGCATGAACGGTGATCAATTCACGGGTAAAGCTACATCCCATGTCTTTTCTTGTGCCACTGCCAGGCGGTGGAGACGATCTCTTCGATGCCGGGGAAGTTGCGCTGCCAGCCCAGGATTTCTTCAGCCTTTTTTGACGATGCAACGAGCACTGCTGGGTCACCGGGACGGCGGCCGGCGAATTCCACCGGTATAGGATGTCCGGTTACTTTTCGGACCGAGTCGATGATCTCAAGGACCGAGAAGCCTTTTCCGTTTCCGAGGTTGAAGGCTTCGCATCCCGCGCAACCGGCCTCCAGCCTTTCTATGGCTTTTACGTGAGCCACGGCAAGGTCGGTTACATGAACGTAGTCGCGGACACAGGTTCCGTCCGGCGTGGGATAGTCGTTGCCGAATATCTGAAGTTTTTCTCTTTTGCCCAGGGCAACGTCGAGGGCTATGGGTATGAGGTGGGTCTCCGGGGAGTGGTCTTCCCCCACCGCTCCCGAAGGGTCGGCCCCAGCAGCGTTGAAGTACCGGAGGGAGGCGCTTTCCAGGCCGATCGCCCTGTGGAGGTTGCGGAGCATGGTCTCTATGAATAGTTTGGTATCGCCGTAGACGTTGGTGGGTTTAAGAACCGCGTCCTCAAATATCGGAGTAGTTTCTGGCTCGCCGTAGACGGCCGCAGTGGATGAGAATACGATCTTCTCCACATCGTGTTCGGCCATGGCCGTCAGGAGGTTTACGGTTCCGATCACGTTGTTGCGGTAGTACTCCAGGGGTTTTGCCATGGATTCGCCCACGAGACTTTTTGCAGCAAAGTGCAACACTCCTTCAATAGGGTACCTGTCAAAGATCTCCCTGAGACGGGGAAGGTCCTTAAGATCACCCTGTTCGAAAGGGGCATCGCCTGCAAGGTCCCTGTGACCTTTGCTTAGGTCGTCGAAGATGAGGGTTTCCCGCCCCCGACGTCTGAGTTCCAGCGCGACGTGGCTACCGATATATCCTGCACCGCCTGTGACAAGAAGCATTTATTGAACACCATCCCTTCAATATCTGACCTAAGCTGGTTCAGGCATTCTTGTTGTTGTCTTTAGGGAAGATCCTCTCTTTGCCTGCAAACAGGTTAACAAGAAAAGGGCAACATCTCTGCCGGAACCTTTTCTGAGGACTTAATTATTAAATTTATCTACACCGTTTGTCTTGTTGGCAGTGAAGGAAATGCCAACCTGGAGGTCTGTTCAGCAACAACTTTGGAAGAACTGACTTAAGGCTGGTATAAATGTCCTTCAAATAAGACTCGGGCAATTTCAAGAGATATATCATTTCCGAAAAATTCTATCCTAAAGGATAATTTAATACAAGGCAGGGATATCATCTAAAAAGCGTTAAAAAGGGGCCGCCATTTCTGACGACCCCCGTGCGGTGAGATGGTTTCCAACAAACAACATCTTTGGGTTCCCACTGCGGTAAAAGGTCCGTGACTTGTGACTCGTACCCTGCCGCTGCGCTTGGGGCACCTTGTGAATCGTGAATCGTCAACCGAAAGGATCATTAGCCGGAACAAGACCAAACTTCTCCACTCCTTGAGAACAACATACAAAAAAAAGGGCTGCCATTTCTGACGACCCCCTTGTGGCGAGACCTTTCATGTTAAGGTCTTTCTGGCCCTTGTTTCGACAAAGCGAGAAGGTTTGGCTCCGTTATGAGGTTACCCACAGCAATGATCGATCCTCTACCGGGATTTCTTGTCTTTGCGAATCGTCTCTACTACGGCAGTTTTCTTGCACCGTTCGGCTTCCTTTACTGTAATAAACTTCCCGGTTTTCGCGTCTCGGCCGATTTTGGTTTCACCCTTGTTTTTCGCCATAATTGTACCTCCTTTGCAGCTTTAGTCCTCTTTCGTTAAACTCGCTCTGCCTGTTTCAGAAATAATTATGCGGTTGGGCCAGATCTCTTCTCTTTCTGCCCTGCGTTGAATAACTTCATCAGATACCCCGAAAATCCGGCTTATCCTGGGGCTGATCCTGGACAGGACCGCGGCCGGGTCTTTGTGCAAATAATCAATTAGCTGAGGGTCTTCGATCAGACCGAGACATTTCCCTATCTCTTCCACCAATACATTTCGTGGTATCAATAACCGGCCCGCAAATTCGTTGGCCTGATATTCAATGTACTTGTATTGTTCTTCAGGGATCCCTGTGATGAAATATTTCCATTCCTCGATAGAGTTAATCGGATATTCATCAAAAAGATCTCTGTGTAGAGCCAGGTGTCCGATCTCATGAGCCAGAGAAAACCGGAACCTGTTTCGAAACCTTTCATCCATAAAACACTCGAGATCGACGACAATGCCGGAAAAATCTCTCTTTAAGAAGGCATCAACGTCAAGCTCTCTTTGTAAATCCGTGATCGGCTCTATTGTCAGGCCTAATTCCATCTCAATGATTCTTTCCATATCAAGGGGAAAAGTCTTTCCCGGCCAAAATCTCTCTCTGAATTTATCCGCTTCTGTCCAGATATCCTGTTTGTTAAGGAAGGGGCATCTGAAGTTTGAAACGTCTTCCATCATTTACCTTCTCTGATGATCCGTATGATTTTTTCAATTTCCTCCGGACTGGGTTTTTCACTTCTGATCGTTCTGAAAAAAAGAGGAAGGGAGTCAAGTGCCTCCTGATCCGACAAGATGTCTTTTGGTATGATCCCTGCTGCAATTGCTGCCTTGTCCATCAGTTCATTGAAAAATGGAGATCCCTTTTCAATACCCAGAATTTCTGCTATTTGATGCAATTTTTCTTCATCGCGAGGTGGAGCCAAAAGACCTCTTTCAACCTTGCTCCAATTGCTGGCATCCAGAGATGCCAGTTTACAAAACTCCCGCAGGCCTATCTTCTTTTCAATCCTTGCGGCTTTTACTAACTCTCCAAACATTGCGACACCTCCCCTGGTAACGGAAAAACTGGAATGTGGTAAATTTATTACCACGTGGTAATTCTATACCACGTTTATTTTTATGTCAATTGGGCGGAAGGGGGCAGGGAGGTATAAAACCGAGGAGGCAGGCGTCAGGCTGCAGGCAGCAGGCATCAGGAAAAGCTTAAAACCCGTGAGACGTCAGACGTGAGACGGGAGACGTAAAGGCGGAAATCCAGGCGGCAGGCAACAGGAAGGGCAGGGACCGTGAATCGCAAATCGTCAATCGAAAGGAT
>Ga0228535_1002497_pt1 | contig 17384 bp, 11 predicted proteins | sample SJ1metagenome_FD_168457 | JGI IMG/M metagenome (GOLD analysis project Ga0228535, IMG submission 168457) | Enriched culture of PCE-dechlorinating microbial communities from Ithaca, New York, USA - SJ1 | ecosystem: Engineered > Modeled > Simulated communities (microbial... > Unclassified | place... | reverse complement strand
GGGGGCCTGCGGCACGAATGATTGCCTTTACATGGTCCGAAACGCTCGCCCGGGAGTGGCCTATTCTTTCGCGCTCAGGGCCGTCGACTGGAAAAACCGGGAGGGGATTCCGGCGCTGTGGTCAACGCGATAATAAAGTGGGACACAATACCCATTTACCTTATTTCCGGCTAGTTAAAATCCACATCTGAGTCCGCTTGATTCGCTCCTCGGCACCTTGAATTATAGCAAATGGGTATTGTGGTCTCATTCCGTGCTATTTCGTGTTGCGCGCCGTTCTGCGATCCGCCGCGGAAATAGGGTAAATGGGTATTGTGTCCCCCTATTTGGCGGAGAGGACGTGAAGGAGGAAGGCGAATTCGTGGGCGTCCTCCTCGATGCGCTCCGCGAGGGGAGTGCCGACGCCGTGTCCGGTGGTCGAGCTTGTCCGCAGCAGGATGGGATTCCCGGATGACGTGGCCGCCTGAAGCCGGGCCGCCATTTTCCGGGAATGCATCGGGTCCACCCTCGGATCGTTGGCCCCGGTCATGAAAAGGACGGCGGGATAGGCTGTGCCCGACTTCACGCCGTGGTAAGGCGAATACGAGAAGAGCGCCTCGAACTGGGCCTTGTCCTTGACCGTCCCGTATTCCGGGATATTGAAACTGCCGTTCGGCGTGAGCTCGTTCCGAAGCATGTCGTAAATGCCGACCGACGAGACCGCCGCCTTAAAGAGGTCCGGATGCTGGGTGATCATCGCCCCCATCAGCAGCCCGCCGTTTGATCCGCCGACGATGGCCAGCCTTCCGGGCTGCGTGTAGCCCCGCTCGACGAGATGCTCCATGGCCGCCGCAAAGTCGTCGAACACGTTCTGCTTGTTGGTCAGGGCGCCGGCCCTGTGCCAATCCTCGCCGTATTCGCCGCCGCCGCGGATGACGGCGACGGCAAAGATGACCCCCCGCTCCGCCCAGATATGGCGAAGGGCGCTGAACCTCGGAGACATGCTGATGCCGAATCCTCCGTAGCCGTACAGCACGGCCGGATGCGTCCCGTCCCGGGAAATGCCCTTGGGCATGAGGATATCCACCGGAATACGCGTGCCGTCCTTGGAAACGGCGAACTCCCGGACGGCCTCGACGTCCGAAAAATCGACGGGAGAGACGGAGAAAAGCGCCGTCTTCCTTGCCTCCGGCGTGCCCTGCGAGGGATCATGGATATACCAGCCAGGCGGCCGGACATAGGAAGAGCTGAGGAAGAGGATGGCGTCGTCGTCCAGGGTTACGACCTGTGAGACGCCCGAAAGCGGCTCGGCCCCGGGCTTTGACGCCGGCGAGCCGTCCAAGCTGAAGGCCCGGATTTCAGACGGTCCGCCCAACTGATAAGTGACATAGAGCCGGGCGGGAGTCACGGCGAGAAGTGAAGGGCCGAACCCCGAGGCGATAACGTCCGCGCCCTCCTGGATGATCGTCTTCGCTTTCTCGAGCGGCGAAGCCGCCGGGGCGAGATGGAGGATTTTCCCCCGGGGCGCATCGCGGCGCGAGACAAGATAGAGATCGTCCGCCCGCCCCCAAGCCGCCTCGACGATGCCGTCCGCGAAATCGGTTATCTTTCGGGCGTCCCCCGCGGCGCTCCCCACGGATCCGACGTTGCCGGCGCGGCGGCCGATGCCTTTCCGATCGCCCGCCGCGTCACTTCCGCCGGGGCCTCCGTCCGCTTCGCCGGCTCCCGCGCGAGCGCGTTCACCATCTTCGCGGCCGTCCGCGCCCTTTGCAACGATTATAAAATGCGAGAAGCGTCCGCTGTCGCCCTCCTGGACCGCCACCAGGAGACGGCCGGTGCGCTCGTTCATGCTCAGCCTGATTTCGGAGATCCGGGGGAGGCCTTTTCCGAAGATATAGAAGTCCTCGTCGAGCGGCGCTCCGAGCTCGTGGTACCAGACCTCCTGGTAAAAACCAAGATCCTCGGCCGGCCTCTCGCCCTCGCGCGGATAGCGCGTGTAATAAAATCCCTTGCCGTCGGGGGACCAGGCCATGTCGCCGCCCGCGGTGCCGCCGTTCACGCGCGGAATAACGTCGGCCAACGGCTTTCCCGTGTCCGCCTCGAAGATATGGACATCGCCGGATTCGGTCCCGCCGCGGGAAAGCGAAACGCCGACAAGCCGGCCGTCGGGCGAGGGCACGTGCCAGTCCAGGGACGTGGCGCCGGCCGGATCGAAGGCGTTTAAATCGAGGACGATTTTTTCCGAAGCGGGCTCGTCGGCCGAAGGCATCATCACGACAAGCGGCTGGTTGAGGGGCGGTTGCTGCTTGACCGCGAAGAGGCGGCCCGGCCTCCAGGCGAGCGAGCGGTAGGAAACCGGCGCGGAGTCCGCGATTTCCTTGACCCTGGCCCTGATCCCGGCGTAGGCGGGCAGGCGGTCGAGATAATTTCGCGCATAGGCGTTCTGGGCTTCGCTCCAAGCCCGAACCTCGGGATCGTCCCAGCGTTCGAGCCAGCGATAGGGATCGATCACCTCGACCCCATGGTATGCGTCGCGCACGCCGCGGACCTCGGTCGAAGGAGGGTTCATCGTCCGCCCGCCCTTATGACACGCGGCCGGAATCAGCATGACCGCAGCCGCGGCCAAGGCTGCCGTCGCCGGCGCCATGACCGTCGCGAGGAATCGCGCGGCCGCCGACGGGCTCGGCAGGCGGGATGGACGGTACGCCGAGGATATCAAATCTTTTTTCATGTAAACTGCCTCCACGCATAGAGCACCGCGGTATTGAATTCTGGATCATCGACGGATTGAGCATATAAGCCGGAAAGCAGGATTGTCAAGGATGTGTTCGAGCCCCGGAATCCGGAGATGCGCTTATTAATATTAAGCCGGGGATATTCGGGATCAGGGACATAGAGAGGCTCCCTTAACCGTATTTTGTTCTAGCCGAGAAATCTAGGCTAGATAACTCCCGGCAAAAAAAGCAGGCGCCGGTTGACATCCGTCCAACATTGTGTTATTTTTCGTTCACATCGGCCCGTGGGGCTGAGGGCAAGAGGTACATGATATCGGTTTATAGCCTTTTCCCATTTCATTCCCGATGGATCGCCTCCAAGGGCACGACTCCATGAGATTCTATGTCGGGGTGACTGACCATGATTGGTATGATAGCCTCCGCTGTCTTTCCGCCGTCGACGAGGTGAATTTTTGGCAGCCGTCGGCCTCCAATCAGTTCAAGGCCCTTTGTAAGGGCGATCTCTTCCTTTTTAAGCCTCACAGAAGCAAAAGAACACGCAACGAAGACCTGATAACAGGCGGCGGTGTTTTCGCCTCGTTCTCCGTGCTTCCGATCAGCCTAGCCTGGGAGGCATTCGGCCCGCGTAATGGAGCCGCCACATTTTCCGAGATGCGGCGGCGACTGATCCGCTATCGGAGAATACCGGACACTTCGGGCGAAGATTTCAAGGTCGGCTGCATAATCCTAACCCAACCATTTTTTTTGGATGAATCGATGTGGTTTCCCGTCCCGGAATGGAGCCCTTCGATCGTGAGGGGGAAAGCGAAAGGATACGAACTCGATAACGAAGCGGGGAAATTCATCTGGGGGAATCTGCAGCGGGCCTGGGAGGGGCAGAAAGTGTTCAGCCTGGATAAAGAAGCCCGGCGGATCGAGGAAGAACAGGCGCGATACGGGAAAGCGAGCGTCATTCTTCCTCGCTTGGGACAGGGAGCTTTTCGCGTGCTGGTGACGGACGCCTACAATCGGGCTTGCGCCATCACCGAGGAGCATTCTCTTCCGGCGCTTGAAGCCGCCCATATCGTGCCTTTCGGCGAGGGCGGGCCTCACGCCGTGAACAACGGCCTCCTCCTGCGCAGCGATTTTCACCGCCTTTTCGACCGCGGATATCTCACGGTCACGCCCGAATATCGGATCAAAATAAGTCCACGGCTGAAGAAGGAATTCGAAAACGGACGATCCTATTATCCGTTCGATGAACGTCCATTGGGTCATGTCCCCGAGATTCTTGCGGAGCAGCCGTCAAAAGAGCTGTTGAACTGGCATAATGAAAGGATTTTTAAGGGTTAGCGTACTCTGGAATGAAAACCGAAGATCGCATCCAGGCTTTTATCGCTCTGTCCGGATTAATCGGGGTCAATGTTACAGCACGGTTGATTCGGAATACAGTCGAACATTATCCCCAGGCCGGAATCCCAAGAATTCATCATCTCATAGAAGGCATCTATAAGCAGGCCGCAGATAGATATGCCTTTTGTGTGTGGAGCCGTTCGGCCGCGGGAGCTGATAGGGAAGTCTATCCCGATTTATTTCAGCCCCAGGCCGACGGTTCATGGACGATGAGATACTCGGCTAAAGGGGGCAGCTTAAAATCGGGCGTTAATAAATCCATGCTGGCCTGCCTTAAAGACAAAGTCCCCATAATGGTCATAGTGACATCACGCCCCCACGGCCATCCAGAAGGCGCCAGATATAAGATCTTGGGACCGGCTATGATTGAGGATTTCGATGTCAACAGCCGCAGTTTCCTTCTTAGAGGCTGCAGCGAGAATATTTCTTACCAGGTTGAGAGATACAAAAGCCCTTATGATGGAGCTCTGTATTCTTTGAGGAATCGCCTTATAATGCCTTTCCAGCTTAAAGAAATGCGTTCAGATTATCAGACTAATCGAGAAATTCGAGAAAAGGCGTTTCGAACGGTCATCCTCGAGGAATACCGGTGTCAGTGTGCTGTATGTCAATCGAAGTTCATCCTAAGGCAAGGTGGGGACAATGATATTATCGAGGCTGAAGCGGCTCATATCGTCCCTGTCCAAGACCGTGGGCCCGATGATCCGAGAAACGGCCTTTCATTCTGCCGCCGCCATCATTGGGCGTTTGACATGGGCCTTTTCACCATTACAGATTCCAAGGCCGTTAAAATAAGCCCCGCCGTCCTGAGAGCGGAAAGGCGACGATTTGATCTGGAGGAATATGACGGAGAGGCCCTTGTTGGGCCTTCCTCCGATGTCTGTCGACCTGCAGAGGAGGCGTTGCACTGGCATCAGAAAAATGTATATATGCGGAGATGATATATTTCTGGGCATAGGTTTTCGAGATCGCCGTTTGATGCGATGAAGAATTGGATTTGAGAAGACATGAGCATTTTCAAGCTTCATGATTCCATAATCGATGATAACGGTAAGTATATTCAGGGTTACTTTTCCCTCGCGAACGAGAAGATCGGCGGCATGTAAAGAAGAGCCTTGTCGAACGCCGCAAACTCTGGTTAGGACATCAAGCCGTTTGAAAACGGCGTCTAGCATGATGTTTCTGTAGAAAACAATGTTACAATCCGTAAACAATAGGATGGGAATCAACTCGATAAGGGCGGACATGAATAGGGGCCTTCGAATTGGGCCGAAATCTCAGCGAAAGATCCCTCTCCCGCGGCCGTGTCAACTCAAGTTAATCCTTGAGCACTTGTCATGCTGATGGGCCATCGTAGTACAAGTTCTCCTCTCATTCGATTTCGCGCTCGAAGAAAGTTTACGATGGCCTGCCTCCTATGCCGGATTTCGAACGTCAATGTCCGCCGGCTTCGGGGATCATGATATCGCCTCCGCGGGCGACATGCCTGCCGCCAAACCCAGGCCTTCTTAAATGACGCCCCTCTTGTAAACGTCGATGCCCATGATATATATTCATGAAAACTTGAGGTACGGCATGGAAAATTCGTTTCCCCTTGAAGAAACATCTCGATGTTTTCGACGGGATCGAGGGGACGGATACGCCATGGCCGTCGAACAATCGCGGTTGCGGGAGGTCGCGCATGACTCATCGGTTGAAAGCGCTGTTCATCATTCTGATGATATCGGCATTTTTTGTTTCCGCTCCGGCGCTGGCGGGCCGCGCTCGAAACGCCGGCGTGCAGATCACCGGCGACGTCCCGGCGTCGGCCGCAAATTCGATCGTGCGCGCGGGATTCGACACCGTCATCATTTTTTATTCGCCCTATCGGGTTCCGGACGACCCGCGGATCATGAAACACCTGGGCGAATGGGGCGCCAAGGCCGCGGCGCTGCGTTTCAAGCTGTACGTGCGTCTGGACACGGGCTCGCCGGTCGACGCCGTCGCCGACATGTCCAAGGTCAAGTTCAGGGCCGCCGCCTTTGACAACGGCTATACGGTCGACCATAAACCGGCCCCCGCTTCCTCCGAATTCTGGGATACCGCCATTTTCCCAAAAATCGACAAGCTCGCCGGGATTTCGCGCGGGACACATTTGAACGGGATATTCCTAAATCTCGATAACCATGTGAGTGTTTCCTATGACGCCGCCACGTTCGCCGAATTCCTCGAAAAAAAGGAGCCGGGAACCGACGCGGCGGCGATCCAGCCGGTCAAAAGAAAAACATACTTGAGCGGCAAGGGTATCCTGAAGGACTACGAAAAATTCCAGGAGGACCAGATCGCCTCTTTTGCCAAGCGGTATTTTCAGGGGGTCAAATCCAGCGCGCCGGAATTCGAAATTCATTTCGCATCCTGCAAGGAAGACCCGCTCCACGGCGCCTTCAGGAGGGTCGTGAAGGAATTGCGGATCGACGGGGGGACCGTTCTCTTCCCATTCCACACCCCCGCCGACCTGGACGGCAACGCCTCCGGAGGCGCGAGGCGGATCCCGGCCCTGTCCGTGCGCGAGTTCCCGCCGGAGGAGATGGCCGCGATGGTAGGCGCGCTCGGCTTGTGGAAGTCCGGATTCGTGGTCTCGGACGCGGATGTTTTATGGAAAAACTTGAGGGACGTGAGCGCCGGTCAATGGCCTCTCGGAGTGACCGAGGACTATCTCGGTTTTATCAAAAAGTCGGAAAGCGCGGGGGAAAAAGACATCGAGGAATATCAATCCGTCGTGAAACGCCTCTCGAACAGGCTTGCCGGGACGCACAACGGCCTGCCGAAGGCGGCCCTGATACACAGCCGATACATGGAATCCATGTATCGCGACGCTTTCGACGGCCTTCTTTCGGCGCAGGGCATCACCCTGGACAAATACGAGAATACGGCGCTGGAAAACCTGATGCCCCGAGTCGGACAATACGATGTGATCATCACCGCCCCCGGCTACAACGCGGTTGAATCCGAAAAGCTATATCCGTTCGCCGGCGACCTGCTGGATTACGTCAAACGGGGAGGGGCGCTCTTCGTCCTCGACGCCACGACTCCGGAGCAGACCGGCTGGTTGGGGATGGCGGACCCGGAGCTCGGGCTCGTCGTCGAAACGAACGAGGGGCTGGCTCCCCAATGGATTGACACGGAATTCAGAATGATGGGGTTCCCCAACCGCATCACGTCGTTCCCGATAGGAAAGACGCATTTCAGCGAAGCGGGGTCCGGCTGGCGGCCCATCGCCCGCGACAATCGGAATAAACCGTATGCGGTCCAGCGCTTGTATGGAGACGGCATGCTTCTCGTCGTCTCCCACGTGACGGCCGACCTGGAGTTTCTGATGAACGGCTGGGCCTATATGCTGAAGGTTAAGGACCGCTTCGACACCGCGATCGACCCGCACGCGAAGCCGTCGGTCGTCGGCCGTAACGATGTGGCTTTCACGGTCTCCACGATCGGGGCGGAGCGGAAGCTGCGGGTCTCGGCTTCGATCCTGAGCGATGACCGCCGGTTGCAGACGGCCGAGGCGGGAATAACGCTCGCCGCCGGGAACGGGGCGCGTCTAAAAGTCCCGGTCGTGATGGATGGCGGCAGGCTCTACCGCGTGACATTGACGTTTGCCGACGAAGAGACCGGGATGGTCGACAGGCGCGATTCCTTCTCTTTCCTCGCGCCCCACGAGTTTGAGATCACCACCGATAAATCCTACTACACGGGCGAGAAGGAAATACGCGCGAGGGTAACCCGCCACGCGCCCGGGGGGTTCGGGAATCTTCGCGCGGACGTTTCGCTCGTCTCAAAAGACAAGGGTGTTTTGTCCAAAGGCCGGATGATCGGATCGGATACCGCCTCGAGAACGGCCTCGATCGAGGTTCCCGGCGGAACCGGCCCCGGAGAATATTACGTGGAAGCCACGGTCCGTGAAGACGGCCGGATAATCTGGGGGCCGTCGTTGGTACCGGTCAAAAAACTTCCGCCCGGGCCCGCGGCGGAAACGAAATTACTCCATTTCAAGGAGGGCCTTCTCGAGGTCGGCGGCGAGCCCTATTTCCCGCTCGGCATATATTCGATTCCGCTTGAAAACATGGACGAGCTTCGCGGAGCCGGAGTCAACGGAATGATCTATTACGGCAACTCCGTCGAGGAGCAGTCGGGCATGAATTCCGCCGTCCAAGGAAAAGGCATCAGGTTCGCGGCCTATCCGCTGTCGTCGCAGGATCTTTTCATGACCGAGGACCACGCGAAACTCAAGGAGGAAATCGACGCCAAGGCCCGCAACGCCAATATGTTCATGTGGTATCTCGCCGACGAGCCGGAGTTGTTCGGCCAATCGCCGGAGCTCATCGGCGGCCTTTACAAATTCATAAGGGAGATCGATCCTTACAGGCCGCAGGCCATCGTTATGATGTCGCCGGAGAATTTCGACAAATATGCGGACGGCACGGACATTTTCATGTTCGACAGGTATCCCACGCCCCAAGCGCCTCTGGAATCCGTGGGGCTCTACGCCCAGCGCGCGGTTCAGGCGGTTTACGGCAGGAAGCCGGTGTTCGCCATCCCGCAGGCTTTCAGTTGGGATGTGTGGAACGGCACCTATCGGGAAGGAAAGGAGCACAGGCCCAATTATGTCGAAATGCGCTCATCCGCCGTGCAGAGCATCGCGGCGGGCGTCAAGGGCATCATTTACTGGGCATTCACAGGTTCCCGCTACGACATGCGGAAGTTTCCCGACCACCTGAAGGACTTCAAGCGGCTGATGACGGAGCTTTCCGGCCTGATGGATGTGCTCGAGGAGCCGAACGCGCCGGTGGAGATGAGCCTCGAGCCCGACCTCCTAAGCATCGGCTGGAGCGCGAAGATTCACGACGGCAGGCTCCATTTATTCGTCTATAACGGCGACCCTGCCCGAAGGGAATCCGTGAGATTCACGCTTCCCGGGGATTATTCGGGACAAACCGTGGAAGTCTACGGCGAGAACCGCTCGATTCCGATGGAGGGCGCGAGTTTCGCCGATTCGTTCGATTATTACGGAACGCATATCTACATAGTGCCGGAGAAACAGGAGCCGGGGCGACGTTAGGTAGGCCGTTATGAAATCTCCGCGAGGGCTGACCAGAGAGGAGCGGCTTGGGCCGAGGCGGCTCTTTTCCGAAGCGAAACGATCGCGATTTTCAGCGTGCGCTGACATATAAGCCAAGCGCTTGAAGAGCGGCTTGGGAAAGAGGTCGCATGAACCCAATGACCAAGAAGCCGGGCAGGCTGACAGATCTTCCGAACATCGGTAAAACGACCGCCGAGAAGCTCGAGAAAATCGGCATCCGGACGCCGGAGGATTTCCTGAAGCGCGATCCATACGACGTGTTTCATACGTTGAGGAGGAAGGTCGATCCGACGCTCTGCCGCTGCGCCTTGGCCGGCATAGTCGGGGCGAAGACCGGCGAGCCGTGGCACAGGATCACGAAGAAAACGGCCGAGGAATACGTGAAACGTCATCCGCGCCACAAGTGGGGACCCTGCTGAATCCTTTTGACTCGGGATCGAATAATCACTATGATTTTTTCATGAAAAACATCGCCATCATCGGCTCCGGTATCGGCGGCCTGACGGCCGGGAACCTGCTTGCCAAAAAAGGATATAGGGTCACCATCTTCGAGGCCCACGTCTCCCCGGGAGGCTATACCGCCGGCTTCCGCCGCCGGGGCTTCTATTTCGAGAGCGGAACGCTCTCCTTCGAATCCTCGTCGCAAATTTTCCGGGTCATGAAAGAGATCGGCGTCTATGACAAGGTGGAATTCGTGAGGCAGACAACCGGCATCATCGCCGGGGCGATGAAGGGCGTTTGCTCCAATTATGGAGATTTCAAGCGACTGGTTTATGACGCGTACCCCGCCGAAAGGCGGGAGCTTGACCTCTATTTCTCCAGAGCCGATAAGATGATCCGGCTCATGATGGGCGCTATGATGCCCCGTGGTTTGGCCGGCTGGGCGGCTTTCCCGGCCAATCTGGCGCGTTTCATGGCGCTTTTCCGCAAGTCCTCCAAGACGACGGTCACGGATTTTGCGGCGGATTGCTTCGGCCGTGATTCAGCTCTGTTCTACTTCTTCAAGGACCTCGGTTACCCGGACATGTCGGCCGCGGTCATCGGGCCCGCCTTTATTTCCTTTTTTGAGGATTATTGGACGGTCAGGACGGGAATGCAGTCCTGGGCCGATGCGCTCGCCGATAACTTCCGGAGTCTGGGTGGAACATTGATGCTCGGTGCGCCGGTTGGGAAGATATTGACCCGGGACCGCAAGGCCATCGGCGTCGAATCGAAGGGCGCTATCCATCAGGCCGATTGGGTTATCTCCGCCGCCGATTATAAAAAGACTTTTCTGGAATGGCTTGACGACAAATCCATTTTGCCCGTCGGCATGGCTGAAAAAATCTCCCGAACCGCAGTTTCGGAGGGGATCGTCACGGCCTATCTGGGATTGGACATGCCGCCCGGCGAATTGGCGAAATGGCTGATAGCGCCGCATGTCAGCTATCGCGACGATGGCGCGAACGCGGATGTCCGCAGGGGAGGGGATGATCCGGAGTACTTCGGGAAGGTCTCTCTTGGGCTTTATTCCCCCACGCTTCACGATCCGCGCCTGGCGCCGGAGGGAAAATCGAGCTTGATGATCCAGGCCGTCGCTCCCTTCCGGTGGATGGACAACTGGGGCGGAGGAGACAGGCAGAAATACGGGGAACTCAAGGAACAGGTCAAGCAGACGATGATCGCCAAGGCTTCGGGCCTGATTCCCGGCCTGGCCGGGCGCATTGTGTTCTCCGACCTGGCGACGCCGTTGACCTACGAGCGCTATACGGGGAATACCGACGGCGCCACGTCCGCCTGGAGCTGGAATCCAAACAATAAATTCTATAAAAACGCCGTGAGCGTCACCGTTGATACGCCGGTTAGAAATCTGCTCGTGGGTTCCTGCTGGTCCTGCCAGATCGGCGGCGTGCCCGGTGCCGTCAGCGCGGCGCGCAAGTGCGCGAAAAAAATCGGCTGAATACGAAGGAGCGGTCGTTGAGAAGATGGTCCCCCAGATAAAGACATCCAGATTTCTCATTTTCGATTGCGAGACGACGGGATTGCCCTTAACCAGGCATTTTTCGACCGACGACGTTGACGGGTGGCCCCGTCTCGTGCAGATCGCATGGGGAGTTTATGACGGCCTGGGAAATGCTGAAGAGTCACGATCCCGTATCATCCGGCCGGAGGGATTCGAGATCCCGGCCGCGGCGACGAAAATCCACGGCATCACGCATGCGCGGGCGGTCAGAGAGGGCCGGGAGCTGACCGAGGTGCTCCGGGAATTCCTGGACGCGATGGAACGCTCGAACGGCGTGCTTGTCGCTCATAACCTGGATTTTGATTTCGGCGTGGTCGGGGCCGAACTCGTCCGGATGAGGATGCCCCTCGGATTTTTAGAGAAACGGGGCATCTGCACGATGAAGTCGACAACGGATCTGCTGCAGCTGCCCAGGCCGAGCGGTTTTGGATTCAAGTGGCCGGCGCTCGAGGAACTCCACGCGTGGGTTTTCGGCAGTTCCTATCTAGGCGCCCACGACGCCGCCAACGACCTCGAGGCATGCGCCCGCTGTTTCTTCAAACTCCTCCGCTCCGGCCATTATAAATAGGGGGACACAATACTCATTTACCTTAATTCATCGACTCCCATCTCTCGAAAGCCTTGAAGGCGGAGCGCAGAATCAGTCGACGCCGCTGAGCTTTTGCGGGACATAATAATAGCCAAGGCCTCTCCAGGGCAATAATTTGGTTTTACATTAGTTCACTAACTTGCCAACAATCCTTCGCGGCCGGGAATCGCAACCATCGACATCCTGTTTTAATGGACAATCGGCTGGGTTCGTCACTCCTGACGACCCCAGAGAAATAGGGTAAATGAGTATTGTGTCCCCCGAATTCCGTTGTGTCCCGCTTCGGGGGGCTATTTGATGGAGACGACCGCAGGGGTGCCGACGCGGTCTTTCAGATTGACGGCGACGATGCTATATTTATATGCCCTGTTTTTCTCGACCTTCCTGTGGAGGTACTCAAACGTTGAACTCCCCACTTCCGCCAGAAGTGTCTCGCCGCCGCTTTCAACCTGATAGATGCGATACTTGGCAATGTTCCTGTTGAGCGGATTTGCCGCCCACTTCAGGACATCGATGTATTCCTTTTGGGTCACGGAGCGGTTTTCCACCTTGATTCCTGAGACGTCAAGGGGAGCATAGATCGGCGGTGCAGCCAGGGTGAGCCTTGCGGATAAGGTCTGGGGAGAGTTGTCCGCGGAGCGGCTGGTGATGGTGACTGTCGCCGTGTAGCTTCCCTCGAGCATGGCCGAGGTCGTCGGGAACACGCTGACATCCGTCCAGCCAGCCCCGGCGCTTCCGCTTGAGGGAGAGACATTGATCCAGGAAGCGTCGGACGCAATCACATAGTTGAAGATCCCCTGGGCTGAATTCCGTATCCTAAAAATCTGCGGGGCGGGGTCCGCCTGCCCTTCGACGCCGGAAAAGGACAGCGAGGTTTTGTCTGTTTGGATTCGAGCCCAGATGGGCATGATATTGACGGCGGCGTGCTGCCAAATCGTCTTCGTGAAATCAAGGATATTGTCCAGCGCGTAGTACGAATCGTAATTTCCCTCCCAGCCCATGTTGATGTGAACAAGATTCATCCCGTCGGAGATCATGTAGCCGTCGATGACGACCGCGTGGCCTTCGTTTTTGGGCGTGTATATCGCAAACGCCGAGGGACGGGATAAATCCCGCTGGTTCTTGAGGAGATTGAACCACTGCTGGACATCAGGATAGTCCTCTCGGAAAATGACTTTGACCTCGGGGGAGTAATTGAAATACTTATTGAGGGCGTCGGCGGCCGTTTCCACGGATGCGGCCGACCCGTCCGTGCCGTAATCCATCTCGGCGGACACGCCGACTTCATAGCAAAGCTCCGCCACGGCGTCTCTTTTTGCGATCGTCGTGTAATCCGCGGTCTCGTCCGGCATATTCGCCCAATCATAGGAATCGCTGAAATCGGCGCTTAATACCCGGGCGCCTCCGTCCCAATAATAGGAAAAGCCGCCTTTTCCCGCCGCCGGCCATTCGTAGTATTTCATGATCTGGGCTATGGCGGTTGCCGTGCATCCGACATAGCAGCGTTTGCCTCCAAGGATGGGGCAATGATGCCAATAGGGGCTGCTCTGCCCCCATTTCGTCTTGAGGAGGGGCTCGGCGACCGTCGCCTGGATGATTGTCCCCGCGCCGTCCTTCAAGTCGAGCCGGCTGACGCCCGCCATGTTTTCTTCCCGGGCAAGGGATATCCGCGAGGTTTCCAATCGTTCCGGCTCCAGGCGGCTCAGCTTCCGCCACTGCGATTGATTATTCGCCAGGGAAAGATCCAGAGCCCTGATCTCGCCGGACTCGCATCCCTCCAGGAAGTCGAAATCGGCTTTGAGTTCTTCCAGGACCGCCAGCTCGTAGCCTTGGGATTCGGGATTGAAATCGGATAAGACGGAAAACGATTTAACCGGCACGAATTCCTTGAAGGCGCTCATGACGGCATGGCCACGCGGATGGAAGTGATAGATGATGCAGAGAACCCTTCCCTTATGGAAAACAAGATCTCGGCTCCGGATGGACAGGTCGGCCGTCTTGCCATCCAGGGGGATCCGGCTGATAAAAGACAGCCAGTTCCGAGCCGTAGTCAAAGATTCCGCTTCCGAAACGAGCGTTAGCTGATAGCAGGGCAGTGCGGCCGTCAAAGAAAAGGAGAGCATGCAAATGATCAAAAGCTTTTTCACAATCAGATCTCCTGAAAGGACGGCATTGGACGGGATTCTCGGATCAGAGACATAGGCTTGGCTCCCGTCTTTGCCTCGTATCCCGTTCCATCTTTTTGGCGGCGGACGCGTGGCCGGAACGCTCCGGAGAGGAATAAAAAGAATGATGGAAACGCGGTCCTCCCAACGTCTCCTGGTTCGACGAAACCCTCGGGACTCCAGTTCACAAGTTTCGCGGATCTTCGGTACGTCCATGGATTAGACATACCGACGGTTTCAAGCATTCCAAGGTTCCCGCATCGATTACCAAAATAGCATCCTGCGTCCGGCATGTAAAGGGCCCGGAATTTCTTTGGGCGCCAGCCTGGCAAAATCGTCCCCTTCATTCAGCATCAGCCCGGCCAAAATGATTCCTGGGAGGCGGAGGACATGAAGGAATTCATTATCTTGAGCATGCGTGAGTCATGTGGGGTCAAGTTCTCGAGCAATTTATCGGCAATAACCTTTTGAGGCAAGTAGGGTGATATAAATAAGGTGACACAATACCTATTTACCCTATTTTTACTTGGATGGTTTGAGCGGGCGTTTATGATTAATGAGTATGATTCCGTAAGCTGCGTGCCTGTTCAAGATGGAAGGCCGAGGCGTTACTGAATTGAGGTGAACAGGTATCATGTCCCATGAAATCACCATGAAGTCGTGTGTTAAGAAGAATAAAGCCGTCAACCGAATATCTGCGGCGCTGTTTCAGAACGACAGGGGTCGTCGAATTAGGGTGAATGAGTATTGTGTCCCCCTAATTTCTGGGGAAGCAGGAGCGAAAGGGCTGGCTTTTCGGCGCCGAGGAGTTTCATACAGGCGGCTTTATGGAGGGGCCCCGCAGACGGCGTAAATACGGGACCGCTTGAACAGGGATTATTGACGCTGAGGCGTCATGACGATATGATGCCGGCGTGGATTTCGCGAGTCGCATCAAAGGGAGGGAATAAGATGGCCGAGTATTCGATTTCGCAGATCGGCACCTACGAGACGTGCGCGCGGCAGTACAAATTCATCTATAGGGACCGGATCAAGCGCTATGAAGAGGGGGTTGAAGCCTTCCTCGGGCAGCGGTTCCATGAAACGATGGAATATCTCTATAAAGAGCGGGCATTCCGGATCGTCCCTCTCGAAGAGCTTCTCGAATATTACGAGAAATCCTGGGAGGGAAAATGGCGCGATGAGGTGAAGATCGTCAGGGAAGGCCGCCGGGCCGATGACTATCGTCGGCAAGGCCGCCGGTTCATCGAAGATTACTATAAACGGCATCATCCCTTCGACGACGGGCGGGTGCTCAAACTCGAGGCTTATATCAAGTTTCCCCTCGACAAGGAAGGGAAATATAGATTCAGGGGGATTATCGACCGCCTGATGCTGGCGCCGGACGGGACCTATGAGATTCACGATTACAAGACGAGTTCCAGCCTCCCGGAACAGGCCGAGGTGGATAAGGACCGGCAACTCGCCCTTTACCAGATTGGAGTCCAGACGCTCTGGCCGGACGCGAAAGAAGTCCGGCTTATATGGCATTACGTAGCATTTGACATGGCAATGAAATCGCAAAGGAACACCGGGGAACTTCAAGAGCTGAAAGAAGAAATCGCCGGGCTCATCGACAAAATCGAAGCCGAGAGGGAGTTCACTCCGAACGAGAGCAAGCTCTGCGATTGGTGCGCCTACTGGGACCTATGCCCGGTGAAAAAGCATCTGGTCAAGATCAATGCGCTTCCCCGGGATAAATGGAAAGACGAGCCCGGCGTCGTCATCGCGGATGCCTTCGCCGAGCGGTGGCGGATGAAGCGAGATCTCGAGGCACAGACACGGGCGGTCGATGAGGAGCTGGAAAAGATCCGGCAGGCAGCTGTTTTTTTCGCCGAAAAAGAAGGCGTCCAGGTGATAGCCGGAACGGAAGCCCGGCTGCGTGTGACCGGAAAAGATCGGGTCATTTCGCCGGCGAAGGGGAGTCAGGAGCGGGAAGAACTCGAGGCCGAGCTTAAGCGGCTAGGTGTCTGGGATGAGGTGGCGATGCTCGATCCATACGCGCTCGAAAAGGCCGTCGCCGAGGAAAAAGGGAAGTGGACGGGCGAGGTTCTCGAGCGTGTCAAATCCTATGTCCGCTCCGAAAAGCGTTATATCGTCACCCTGAAAGAATAGGGGGACACAATACCTAATTACCCTATTTATTTGGAAAAATTAGGCAGAAGTTTCTGGGCAATGGCCAGAAATCGTGGGGAAACATACATATTTAGCATGTTTTAACTGGATAATTTGATCGGGCCAATGCCATTTATGGGACACGATTCCGCAGGTCACGATGCATGCTTGCCCAGGGCTGTCAATGAGTGAGTGAATTCGGGTAAATAAGTATTATGTCCCCTTATAGTGAATGGTACCAGGTGGACGCTGAATTAGGGTAAATGGGTATTGTGTCCCCCGATTATTTGAAGGAGCGGTGGATGGCGACTGCGCCGAAGAGCAGGCGCTTTTTAGCCACCTCGGAGAATCCGGCGTCGCGCAGGATTTCCGCAAGGGTTTCCGCGTCGTAGAAACGGGGGATCGACGTGGCCAAGTAGGCGTAACCCGCCATGGATTTGGAGATCCGGAAGCCGACCGGCTTGACGAAGATTTTGACGTACAGATGAAAGATGGCTCGAACGAGACGTGAGCGCGGCTGGCTTGTCTCGACATTGACGAACCTGCCTCCGGGTGCGAGCACGCGCAGGAACTCACGGAACGTCGAGGTCAGGACGTCCCTCGAGAGATTGAGGTTCCGCGTGGCGAAGGACAGCGTGATGAGGTCCAGGGACTCGTCCGGGAAAGGGAGCCGCCTGACATCGGCCAAGACCGGGAGAATCGCCTTGACGCCTGACGCGCGAGAATCGTTTTTATCCGCGATGCCGGCCAGCATCGGGGCGCAGAAATCCGCCGCCAGGACCGTGGTTCCGGCCGGCGCCCGCCGGACCAGCGCCTCGGCCGTTTCGCCGGTTCCGCTGCAGACGTCGAGCCAGCGCCGGCCGCCGCCCTCAACCGCCCACCTGACCGCTTTCCGGCGCCAGCGCCTCTCGAATCCCAGGGTCAGAACGCGGTTCACCCTCTCGTAGGTCGGCGCGACCTCGGCGAAGATTTCTTTCAATCCTTGCGGCATGATTTTGTATTATAGCCTATTGCTTTTTCCGTTGGCGACTCCTATTATAAAGATAAAATGCGCCGTCCAATCGCCCTTTTATCCTGTTTCCTCCTTGTGCCGGCGGTTTCGTTTGCGGGATCCCGAGCCAAGGAAATCCACATTTCGCTGTCTTCCTATCTCTATCGGGGCGTCTTTGATGCCCGCTACGACAACGATTACGCGCCCGTGCATTATTCCGCCTTGCCGGGGACGCGGGCCTGGCAAACGCTTTCCCTCGAG
>Ga0228535_1002496_pt1 | contig 17384 bp, 16 predicted proteins | sample SJ1metagenome_FD_168457 | JGI IMG/M metagenome (GOLD analysis project Ga0228535, IMG submission 168457) | Enriched culture of PCE-dechlorinating microbial communities from Ithaca, New York, USA - SJ1 | ecosystem: Engineered > Modeled > Simulated communities (microbial... > Unclassified | place... | reverse complement strand
CATTACCATATCCTCTAATCATGTTATAGCGATGAGACATATAATATATTGATCTTAATAATATATATAATTAAGCTTTAATAATTTATATTAAGCTTTTTTTGTGTTTGTGCAACAGCCTCTATAGGGACTGGTTTTGGTTTTATCACAACCTGACTTGTATTTGATGAGTTTGAATGGGATATCTTTACTTATGAACGGGTTTTATTTATCATCCCAGTTTTACTTACCCTTACTGGTACGGAAGTTGTGGGAGGTTTAATAACAAATGACATTTTTCATAAGATAAGAAACCCCTTATGGAAACAGAACTGATTATTATAGAGTTCAGGTTTACCGAAAAACACAACGGTATGTTATCACATGAAACAGGTGGTAAATCCATGTTTCTTAAACAATTCATCATAATTGCCATGGTCATCATTGGTATGACCGGATTTGCTTGTGCAGAGGCAAATATCTCCGTGGATCCCATTGGCTCCCTTGCCGCCGGAGAAAAATTTAACATCAGCGGAACAACGACAATTGACAAAGTCAAAAAGATCGGAATTGAGATCTTCCCAAAAGAGTTCTGGGACAATCTGGTTGCATATGCAAAAGAAGATAATGCCGGAAAAGTCCGATTCAAGGAGTTGGCTTCATCAGGTGATTCAGCAAACCAAACCGGGATAAACATGGTACGATTCAATCCGGATGGAACTCAGGCATATCAGACTGTCGATATTCCTGATGATTATGCTCTGGTCATTGTTCCGGTAAAGAAGGACCCTTCAGGAAAAGTGACTTTTAATGTTGAAATCAATGAAAAGGTGAAAAAAGTCCCCTTCCAGAAGGGAAAATATCACATGAATGTCTATGATGCATCAATGGAGATAGAACGTCCAGGGACGGTCATGCCAAATGGATGGGATGTAATAAAAAAGAAAGCCTATCCAAGTACTACTCTCTCCAATATCTGGGATCCAAAGAATGAGAAAGAACTGGAATATGTTGAGTTTACAATCCGGTAATACTCAAATTTCTATTTTTTACAATTAGATAAGAACAGATCCTCTGCCATCGGTCTGATTATCCTCTGATTTGAAATCCGCGAGGTGGTATTATCATTACAAATCTGACTCCCTTTCCGTACACACCAGTCTCTTCAATTGTTATTTCGGTGATAGACAGGATCTCCCTGATTAAAAACAATCCATTCCCTGTATTCTTCCCATAATTCTGGTCAAATATTCTGGTTTTTTCTTCAGGAGCAATGCCTGTTCCATCATCTTCATAGATGATCTCTGCATAATCGCCATTGATCCTGACCGAAGTTAAGACCGGGTTTTGTATGTCATAGAGTGCAGGAAAATGCGTTGATTATCCCACAATATCTCATTGGTTTGGGGTATACATTATACATCCGATTGTTCAATCTCGGGTTGTGATAAGGGGTGGATAAATCAAGAGATATACCCACCATTATACCCGGAAGGAAGTTTTCGTTGTAATAATGTTGATGCACCAACCGGCGGCTTAATTTCAAGAGTGAAAGAGCCAACGGCAAGGGGCCCGGCAAGTCCTGCACCTTGTAAATTAAGTCTGACTCTGGTGTTCTCTCCTGATTCAATTATCCCGGAATTCGGACATAATTGAGTGGTACTGGATTGCCCCCTTCATTTCCTATGACATAGTAATAGACCATTTTTGACAGGTCTATTGCTTCTCCGGTTTCAGGAACGGATATCGAAAATGTAAGTGATATCAGGCCTACTGCCCTTCATTATAATGTCCACGAATAAGGCCGTCTGTTATCGCTACTGATGCATTCTGTTTTATCCCTGCATAGGTGACTTCCTGGACTTTCTGCGTTGCAAACATTCCGGTACTGATCATGCTGTACCCGAAAACTGCAGCAGCAACAACAAAGGCAATCATGACAATTGCTGCCTCAAGCCCTGAAAATGCGTTTTCCCTCTTGCGATTGTCCATGAGTCCACCCCGTACTACCAGATAGAACTGGTATTATTTAAGGATGTAGCTGATCAGTATACATGACCGGATGTTCTATATAATTTAACTGACTAATCAGTCTAGACTAACCAGTCAGTCAAATACTATGAGGTCAACCATGCAATACCGTACTGTTTCAAAAAATGGTGACAGCCTTTCAGCGCTCGGATTCGGGGCAATGAGACTCCCGACAAAACGAGGCCGGATTGATGAAGAGAAAGCAACCCGGCTTATCAGGAATGCAATCGATAACGGGGTGAATTATATTGATACCGCTTTCCCCTATCATGGTGGTGAGAGTGAAAAAGTCCTGGGGAGAGTTCTCAAAGACGGATATCGGGAGAAGGTACGGATAGCCACGAAACTTCCTCCCTGGAATGTCCATACCAGAGAGGATATGGATAAAATCCTGTCAATTCAATTAAAACGCCTTCAGACCGATCATATCGATTATTATCTCCTTCACTCGTTAAATGCAGGAATCTGGAAAAAACTTCTGGATCTTGATGTCATGGATTTTTTGGAAGAAGCAAAAAAATCCGGGAAGATTATCAATATCGGGTTTTCATTTCATGGTGACCGAAAGACGTTCAAAGAGATTATTGATGCATATGACTGGACTTTCTGTCAGATTCAATACAATATTCTGGATGAAGAGAATCAGGCAGGAATAGAAGGTCTAAGATATGCAGCCTCAAAAAATATCGCCATTATTGTCATGGAACCGCTCCGGGGCGGGATGCTTGCACAGAACCTGCCAAAAGAGATATCCCGGATATACAATGAGTCAGGCTTGAACAGGACAGCGGCTGAATGGGTCCTTTCCTGGGTATGGAATCATCCCGAAGTAACCGTGGTACTGTCAGGACTAAATGATGAACGACATCTTGCCGAGAATCTTGCGACCTGTGAAAAAGTCGTACCAGGTTATCTCAATTTGAACGATCTGGAGACGATAGAAAAGGTGAAAGCGGTATATTCACGACTCATGAAAATTCCCTGTACCGGATGTTCATACTGTATGCCTTGTCCTTTTGGCGTTAATATTCCCCAGTGCTTCTACTTCTACAACCAATACCACATGCTCGGCAATAAGATGATTACTCGGGGATTTTACGGAATGCAACTGATGGGTGGCATGGGAACTTCTGCTAATGCGTCATTGTGCAGGCAATGTGGAAAATGTGTCCAGGCATGTCCCCAGCACATCAATATACCTGGTGAGATGAAAACCGTTGCAAAGACGATGGATAACTGGATCACAAAATGTGTTCTCATTATTGCGAAGCGGATGTTTTCTTCACAGGTTAATGATGAAGACTAATCCCATCGTTTTGGTGCTGTGAATGGCTCAATACGATTCATCTGACCAGAAGAATGTCTCTGGCTCTGATAAACGAGAACGTATCCTAAAGGCTGCTCTCCATCTCTTCACAACCCAGGGGTTTCATGCAACACCGACATCACAGATAAGTAAAGAGGCACAGATATCGACCGGGACATTATTCCATTATTTTCCTGACAAAAATACGCTCATTGATGAGTTATATCTCACGATAAAAAAAGAGATGGGTGATGTTGTCAGGGGCACTGATGATGCTTCCCTCCCGGTGAAAACCCTTCTTGAACGCGGATTTATACGGTATATACACTGGGCCATTGAGAATCCAGAAAAAGCACGGTTTTTAATGCAGTTTCATCATTCACCCAACATCAGTGAGAGAGTCCAGAGCCAGGCATTTGACGAATTCAGGTGGATGTATGATATCTACGCCCGAGCCATCAAGGAAGGAGTGCTCACAGACCACCCGGTGCATTATCATCTCGTAATGACCCAGCAGATACTGAATGGCATAGTTGAACTCCTATCAATTAAAGATGATGAGATACATACCGATGAAATTATCTCTGCAGGAATAACCAAAATATGGAAATAAACAAGCTACGGGAATCCCTTTCTTTTTCGGATTTCATGGAGATATTCATTTAGAAAATTCTCCAGCGACTCCTGATCTGATCCTTCCTGGTCTGGAATGCCGGACCAGAATGTCTCAAATGAAAATGTATCCCCGAGTATCTCCCGTGCTAGTGCCTCATATCTGAAAATGATGAGTGTATTGAGATTTGCCTGATGAACTGCTTTATATACTCCGAATGAACTCATATCAACCTCCTTCCCGGTGAGAACTGCATTGAGATAAGAGATATTCGATCTGATGAGGTCCCGGGTAATTATCCCCGAATGTGATGAGATGAAGACTTGTATAGATGATGATACAAGCGATTCAAGAGTTTTTATATATCCATCGATCCGGTCATAATCGATATAGGGGATGGGATCTTCAACCAGGTCTCCTACATAGAGGATTTCTCCCTTACGATCAAGACAGACGGATGAGTCAATGGTATGACCGGGAGCATGCATGAATTCAATATCATCATTTTCAAGACACAGCCTGGAATCAAATGTAAGATTGGGGAGGAGAATCTGCACCGGTCCTCTTGTTTTTCCCCCGTTTCGAACGAGATCGAAGGCACTCCGTTCGCTCATACGCTTCCGACAGGTTGTATGTGCTGCAATAATTGAATCCGGAAATGCACAATTACCCCAGATATGATCCCAATCAGAATGGGAGTTAAAAATGAACAGGTTGTTTGGATGATCAATTGATGCAAGAAAGCCATTTATCTCCTGAATAGAATCAGGGCCTAAATGTGTATCACAAAGAACAGTATGCTGTGTTCCTATGATGATCATGACCGAAATATCGTCATCAAATGTCAACATCCATGTCCGATCTGATACCCTAATGGAGGATAGTAAAGTCATATATAAGATTGATCCTTATTGGTAGCAGAAATTCGATAGGAACCTGCCGGGATGAGCATATCAAAGATAACTCCTGTTCCAGAGCAACACGTTCTTTTCCCATTTTTCTGGTTTCACCTGCATTGTTATTGCTCTCCTGAGTATGAATAGCCGGTAATTGTTTATATTCGCTTCTTACATAATTACTATTCTGTGAAACCAGCAGTACGGCTCTATCCTGTCGATTCATTCACCCGTCCCCCTTTTATTATTTACCTATCTCTCTTTTTCCTGCTTGTCTGTATCAACTCACTCGGAGCCAAATATTTTGTCTTTTCATATCCGATAGTGACCGGAGTCTCATCATTTTACCTGATTGTCGCTTTCATGATAGTTTTTGCCCTCTGGTTTGGAATATGGGGTGTTCTGGCTGTATATACTGGTTGTGTTATTGGTGCAGGAGTCCTAAGTGGTCTTCCGGTTGATGTCTCCTTATACTGGTCTTTTGCTGATTTATGGCAGGCACTCATCCCATATGTGGCATTCCGATACTTTCATGCAGATCCGGCTCTTTCAACCAGGCGTGATCTTATGATTTTCTTCATTTTTGGAGTCATGATAAACAATATTGCCGGGGCGGTCTGGGGTTCGTATACGCTTGCATATGGGGGCATAATTGAGATCAGTCAGATTATGATGACTATGATTGGGTGGTTTTTAGTGAATCTGGCTGTTTGTAGTATTCTGTCTCCGATTATTCTGATTTTCGTGACTCCATGGATAAAAACCCAGGAACTCTATATGGGGGAATATGTGTAATAATAAAGGCTATAAAACAGCCGATTTTCAGGTATTCAGATCTATCAAGGGTATTTCATCATGAACAATTATGTACAGGGGGATGTAATCCGGTATTGTACACCTGACATCTCTCACCTGATTTCAGAGGGCTATTACCCGGTTGACATGCACCTGCATACGAATCATTCTGATGGAATGACGAAGATATCTGACCTTCTCACGTATGCTAAAAAAAGGAACATTGGAGTTGCAATCACCGATCATAATGAGATCAGCGGGTCTCTTGATGCACTATCCCACTCGTCTGATGTCCTGGTAATTCCTGGCATTGAGCTTGAAACTGAGGAGGGCCCCCATCTGCTTTTTTATTTTTATTCTTCTGGTGATATGGAGGATTTCTTTAAGATTTTCTCTCAAAAAAGGGTGGAATACAGTCCGGGTCTTCTCCAAAATCTGCCGGTCATGGAATGTCTGCATCTTGCTGAACCATTTGACTGCCTGAGGATTGCTGCTCATCCGTACGGCTATTATGGCATAAATCGTGGGGTTCTCAAATGCGTGGAGAAAAAAATGATTCCCAGTGTTTTAAGTCATATTGATGGCATTGAGGTGATATGTGGGGGCATGATAAGAAGTCTGAACCAGAAAGCGATAACCTATGCCCAAAACCATATCATTCCCTTTACCGGCGGGTCTGATGCTCACATCCTTTCAGATGTTGGTAATGTGGTTACCGCTGTACAAGCTGACTCAACCGATGAGTTCCTAGACGGCATACGAAAAAGAAAGAACATAGTTATCGGGAAACCGGGTAGTTACCTTGCAAAAGGAGCGACGGCCGGTGTTATTGCCTGGAGCTTTGTCCCCTATTCAGCCACACGGCTTCTTGCACATTATTCTGTGCATAAAAGAAGAATGTCTCACCGAATATCTTCATGCAGAGGTAGATTTTGCGAAAATCTCTCTGGTGAAAAAGAGGAAAAATCAGAGGAGCGGTGAGAAGAGTCGTGATATCGATAGTTTTAATTTTATCTTTTTTGGCATGTTTGCAAACCGTTCCGCTGTGAGTTCTGAACAGACATTGAGATCTGCCAAAAAGTATTCTTTTAATTCCCGTGCAATTTTATGATCATACATGATGGCATTTGTTTCAAAGTTCAGTCTGAAACTTCTAACATCCCAGTTTGCACTTCCTACCGATGCAGCAGCCTCATCAACAACTATCGTTTTTGCATGAATAAACCCGGTATCATAGGTATATGCCCTGACTCCTGCATCCAGAAGTTGTTCAATGTAAGAATACCCTGCCCAGTATACGAACATATGATCAGGCTTTGCCGGCATCATGATCCTGACATCAATTCCTGAAAGAGCCGCCATCCGAAGAGCATCCATAATACTCTCATCCGGTATGAAATAGGGTGTCTGAATGTACACCGATTCTGATGCCAGGGTAATCAGTTTCAGATATGATTCTTTGATCGGGTTCCAATAGGTGTCCGGCCCACCTGATACGATCTGTACTGGAAGCCATGCATCTTCCATTGCTCCCTCATCCGGGAAATATCGTGCAGCATATTCCACCTTATCCTCTTTCGCTGCATAATTCCAGTCAAGGAAGAACCGTATCTGCATGGCAAGAACTGCATGACCGGTAACTTGAACTGCTGTGTCCCGCCAGGGTGCCCATTCCGGGACTCTGCTCAGATAATCATCACCGATATTAAATCCCCCAATGAATCCTACTTTTCCATCAATAATTGCTATCTTTCGGTGATTCCGGTAGTTCAGACGTGGATGAGAGATGTTCATCAGTGATGGAAAGAAGAACGCCAGTTTTCCTCCTGCATTCAGATATGGTTCATAGAATGATTTCCGAGGCCCTGCTGACCCAAGTCCGTCTCCAAGGAACCTGACGGTAACTCCTGCCCTGGCCCGTTCGGTAAGTGCAGCAAAGACTTCATTTCCGATTCCATCATCCTTCAGGATGTAATACTCCATGTGGATGTGATCTTTGGCACCCTGTATAGCCTCAATAAGTGCTTTGAATTTTTCATTCCCATCAACAAAAACCCTCACATTATTGCTTGTTGTTACCGGTGCCTTATTGCTCTCCATGAGCATCAACATCATTCGCTTATATGAATCAGAAATGGGATGTGTAGCTGGGACTGAATGTACAAACAGCTCTTTTTTTTGTGACTCGATAATTTGAGTCAATTCATCATCATCTTCTTTCTTCACATGAAACATCCGATCCCGGTAAAAACTCTGTCCTATGAAGAGATAAAGCACAAATCCGATGACAGGGAGAAGCAGAAGGGCCATCAGCCATGCAATTGTGGTTGTGGGGTTTTTCCGCTCAATAAATACGACTGTAATAGCAAAAATGATGTTAATTATGAATATTATTGGCACAAGGAAGTTATGAATAACGAGGATCAGGTCATGTATCATGGTTGTCACATCCTGGTACTGGTGCATTGAACCTGCCAGCATAGAATAGTATTCTTGGGAGTTGAAGAGGAAGGGCAGATCAAATTGAATCCACCGGTTTTAATACCTATTTCATCATTGTTATCCGTATATAATTATGAGAGTTTCATATGTGATCAGGAATTTACGAGAAGATGAGGTGAATATTCCCATCGAATGGGCACGGGAAGAGGGTTGGAACCCTGGTCTTCATGATGGAGCATGTCACTACCCGGTGGATACCTCCGGCTGGTTCTGTGCAGATTATGATGGTGAAGTTATCGGGGTCGGGGTAGCGACAAATTATGATGAAACTTTCTGTTTTGGTGGGTTTTACATTGTAAAGGATAACTGCCGGCATCATGGAATCGGATGGGATATTTGTTCCGCCATTTTAGCTCATGCAGGAGATAGAAATTTCGGTGTCGACGGGGTGTATGAGATGCAGGATAAGTATACTGAGAAGATGGGTCTTCGGTTTGCGTACCGGAATATCAGATGGCAGGGGGTTGCAGCTGGGAAAGAGCAACCCGACCTTGTATCTTCACAGGATGTTCCCTTTGAAGAGCTACTGGCATATGACACTGCTCATTTTCCGGTAGAGAGAAGAGTATTTCTTGAAAAATGGATTCATCAGCCAGAAGCAACCGCTCTTGTAAAACTGGATAAAGATGAGAAAATATCCGGGTACGGAGTGATTCGAAAGTGTTATGAGGGGTACAAAATTGGCCCCATTTTCGCAGATACTCCGGATATTGCCAATGAGATATTTGAAGGGCTTACTGCACCTATTCCTGGGGAGGTAATATTTTACGATACTCCTGAACCGAATACTGCAGCGGTCCGCATAGCACAGGAAAGATCAATGGTGGAGGTATTCGGGACAGCCCGGATGTATACGAAAATGGCTCCTGCTTTACCTCTCAATGAAATTTTTGGTGTCACTACCTTTGAGTTGGGATAATTTCTTTAATTTTTCTTCTGCAATAATATATTAATCCTGACATTCTATCATTAATATAAAATCGAGAGATTCATATTCTTACATTTCCTATCAATCAGCTCATTAAATGAAAATGAATCGTAGATGTCTTCAGCTATTTATAATTCTGATTGTTTTATGGCTTTCTTTCATCAATTCGGTTACTGCGGAGATGGTTATTACTTCCTTCAGCCCGGAGTCCGCGATAAATACTGGTCAGGTTATAATTACCCTTCATGGAACCGGATTTCAATCAGAGCAGATCTCAAATATACTGCTGGATCAATCGGTAACAAAGCGCTATACCTGCTCGAAGATAGTGGTGAGATCAGACACAGAACTTGCTGTTACCTTTTCATTAATTTCTATAGAACCCGGCCCATATACAATTGTCATCAAAACCACGAAACCTGCAAGTTATGCGTCTCAAATGCAGTTTAAAGTTTTATTTGCAACCTCCCCTCATGTTGTTAGTATATCTCCGGGTATAGGTCATCTGGGGGAAGGACCGTTTTCTTGTATGATAACAGGAAGCGGATTCATGTCCGGATGTACGGTAGAGATGGAAAGCAAGGGAGGTGAAATTTTCCCTGCGACTGTAAGCTCTGTTCTATTGAATTCAATTCAGTGTTCTTTTACCGGACGGTTGGACGGTGGGGACCGATACCTGGTACGAGTCAGGAATACTGATGACCAGATATCCCAAGAAGAGGTGTATTTTGTTGTGTATGGTCCTCCTCCGATGGTTACCGGGATTAACCCAAATATTGGAAGAATTGGCGATGGTGCTTTGGATATTTCGGTAACCGGTTCCGGTTTCACTGATGGGTGTCGTATTCATCTTCGTGATCTTGTGAGTGGTTCGTCGATCACCAACTATAGTTCTACAGTTGTGTCTGATGAAGGTCAGGTGGTTAATGGTTTATTTGATTTAACCGGAGTCAGTGCAGGTTCGTATGGTGTGTATGTTGAGAACCCTGATGGTCAGGAGAGTGATGATGAAATTACATTCACGGTGAAACACGCTGCTCCTACGGCAGTTTCAGTCAATCCCCCTTTTGGTCTGATTGGTGATTCAAGTCTTTCTTTGTCTGTAACTGGTTCCGGTTTCACCGATGGGTGTTCTATTCATCTTCGTGATCTGGTGAGTGGTTCTTCGATCACCAATTTGAGTTCTACAGTTGTGTCTGATGAAGGTCAGGTGGTTACTGGTTTATTTGATTTAACCGGAGCCGGTGCTGGTTCGTATGGTGTGTATGTTGAGAACCCTGATGGTCAGGAGAGTGTTGATGATGTAATCTTCACCGTCAGACTTCCTGTTCCTGTAGTTTATTCGGTTCATCCCTCTTCTGGGATAGCAGGTGACTCGAGTCTGTCGTTGTCTGTAACCGGTTCCGGCTTTACCGATGGGTGTAGCATTCATATTACGGACATATCACATACCATTACCTTGGTAAATATCAGTCCCACAATCACAGTTGCGGACGGGACGTGTGTTCAGGGTTCTTTTGACCTGTCCCATGTACCGGTTGGTTCATATCTGGTTCATGTTGTCAATCCTGATAACCAGGTGTCAGATGAGAAAATTATCTTTCAGATATGCGAACCATCAAAGCAAAAACATGATATTCATATAACAGCGGGCCAGGGTGGTTCCACAATCCCGAATGGTCTCATTCAGGTACCTGTTCATTCTGATCTCAGGATTCATATTCAACAGGATTCTGGATACAGAATTCAAAATGTCTATCTTGATACCACACTTCAGGGACCTCTGAACGAATTATTATTAACTGATATTATTACCAATCACAGCGTATTTGTAGATTTTTCTAAAAATGATCCTCATCCAACACCATTTCCAACCGTCATTCCAACCCCTCTTCCTACGAAAGAGCCGGAATTCTGCAATTTGTATGTAACCGCTGAATATGGTGGGATAATTATGCCGAATGGAACAATACGGGTGAAACGAGGATCAGATGTTCCATTCGAATTCGTGTCGCATAAGGATTTCACACCTTCATATCTTCAGGTTGATAATGATACAATTCCGGTGAATATTTCCTGGACCCTTCAGTCAGTGCAATCAGATCATACTATCAGGCTCATATCAGACCGAAAAATCTCCCCGTATTGGGCTGAATTCAATGTGAGTAGTGTAACAGAAAATGGCACACGGGAGATCATGTTTACATCAGATTATTATCCGGATTCTTTGTGGGAATCCTGGAGTTATGGCGATGGATCAATTACTTACGGTAGACCAATGAATCATTCGTATACATCTCCTGGTACTTATTTGGTATCTCACCAGATCATGTTCAGAAATAGTACTTCCAGTAAAAAACTGGATTTGATTGTTGAATGATTTAAATTCTCTTCAATATTGCAAGATGGCGATGCAGGGTTGGTATAAAATCATACCCTCTCAAATTATGAAAACCCACTGAGAAGAAATATCAAGAAATTATCCTGTTAAAATGAAACTAATACGGCTTAAAATGCGATATGATGAAGCAGATTCATCCTCTCATGGAAATATTCTCCTGGTTGCAATTGTAATTATTGCCGGGGTTCTGCTTCTTGCGTACCTTTTGGGATTCTTAAACTTTTTTCCGGGTGATGACTCACTGGCACCTCCAATTATTCAAATCATTGGAGTAAACCATGGGACAAAATTTGAAAGTCAGGTAACCATACGTTCATTCGGGAAGGAAGATCTTGAAAATGATAAACTCCGGGCAAAAATATTTGTCAATGATGAGGAGTTGCTTGCATGCATTTATTCCCTTAACGGCCATAATTTTATTCCCTCTCACCATTATGGTGTCAAATACATAGGTGGCTCCGGGTGCAAGGGATTATATTTCTCATATAAAGAGAGTATCGTAATCGATCTGAAAAACGGGTACATCAAACCTGGAGATGAAGTTGTCCTGTATATTTATCAGAAATATGACGGAGATATATCCTGCCCAATACCTGCAAATATGCTGAACCGAAAATATATGGAAAAGTATTTGGATGAATTTGTTTTCAAAGGGATGGAGGGGTATCGGCTATATTCTGAACATCGATACAAAGCCTGATACATGATGAAAGAATGTTTTCGGATATAATATATAATCTGGTAAAATTGGGATATAATCTCTCCCTTTCTTCTCATTTAGTGTGAGTATTTATCTCAATTACTTTAATATTTATTCTTGTATAAATCCTCACGATCCCATAAATTTCAAATGTCCCCTGAACATACTCATTCGGGTGAGTCAAGATAATTCCCGTGCTGCAATAGATGAGACTGCCAAGTTCTTATTTGATGCATCAGATCATGCAATAATCGATTTTATCAGCAGGATTTTTTCGATTCACATAGACAAAGCAACTGCAGAAATCACCCGTGTCTCTTCAGAATACATATCCCACCCTGGTTTTTCCCGCCATCTCCCCGACATCGTCCTTTCCGTGCATGACAAAACCGGTCCTGATCCCCTCTTTCATATCGAAATCCAGACTGAACATGACGGGATGATGGATCTCCGAATGGTGAAATACGGATACCTCATCGGTGCGTCACGGTCACAGATGGATGAGGATGATACCCGGATTATCTCAATCCCACATCAGGTTGTGATATACCTTGAGGAGCATAAGCGGATACGTGATGAACTGAAAGTAAAGATCATTTTCCCTGATGAATCTGATGTAGATTATATTGTTCCGGTTTTCAGGTTGTATGCATACTCAGCATATGAACTTAGCGAAATGGATCTCTATCTGGTAATTCCGCTGATACTTGTGAAGTACAGAAAGAGGTTTGATATAATCTGCAGACGGAAAAACCTGAACCAGGAAGAGTTTGATGCACTTGTTCAGGATGTATTGCAGGACATTGAACAGATCACCACAATTACAGGAAGGTATGAAGAAAAAGGTGTAATGGATGAGAAAACAAAGGATATTATTCTCTCAGCGACAATTGAGTTATATACACAGTTGCATCAGAAATATATCCGTGATAGGAAGAGTAAGGAGAGGGTGGAGAATATGATAGAAAGCGTCACACAGAAGATCAGTAAAAAATGGCATATGATCGGGATTGAGGAGGGCATTCAGAAAGGAATCGAGAAAGGAATCGAGAAAGGTAAAGAAGAAGGCATTGCTGAAGGTGTTAAGATCGTAGCAAAAAATCTGTTAATGATCGGAACCGCTGATGAAGTAATTCTGAAAGCCACAGGCCTTACTCCAGATGAGCTTGATACTATCAAACGGGAAGCGTTGTAAATTAGACCTCCTACCCGGGTTTTTCCCATCACAATTCCTTCATTTATTGATGATTCATTCCGGCGTAATTTCGCCACCATTTTACAAATTTCAAATGCCCCCTGAACAGACTCATTCGGGTGAGTAAAGATAACTCCCGTGCTGCAATAGATGAGACTGCCAAGTTCTTATTTGATGCACCAGATCATGCAATAATCGATTTTATCAGCCGGATTTTTTCGATTCACATAGACAAAGCAACTGCAGAAATCACCCGTGCCTCTTCAGAATACATATCCCACCCTGGCTTTTCCCGCCATCTCCCCGACATCGTCCTTGCCGTGCATGACAAAACCGTTCCTGATCCCCTCTTTCACATCGAAATCCAGACTGAACATGACGGGATGATGGATCTTCGAATGGTGAAATACGGATACCTCATCGGTGCGTCACGGTCACAGATGGATGAGGATGATACCCGGATTATCTCAATCCCACATCAGGTTGTGATATACCTTGAGGAGCATAGGAGGATACGTGATGAACTGAAAGTAAAGATCATTTTTCCCGATGAATCTGAAGTAGATTATATTGTTCCGGTTTTCAGGTTGTATGCATACTCAGCATATGAACTTAGCGAAATGGATCTCTATCTGGTAATTCCGCTGATACTTGTGAAGTACAGAAAGAGGTTTGATATAATCTGCAGACGGAAAAACCTGAACCAGGAAGAGTTTGATGCACTTGTTCAGGATGTATTGCAGGACATTGAACAGATCACCACAATTACAGGAAGGTATGAAGAAAAAGGTGTAATGGATGAGAAAACAAAGGATATTATTCTCTCAGCGACAATTGAGTTATATACACAGTTGCATCAGAAATATATCCGTGATAGGAAGAGTAAGGAGAGGGTGGAGAATATGATAGAAAGCGTCACACAGAAGATCAGTAAAAAATGGCATATGATCGGGATTGAGGAGGGCATTCAGAAAGGAATCGAGAAAGGAATCGAGAAAGGTAAAGAAGAAGGCATTGCTGAAGGTGTTAAGATCGTAGCAAAAAATCTGTTAATGATCGGAACCGCTGATGAAGTAATTCTGAAAGCCACAGGCCTTACTCCAGATGAGCTTGATACTATCAAACGGGAAGCGTTGTAAATTAGACCTCCTACCCGGGTTTTTCCCATCACAATTCCTTCATTTATTGATGATTCATTCCGGCGTAATTTCGCCACCATTTTACAAATTTCAAATGCCCCCTGAACAGACTCATTCGGGTGAGTAAAGATAACTCCCGTGCTGCAATAGATGAGACTGCCAAGTTCTTATTTGATGCACCAGATCATGCAATAATCGATTTTATCAGCCGGATTTTTTCGATTCACATAGACAAAGCAACTGCAGAAATCACCCGTGCCTCTTCAGAATACATATCCCACCCTGGCTTTTCCCGCCATCTCCCCGACATCGTCCTTGCCGTGCATGACAAAACCGTTCCTGATCCCCTCTTTCACATCGAAATCCAGACTGAACATGACGGGATGATGGATCTTCGAATGGTGAAATACGGATACCTCATCGGTGCGTCACGGTCACAGATGGATGAGGATGATACCCGGATTATCTCAATCCCACATCAGGTTGTGATATACCTTGAGGAGCATAGGAGGATACGTGATGAACTGAAAGTAAAGATCATTTTTCCCGATGAATCTGAAGTAGATTATATTGTTCCGGTTTTCAGGTTGTATGCATACTCAGCATATGAACTTAGCGAAATGGATCTCTATCTGGTAATTCCGCTGATACTTGTGAAGTACAGAAAGAGGTTTGATATAATCTGCAGACGGAAAAACCTGAACCAGGAAGAGTTTGATGCACTTGTTCAGGATGTATTGCAGGACATTGAACAGATCACCACAATTACAGGAAGGTATGAAGAAAAAGGTGTAATGGATGAGAAAACAAAGGATATTATTCTCTCAGCGACAATTGAGTTATATACACAGTTGCATCAGAAATATATCCGTGATAGGAAGAGTAAGGAGAGGGTGGAGAATATGATAGAAAGCGTCACACAGAAGATTAGTAAAAAATGGCATATGATCGGGATTGAGGAGGGAAGGCAGGAAGGAAGACAAGAAGGAAGACAAGAAGGAAAACGTGAAGGTATTGCCGAAGGTGTTAAGATCGTAGCAAAAAATCTGTTAATGATCGGAACCTCAGATGAAGTAATTCTGAAAGCCACAGGCCTTACTCCAGATGAGCTCGATACTATCAAACGGGAAGCGTTGTAAATTAAAATTCTGTTCCCTTTCCATTATAATTCCTTCATTTATTGATGATTCATTCCGGCATAATTTCGCCACTATTTCACAAATTTCAAATGCCCCCTGAACATACTCATTCGGGTGAGTCAAGATAACTCCCGTGCTGCAATAGATGAGACTGCCAAATTCTTATTTGATGCACCAGATCATGCAATAATCGATTTTATCAGCAGGATTTTTTCGATTCACATAGACAAAGCAACTGCAGAAATCACCCGTGTCTCTTCAGAATACATCTCTCACCCTGGCTTTTCCCGCCATCTCCCCGACATCGTCCTTGCCGTGCATGACAAAACCGGTCCTGATCCCCTCTTTCACATCGAAATCCAGACTGAACATGACGGGATGATGGATCTCCGAATGGTGAAATACGGATACCTCATCGGTGCGTCACGGTCAGAGATGGATGATAATGATACCCGGATTATCTCAATCCCACATCAGGTTGTGATATACCTTGAGGAGCATAAGCGGATACGTGATGAACTGAAAGTAAAGATCATTTTCCCTGATGAATCTGAAGTAGATTATATTGTTCCGGTTTTCAGGTTGTATGCATACTCAGCATATGAACTTAGCGAAATGGATCTCTATCTGGTAATTCCGCTGGTTCTGGTAAAGTACAGAAAGAGGTTTGATATAATCTGCAGACGGAAAAACCTGAACCAGGAAGAGTTTGATGCACTTGTTCAGGATGTATTGCAGGACATTGAACAGATCACAACAATTACAGGAACGTATGAAGAAAATGGTGTAATGGATGAGAAAACAAAGGATATTATTCTCTCAGCGACAATTGAGTTATATACACAGCTGCATCAGAAATATATCCGTGATAGTAAGAGTAAGGAGAGGGTAGAGAATATGATAGAGAGCGTCACACAGAAGATCAGTAAAAAATGGCATATGATCGGGATTAAAGAAGGAAAACGTGAAGGTATTGCCGAAGGTGTTAAGATCGTAGCAAAAAATCTGTTAATGATCGGAACTGCTGATGAAGTAATTCTGAAAGCCACAGGCCTTACTCCAGATGAGCTCGATACTATCAAACGGGAAGCGTTGTAAATTAAAGTTCTGTTCCCTTTCCATCATAATTCCTTCATTTATTGATGATTCATTCCGGCATAATTTCGCCACTATTTCACAAATTTCAAATGCCCCCTGAACACACTCATTCAGGTGAGCCATGAAAACTCCCGTGCTCTGATCGATGAGACTGCCAAGTTCTTATTTGATGCATCTGATCAGGCATTACTTGATTTTATCTGCCGGATTTTTTCCATTCAAATAAACAAAGAAACCGCAGAAATCATCCGTGTCTCATCAGAATTCATATCCCACCCTGGCTTTTCCCGTCATCTTCCCGACATTGTCCTTGCCGTGCATGATGGAACCGGTCCTGATCCCCTCTTTCACATTGAAATCCAGACTGAACATGATGGGATGATGGATTTACGTATGGTAAAATACGGATATCTCATCGGTGCATCACGGTCACAGATGGATGATGATGATTCCCGGATTATATCGATCCCTCATCAGGTTGTGATATATCTTGAGGAGCACAAACGAATTCGGGATGACCTGAAAGTAAAAATCATCTTCATGCATGACAGCTTTATGGCCTGATACCTAACAGAGCCAAAATCAGTGTTACTTATCAAGAATACATTTTCAAATACAAATCGATACCTTTATATATTTTCGGCGCCGCCCTACGGTGAGCA
>Ga0228535_1002491_pt1 | contig 17417 bp, 12 predicted proteins | sample SJ1metagenome_FD_168457 | JGI IMG/M metagenome (GOLD analysis project Ga0228535, IMG submission 168457) | Enriched culture of PCE-dechlorinating microbial communities from Ithaca, New York, USA - SJ1 | ecosystem: Engineered > Modeled > Simulated communities (microbial... > Unclassified | place... | reverse complement strand
GGCCGCTGGCGCCTGGAATACACAGTCCGCCTCAACGCCGGCGGAACCTTCCATCTGCCGGCGACGCGCGTGGAAGCGATGTATTTTCCGGAGATGCTGGGCGAGCGGCCAAACGCGGTGTTCACGGTGGTTCCGTAAAAGGCGGGCCGACGGCGCCCACCGCCCGCCGGTGGGGGACACGAGGAGTTGGAGAAGAATTAGCTCGTAGCTCATGGCTCGTGGCTCGTAGCGGCGGGAAACGGTCGCGATAATCTGAACGTCACAAGACCGTCCCGGCAGATATGCCGATTTCGGCACCAGGCGGACCTGAAGGTCCGCCCTACATAAACGAGGCTCGTACGTCATGATGATGCAGGGCGGGGCTTCAGCTCCGCCAGGAAAAGCCCTGAACGTCCGCGTCCTTATGTTTTTCGCCGGTGGCGTTGGCGGAATGTCCCCCTCTGGAGGGGGTTCGGGGGAGGTAAACGCGGCGCAACCGCTTTCTTGCTTGAGGAAAAAATGAAGCATTGGTGGATATTATTTCTGGCCGTCGTGACGGCCTGTGTTTTCCGGATGGAGGCCGCTGGAACCCTGCCTTCTTTTGCGGACGTCCGGGCGGCTCATGTGAAATCGGACTCTCTGCTTTTGGACCGCCAGGGCACAGTCCTGCATGAGCTGCGCACCGACCGGCAAGGCCGGCGGCTGGACTGGACGGATCTTGCCGAAATTTCTCCATCTTTGCTGCAAGCCGTCATCTGCTCGGAGGACAAGCGCTTTTTCACGCACGGCGGTGTGGACTACCGGGCGCTGGGCGCGGCTGCGCTGGGATTTCTTTCCGGTTCGGGGCTGCGCGGCGCCAGCACGATCACCATGCAGCTGGCGTCTTTTCTGGACCGCAGCACGGCCGTCACGGCGCGGCAGCGGACCATTACACAAAAAACCACCCAGATCCGTCTGGCGCGCGACATCGAAAAGCGCTGGTCGAAAAATGAAATTCTGGAAGCCTACCTCAATCTCGTGACGTTCCGCGGCGAATACACAGGCGTCTCCGCCGCCTCCCGGGGCCTGTTCGGAAAAGAACCCCACGGACTGGACCAAGCCCAGTCGCTGCTTCTGGCGTCGCTCATCCGCGCGCCCAACGCCGGCGCCCGGACGCTGGAAGCGCGGGCGCGGAACCTCGGCGGACGGCTGGGCTGGCAGATATCCGATGCGGCTCTCGCCGAAAGCCTCCAGTGCCTCACTCCGACTGCCGCCCGCGTGGAGCCGCGCGCCGCCTGGGCGCCGCACGCGGCAAGGCGCCTGCTTGCCGGCCGGCCGCCCGGAACGCACCTGCGCTCCACCCTGGACTTTCGGCTGCAGAAATTCGCCTTCGGGCAACTGGCGCGCCAGGTTGAGGCGCTCGCAGGCTCAAATGTGCGCCAGGGCGCTCTGCTCGTTTTGGAAAACAGGACCGGCGAGGTTCTGGCCTACGCCAGCTACACGTCCCAGGCCGCAGGCACCTACGTGGACGGCGTACAGGCGCTGCGCCAAACCGGCTCCACGCTCAAACCGTTTCTTTACGCGACCGCGCTGGACCAGCGCATTTTAACCGCCCGGTCGCTCCTCGACGATTCTCCGCTGGACGTTTCGACAGGCGGCGGCCTTTACCAACCGGAAAATTACGACGCTTCCTTTCACGGCCCGGTGAGCGTCCGCGTTGCGCTGGCGTCGTCGCTCAATGTGCCGGCCGTGCGCACGCTGGCGCTGGTCGGCACCGAACCCTTCCTGAAGGTTCTGCGGCAGTTGGGCATCCGCAGTCTGACGGAATCGGGGGACTATTACGGTTTGGCGCTGGCGCTGGGCTCGGCCGACATCAGCCTGTGGGATCTCGCCAATGCTTACCGGGCGCTGGCCAACGGAGGCGTATGGAGCGAAGCCTGCCTGATGCCGGCCGCCGGACGAACCGCCGCCCGCCGCCAACAGGTCTTCTCCCCGGAAGCCGCTTTCATCGTTTCGGATATTCTGGCGGACCGCGAGGCGCGCAGCGAGACGTTCGGCCTGGAAAATCCGCTGGGCACACGCTTCTGGACGGCCGTCAAGACCGGCACCAGCAAGGACATGCGGGACAACTGGTGCATCGGCTATTCCAGCCGCTACACGGTCGGCGTCTGGATGGGAAATTTTGCGGGCGATTCCATGTGGAACGTGAGCGGCATCACCGGCGCCGCCCCGCTGTGGAACGACATCATGAATGAACTGCATCACTCCAGCGCCGGCCGCCCTCCGGCGCCGCCCCGGGGGCTTGTCCGCGTCGCGCCGGCCGACGGCAAAGGCCGCGCGGAATGGTTTCTCGCCGGAACCCAACCCGCCGCTGCGGCCGGCGACGACCGGAATTCTCCGCGCATCGTTTATCCGCCTTCGGGAACGATCATCGCGCTGGATCCCGATATTCCCGCGGCTCTGCAAAAGGTCGGTTTTGTCGCCCGGGCGGACAGTCCCGCGCGCTGGCTGCTGAATGAAAAGCTTCTGAAGGAGGAAGGTTCGACGATTCTGTGGACGCCGACAACCGGCCGGCATGTCCTGGCCATTATCGACGGGCAAAACGCCGTCGTCGATTCGGTGGCGTTTGAAGTCCGGTAAGGCCTCGTCAGGCCTGCCGGTATTTGATTTTCTTCATCCGGTACATCCGCTGATCGGCCTGGGAGATCAGCTCGTCGAGCGTCGCCGGATTTCTCGGATTGCAGAAGGCATGCCCGATGCTGATCGCCAGCTTGTAGCGGGCGGCTTTCCGGCCGTTGAAATTGTTGATCAGGCGGTACAGCCTCAGCAGCATTTTTTCCATCAGCGTTTCGTCCGTGTCCGTCACCAGAACGGCAAACTCGTCGCCGCCGATACGGGATATCACATCGGACCCCCGGAAGGTCTGCGTCAGGATTTTAGCGGCCGCGGACAGCGCGCGGTCCCCCTCTTCGTGGCCGAAGCGGTCATTGATTTCCTTGAGGCCGTCCACGTCGGCAAAAAAGAGCAGCAGGCCCTTCGCCGAGCGTTCGGCCCTCTTCAGCTCGCGCGGCGCGAGCGTAAAGAATCCCCGCCGGTTGTACAGGCCGGTCAGCTGATCGGAAAGCGCCATGGCCTCCAGCTCTTTTTCCATTTCCCGGCGCTGGGTGATGTCGGCCCCGAAAAAGGCCAGGCGGGCCACCTCCCCCCTGTCGTCGCACACCGGGTAGATCACCTGATCGATATAGCGGGAATTGCGGATGTCCACGAAGCGGACGGGTTTTCCACCGGAGAGGACCTTCTCCGCCTGCTTGCGTCTTTCCCGGGCCGTGTCCGGCGGAAGCAGATCATAAAAATTCGCGCCGATAATGCCGTCAATCGGCCGGCGCAGACGCTTGGCGAACATCTCGTTGGCGGCAAGGACGGTGCCGCTCTTGTCCACAAGGAGCAGGGACTCGGTAACGGCGTTGAGCAGCGCGCGAAGATTGTTCTCACTGCGGCGGTGGGCTTCCTCGGATTGTTTTTTTTCCGACAGGTCGCCGACCATGCACAAAAGAACCCGCTCGCCGCCCATCATCACTCCCTGCGAGCTGACCTCCACCGGAAAAGTCTCGCCGTTTTTTCGCCGGTGGGTGGTTTCAAACACAACGACGCGGGAACCGGCGCCCGGCCGCGGCGCAAGATGCGGCGTAAGACCCGCCGGCTGGAGGTCGTCCATGGTCATGGACCGGAATTCCGCAAGCGAATACTGGTAGGTGTTTACCGCGGCGGTATTGGCGTCAAGAATGTTTTTGTCCTGATACCGGACCGTAAAAATGTTGTCCCGCGTATGATGCAGCAGAAATTCATAGCGCTTGACCAGATCTTCTCCCCAGCGGACATCATCCGCCCGGCGCTTCCTTCTCCTTCTGTCTTCAGGTATCATCAGACCACTTCCTTGCTCCACGAATACCCCGTCTCCTTCCGTGAGATATTTGCGCATACGAGATCGGAATCTCCGGCGGTCCCGATATTGTCCACTGCTTGGTGTGTGAAATTCCTATATACCATTTCAGCCCTGTTGACAATCGGTTCCCTTGTCTGCGCCCGGCGCTTTTTTTCGCCGACCGCGGACACTTTTGCGGATAATTTTGTTGAAAAACGGCCGCCTTTCCTCTAGAGATAACCGAGCGGATAAGGACGGTAATGAAAAAAAGGAAAGTTTTCAACATTGTTCTCCTTCAGTGTCTTGCAGGCTTGGCCTTGGTGACGATCACGGCCTGCGCGGGTCTTTTTTCGCCTGGAGGCATTCAGCCGGGCCAGGCGCCGCTGCAGGGCCGGCAGGCGCCGCCGGAGGCGAGCCAGATCCTGGTGGTCGCAGACGACAGCTTTCTTTTTTTTACGTCGCACAAGATTTACGCGCTGCAAAAAAAGGATAACGTCTGGCATCTTGTTTTGCCCCCGATCGAAGCCGTCATCGGCCGGAATGGTTTTGCGCCTCCGGGGGAAAAACGCGAAGGCGACGGCAGGACCCCCTCGGGCCTTTTCCGCCTGGGAACCGCCTTCGGCTACGACGAAAAGATCGACACCCGCATGCCCTACCGCCAGGCGCTGCCCGACGACGTGTGGATCGACGACGTTGCCGATCCCGGCTACAACCGCTGGGTGAAGCAATCCGAAACGCGCGCCGTCTCATTCGAACGGATGCGGCGCGCCGACGATTTGTACAAGTTCGGCCTCGTCATCGAATACAACACCGATCCGGTCGTTTTCGGCCACGGCAGCGCCATTTTTTTCCACGTCTGGGCCGGGCCGCGCTCAACCACGGCCGGCTGTGTGGCCGCAAAAGAAGAAGACGTCCGGAAAATTCTCGCCTGGCTGGATCCGGAGGCCCGTCCCATGATCTGGCTCGACCCCAAACCTGTTTCCAAGGAGGATCCGTAAATGAAAATTCGCTGGTTTGCTGCCGTGCTGGCGGCGCTTGTGCTCAGTGTGCCGGCTTTTGCCGCTTCGTCAAAAACAGCGGTCATGCCGGAGGATTTTGTCCATATCGAAGAGATCATTCCCGACGCCCTCATGGACATCCGCTACTGCGGCGACCACAATTTCCTGGGTGTCCGCGTGGACGGCTATGAAAAGCCGGCCTGCCTTCTCACCCGCCGGGCGGCCGAAGCGCTGGCCGGTGTGCAAAAGGAGCTTCGCCCCTTCGGCCTCACGGTTAAAATTTACGATTGTTACCGCCCGCAGCGGGCCGTCGATCACTTCGTGCGCTGGGCCAAAGACGTTGCCGACACCAAAACCCGGGAGGAATTTTACCCCACGATCGACAAGCGCAATCTTTTCCGCGACGGGTATATCGCCGGACGATCGAGCCACAGCCGCGGCAGCACGGTCGATTTGACGCTCGTCGCCCTGCCCGCCCCTGTTCAGCCTCCCTACGCGTCCGGAGATGCGCTGAAAGCGTGTTATCTGCCCGCGGGCGTGCGCTTTGCCGACAACTCGCTCGACATGGGCACGGGATTTGACTGCTTTAACGAACTGTCTCATCCGGACAACCCGAACATCGCTCCCGCGCAGAGAAGCCACCGCCTGCTGCTCAAAACGCTGATGGATAAGTACGGATTCAACAACTACGATAAGGAGTGGTGGCATTTCACCCTCAGGAATGAACCGTATCCGGATACCTACTTCAACTTCCCGGTGAAATAACGCATGCAAGCGCAGCGGCCGCCGTTTTTGAAATCTTACGGATTCTCGCTTCTGCTGATCGCTTCCATCGGCGTCGGCGCGGTTCTGGGAGTCGTCTGCGGGGCACAGGCCGCCCGGCTCAAGCCGCTGGGCGACATCTTTTTGAACCTGCTGTTCACCGTGATCGTCCCGCTGGTATTCTTTTCCATTTCGTCCACCGTGGCGGGAATGGCCGATTTGCGGCGTCTGGGAAAAATCCTGGCGGTGATGATGCTGATTTTTATCCTCACGGGCCTGCTGGCTTCCGCAGTCATGATCGTCGCCGTCGTCCTTTATCCGCCCGCCGCCGGCGTGGGCATTCCTCTGCCCGTAGCAGCGGAAGTCCAGACGCTGAAAGCGGCGGACGCGCTCGTCCGGGCTTTCACAGTCGGCGACTTTTCCCAGCTCTTATCCAAAAACAACATGCTGGCTCTGATTGTCTTTTCTCTGCTCACGGGGCTGGCCGCTTCCGCGGCGGGCGAAAAAGGAAAGGCGTTTACCGCCTTTCTGACGTCGGCCAATGACGTGATGATGAAGTTGATCTCCTTCATCATGTATTACGCGCCCGTGGGCCTTTGCGCCTACTTCGCTTACCTGGTCGGCGTCTTCGGACCGGAGCTTTTGGGATCCTACGCACGCGCCATGCTGCTTTACTATCCCACCGCCCTGTTGTATTTCTTCCTGGCTTTCACGCTCTACGCGTTTATCGCGGGCCGCGGCCCGGGCGTGAAGAAATTCTGGAGCAACATTATTCCGCCCGCCGTCACGTCGCTCGCCACGGGCAGTTCGATGGCCACCCTGCCGCTGAACCTGCAGGCCGCCGCCAGGATCGGTGTACCGGCGGATATCAGCAAGGTGGTGATTCCCGTCGGGGCGACAATGCACATGGAGGGCTCGTGCCTGGCCGCGGTGCTCAAGATCGCCTTTCTGTTCGGCATTTTTTCCATGCCCTTTACCGGCGTAGAAACGCTGCTCACAGCCCTGGGCATCGCGCTTTTGACGGGCGTGGTCGTGAGCGGCATTCCCGGCGGCGGCACCATCGGCGAGCTGCTGATTTTGTCGCTTTACAATCTTCCGCCCGAGGCGTTTCCGCTCATCACGATGATCGGCGCGCTGGTGGACGCTCCCGCCACGATGGTGAATGCCGTCGGCGACACCGTCGCCTCCATGCTCACCGCGCGGACGCTGGAAGGAAAGAAATGGATGGAGAAGGGTGTGTAGCTGAGCCTCCGCGGGAGCGGCCGCACTTCCGGTTCGGCAACCGCTCCCGGCGGAATTCGTCTCAAGACGGGGATTGAAGTCTTTTCCGAATAACCAGACGGATGGCGATGTACGGGAAAAGGAAGGCCATGAAGGCAAACAGCTTCACAAAAGCCATACCGTAGTAAAAGACCAGGTTATAGTCGTACCAGTCCATATCGAACCAGTATGAATGCACATAATAAATAGAATCCCCCGCCAGCCAGAAAAGAACAAACCACACCGCCAGCAGAAGAACGGTCAGAAAAAAACACCGGATCAAAATGCCGGCCAGGCTGTCCAGAAAATAAATCTGCTCCGCTTTATTCACGATTCCTCACCTCCTTTCACTTTTATTGGAAGAACATCCGCCAGACTGCGCGCGAATCTACTTTTTGCCGCTCAGCAGGTTTTTTTGAACTTCCGCCACCTCTTGCTTGATCTTGCGGTACGCCAGGAAGCTGTGCAGAAACCACCCGATGATAAAGCCGAGGGCAAGGACGAAGAAGATCAAAAGCGCCAGAGACAGAGAAATTTCCCAGAAAAAAATGCCCACCGTAACGGCCGCCACATTCTGGATGATGAACACGACAGCCAGACAGGCGGCGATGATGAGCAAAACGATCGTGAAATTCATTCTTCTCCCTCCCGAAATATTTGTGGTTGCGGTATGCGCGTTAAAAAATACGATATGTGGCAGCGCATTGCAACGGATTTTTACCGATGACATCCTGCCGAACAGAAAAACCGCGGCAACAGGCAGAGGGCTTGCCACCCGGCGAGGGCATAAAAAAACCCGCGGGGGCAGCCCCGCGGGTTTTTTTCTTCAAGGGTTGATGGCCTTCCGGCCATGGCCAGTTTAGAACGTCAGCGTCAGTTTGTTGATCACCAGGTAGTCGTTCGTGAGCTGGTTGGTGTCCAGTTTGCCTTTGTAGTAATCTCCGGTAAACAGGTAACCGACGCCCAGCATGTAAGACAGGTTGGTGGTGATTTTGTAGGTTGCCGTCAGGTCCACTTCGTAGCCGTAGGCATTGTACAGATAGCCGGCCGGTTTCTTATCGGCATTGGCATAGGAAACGGACGCCATGATGTCCAGTTCGGGAACGGGCCGCACGCCGCCCCGGATCTGGAAGAACCAGCCGTTGGCCATGGAGGTGTCCTGAGCCGCTGCGTCAAAGCCCGTGAGAGCTCCCGCCCAGTTGGTGCGGTCATAGTTCCACATGATCAGACAGGGATTCCAGTCGCGGCCGCCGTTGATGAGTCCGCCTTCGTTCTTGTCGGCGGTGCCGGGATCGTTTCCGGACACGTAGGCGAAAGTGCCGCCCGCGTAAAACATTTTGAAATCCGCCGTCGCGTCAATCCAGCCCGAATAGTTTTCCAGCGTAACGTCCTGAGTCAGGCCGCCGTCTTCCGATCTGTCTTTACCGGTCAAGTAATTGAATTCACCCTGCACGGCGACAGGCCCCAGTTTGGCCATCACGTAAGGCGTGATAAGGAAATAATTTCTCCGGTAGGGGCCGACCAGCTGAGGCCGCGCGCCCGCATAGTTGTAATAATTGGCGTTCAAACCGGCGCGGCCGCCTTTCCAGCGGAAGACGCCTTCCAGATGATAGACATCGTTGTCCGCATCCACGGTAATCACATTGTTGAGCGCGTTCCGGCTGCTTTCCCTCACTTTCGAAATCGCCGTATTGATCGTTACGGGACCGATGAAGTAGGAATATTTGATTCTTGCCTGCGGAGCGCTGTTGTTGCCGAAAATCGTTCCCGTGCTGCCGTAGTTCATATAGCCCGCGCTGAAAAGGCCGATGGGCGATTTGTACTCCACATAGGCCCAGTCAAAGGCGATGTTTTCGTTTTCAGCGCGCGTTCCCGCCGAATCCGCCGCCAGCGTCGTTCCGACCGGACTTCTGTTGGCGCCCCAAATCCGCTCCATGGCATCGAAGCGGGTGATCAGTTTCAGACCCGGCGATACGATGAAATCCGTTTTCACCCGGAGTCTCTGGTAATAAAAAGCCGTGCTCACGTTGGACGCGACAATCGCCGGGGGCGTACCTTTCAGATACGAATCCTTGTTGAGCGACGTTTTGTCCAGATACATTCCCGCCGCGTAATACTCGCCGCTGAATTTGACGTCCAGGGCGAAAACCGTTGTGCTGAAGGCCGCGACGAGCCCCAGCGCAAGCAAAATTAACGCGAATCTCTTCATTATTCTCCTCCTACAATCCTTTTAATTTTAACCCGGGAAACCGGTTTTATTTCGTTTCTCAAGGTACGCGCTTTGGGGCATTTTGTGGCCCTTCTTTTTGACAGGATCATGACAGAATCTTTGAACTTCTGAATATCTTTGTCCCGTCAAAGATCGCGCGCCATGGGCTTGTGTTAAATTTAACCCACGGTTTAATAGCATTCGTCGGGCTTTTTGTAAATGAATTATTATGATTATTTGTAGGATCTGGTAATTTTATGGTTGTTTTTTCAATATTGGACGCCTGAAGGCAGGCGGACACAGTCAAGAAAATACTCCCTCATTTTTTCAGGATTTTTCCCACTATTTCGCACTTCAAAAAAGCCCAGGGAAATTTGTCCGGCCTGTGCGGGAGCATCATCGAACGCAAGGCGGACCTTCCGGTCCGTGGCGGGGCTAAAGCCCCGCCCTACATTTAATTCAATGCGAGAAGATTTTTCCCGTAGGGCGAAGCTTCAGCTTCGCCAAATCCGGCGGGGCTGAAGCCCCGCCCTACATCCACAAGCCATCCACCATCCACCATTCACCATTCACCATCCACCATCCACCATTCACCATCCACCATCCCCCATCCACCGGCACAGCCTACAGCGGAATGTTGTTGTGCTTCTTTGGCGGCCGGGGGTCCTGCTTGTTCTGCATGGCCTCCAGAACGGCGATGATGCGCCGGCGCGTCTCCCGCGGCGCAAGAACTTCATCAATCGCCCCCAGAGACGCCGCGTAGTAGGGATTGTTGAACTGCTCCTCGTAGTCGGCGATCAGCTCCGCCCGCCGGGCCGCCGGATCCGCCGCCTGCGCGATCTCCGACCGGTGAATGATGTTGCAGGCCCCTTCCGCCCCCATCACCGCAATCTGCGCCGTCGGCCACGCCATGACGTAGTCCGCCCCCAACTGCTTGCAGCACATGCCGATGTACGCCCCGCCGTAAGCCTTCCGCGTCACCACCGTGACTTTCGGCACCGTCGCCTCCGAATAGGCGTGCAAAAGCTTCGCCCCGTGCCGGATGATGCCCGCCCACTCCTGGTCCGTCCCCGGCATGTACCCCGGAACATCCGTGAAGGTGAGCAGCGGAATGTTGAACGCGTCGCAAAACCGGATGAACCGCGCCGCCTTGTCCGACGCGTTGACGTTCAGCACCCCCGCCAGGGCAAGCGGATTGTTCGCGATCACGCCCACCGGGCGACCCATCACGCGGATGAACGCCACGATGATGTTCGGGGCCCACTGGTCGTGCAGTTCGAAGAACTCTCCGCCGTCGGCCACCGCCTTGATGATCGCCTTCATGTTGTAGGCGCGCGCCGCCCGGTCGGGAATGATCTTGTCCAGCTCCGGGCACTCCCGCTCCGCGCTGTCGGTCGTCTCCCGGATCGGCAGCGGCCCGTGGCAGCTCTCCGGCAGGTAGGACAGGAGGACTTTGATTTTCCCGAGGCAGTCCCGGTCGTTTTCCGTCACCACGTGGCAGACGCCGCTTTTGGCGGCGTGCGCCACCGCGCCGCCCAGGTCTTCCTGCGTGACGCTCTCGCCGATGACGGCCTTGATCACTTCCGGGCCGGTGATGTACATGTACGAGGTGTTCTTCACCATGAAGATCCAGTCGGTGAGCGCCGGCGAGTACACGGCTCCGCCCGCCGTCGGCCCCATGATGGCCGTGATCTGGGGAATGCAGCCCGACGCCAGGGTGTTGCGGTAGAATATTCCCCCGTAGCCTTCCAGCGACGGAACGCCTTCCTGAATCCGCGCCCCGCCGGAGTCGTTGATCGCGACAAAGGGCTTCTGCGCGGCCAGGGCCATGTCCATGACTTTCCAGATCTTCTTCGCGTGCATCTCGCCCAGCGTGCCGCCCGCCGAGGTGAAGTCCTGCGAAGCGGCAAACACGGTCCGGCCGTTTACCTTGCCGAATCCCGTGATCACGCCGTCGGCGGCGATCTCCTTCTTCTCCATGCCGAACAGCGTCGCGCGGTGCTTCACGAAAAGCTGCACTTCCTGAAATGTCCCCGGATCGAACAAAACGTCCAGGCGCTCGCGGGCCGTGAGCTTCCCGCCGTCGCGCTGCCGGGCCACCGCCTTGACCCCGCCCATCTGCCGGAGCCCCTCCACACGCGCTGCAAAATCCTCAAGCTTGTCCCCGGTCGTCGCCTGCTTCACTTCGTCACTCATAAACCATCTCCTTCGGATACTTTGTTTTTGTCTTGACCCTGCCGGTTGTGTAAGCTACTATCGCGCAGAATTTTACCTGCCGTAAACCGTCTCCGTTAAACCGGCGATTGTTCCGGCACTTAACCTTTTTGGAAAAAACTGACAAGTCTGATTTGCAGCCATGCGCACCATCAAATTGACTCTGGAATACGACGGCACGGCTTACTGCGGCTGGCAGAGGCAGGTAAACGGCCTCTCCATTCAGCAGGTCCTCGAAGAAGCCCTCGAACGCATTTTATGCGAAAAAGTATCGGTCATCGCCTCGGGACGCACCGACGCCGGCGTGCACGCTCTGTCCCAGGTGGCAAGCTTCCGGACGCACAGCGCGCTTGCCGCTGATAAAATCTTTCTGGGCGCAAACAGCGTTCTGCCCCCGGACATCGTCGTCAAAAGCGCCGCGGACGCGCAGCCGCATTTTAACGCGCTCAAAGACGCCCGGGGAAAGGTCTATGTGTACCGGATTCAAAACACGCGCCTGCGCCCCGTCCTGGGACGCATGTACGTCTGGCACGTGCGCTATCCTCTTTCTCTGGACTGCATGCGCGGGGCCGTCTCCCATCTGCTTGGCGAGCATGATTTTTCCTGCTTTTGCGCCACGGGCTGCGATATTCAAGACCGCGTCCGGACGATCGGCGCCATCGCCATCGATGAGCGCAGTGGCGGCCTTTTGGAAATTACGGTTGAATCCGGCGGCTTTTTGCGGCATATGGTGCGCAACATCGTCGGCACGCTGGTTGACGTGGGACGGGGCAAGATTTCCCCGGAGGACCTGCCGGAAATGCTCGCCTCGCGCGACAGGACGAAGGCGGGAACGGCCGCGCCGGCCTGCGGTCTCTTCTTGAAGGAGGTTAAATACTGACACATCATGAAAATACTGCTTTTGGGACACAAAGGCATGCTGGGCTGCGATCTTGCGGCCCAGTTTCGCTACCGTCATGAAGTCATCGGCATGGACAAAGAGGAAATCGACATCACCCGCGCTTCCGAGTGCCGCGGAGCAATCGATGAGGTCCGTCCGGAGCTGGTCATCAACGCGGCCGCCTTCACCAATGTGGACGGCTGTGAAACGGCCAGGGAAGAATGCTTCGCGGTCAACGCCGAAGCGGTGAAAAACATTGCGACTGCCTGCCGCGATCGAAGCATCCCCATGGTCCATTACAGCACGGACTACGTCTTCGACGGCAATGCCGCCCGGCCCTACCTGGAAGACGATCCCTGCAATCCCATCAACACCTACGGCGCCTCAAAGCTGACCGGCGAACATTACCTGCGCCGGCTCATGGACAATTATCTCCTCATCCGCACCGCCTGGCTCTACGGAGCCAACGGCAGGAATTTTGTGCAGGCCATTCTGGAGCGCGCCCGGGCAACGGGCAAGCTTTCGGTCGTCGACGATCAGATCGGGTCGCCCACCTGCTCGCGCGATCTGGCGGCGGCCACCGAGCTGCTGGTCGATAAAAACGCCCGCGGTATTTTTCACGTGACCAACCGGGGATCGTGCACCTGGTTTGACTTTGCGCGAAAAATTCTCCAGGAAGCGCATCTGGAAAATGTGGAACTGCTGCCGATAAAAACCGGCGACCTGGCGCGGGCGGCCAAACGTCCGGCCTACAGCGTGTTGAGCGGACAGAAGTTCGTGGCCACGACCGGCAAAACCATGCAGCCCTGGCAGCTCGCCTTTTCCGACTACTACCGTTACATCACCAGCCGCACCTGCTGCGCGGACGTGTGCCGGTGATTAGTGGATGGTGAATGGTGGATGGTGGATGGTGGATGGTGGATGGTGGATGGCTCGCAGCTCATGGCTCATGGCTCATAGCTCACAGCTCGTAGCTCATGGATGATGGATGGGGGTTTGGCGTCGCGTTGTTTGGCGGACCTGAAGGTCCGCCCTACGCAAACATCATTTTTACGCCTCGGAAATGTAGCGCAAGAAGCTTCCGACAGCCAGGATCTGCAGAAAGATCGAGACAATCAAAAAGGAGAAAACCGTGAGGCGGCATTCTCCTTTCGTTTTTTCGGACTGATTTCTTAAATCATGTCCAACCCGTTTTTTCTAACCGCTTTCATCCGCTGTTCTTCCGCCGGTTGAGCTCCGCGGAATAGGCGGCAATCAGATCGTCGTGGCGCAGCACGCCCAGCACAAGGTTGGAATCATCCGGACTGACCACCAGAAGCTCCTCGGCGTTCGTCTCCAGAAATTTCATGAACGCGTCGTAGAAATTGTCCTGTGGCGTCACCGTCTGAACCGGGCTCATCATGTCCTGGGCGATGATCAGGTCTTCCAGGCCTTCCTCGAAGACGATCGTGCGCGCCTGATCCCAGTTGACGGCGCCGATGAGCGTGTCGTTCTCGTCGTACACGGGGAAGCATTCAATGTGAGAAGCGGAAAAGATTTTCTTGAGCTGGCCGTAGGACGTGGTTTTGCGCACCGGCGTAACTTTCTCGGGCTTGTAAAAATCCTTCACCCGCGTCTCGGCAAAAAGGTTCACTGTGAAATCCGCCGTGTGCGCGGGCGAATCGCGCTTGCTTTCCACCTGCTTGCGGTAGATGGAGCGCTTGCGCGTGAAAAGAATCGCGATGATCGACACCAGCATGAGCGGAGCGATCAGTCCGTAGCCCTGTGTCATTTCCGAGCACATGAGCATCGTGCCGATGGGCGCGCTCGCCACGCCTGCGAAAAACGACGCCATCCCCACGACGACAAACGCTTCCGGCTGAACGACAATCTGCGGGAAAAAATGGTGCGCGGCAAACCCCACCGTGCCGCCGATCATTCCTCCGATAAACAGCGTGGGGCCGAAGACGCCGCCGGAACCGCCCGATGAAATCGTAAAGCTGGTGGCGACGATCTTGGCCAGCGCAATGCCGATCATCAGGCCGATGCCGAGTTTGCCCAGAATCGCAAGCTGAATCCAGCCCCAGCCGTCGCCGTAAACCTGCGGATAGACCAGACCGATTCCTCCCACCACCAGTCCGCCCAGAGCGGGTTTGAGATAGCGGGGAACTTTCAGCGGCGCGAAAATACGCTCGCGGACGGCGTGAAAGATCCGAATGAAAAAGAGTCCGGCGGGAACGCACAAAAGACCGAGCAGGATATAAAAGACCAGTTCGCGGGGATCGGTAAACACGTATCCGGGAAAAAAGAAAATCGGCGCATTGCCGAAAAAATGGGTAAAAACAATGTAGGCGGTGATGGAACTTACGACCGTCGGAACAAGCGCTTCCGTTTCCATGTCTTCCTTGTAGAGGATTTCAATGGCGGTAAGCGCTCCGCCCAAAGGCGCGCGGAAGATGGCGGACAGCCCTCCGCCGCAGCCGGCCAAAAGCAAAATGCGCCGTTCGCGGTCGCTCAGATTCAAGAGGCGTCCGATGGCCGAGCCGATGCCCGCGCCGATCTGCGCGATGGGACCCTGGCGTCCGGCCGAACCGCCGGTGGAAAGAATGGCGAGCGAGGCCAGTCCCTTGACCAGCGTGACGCGCGCCGGAATGCGGCCCTTCCCGTTGTGAAAGGCGTCAATCATCAGGTCCGTGCCGTGGCCTTCGGTCTCGGGCGCGAACCGGTAGACGATCCAACCGCACAAAAGGCCGCCGGCGGCCGGCAGCAGAAAAAAAATCCAGGCGCGAAAGTCGAGCGCCGCTCCGGCCCATTCGAAAAGGTGATCGCCCGCGGCCTCGGGCATGGCGTAGCCCGCGAGCAGATGAAAACAGAGGTGACGGCCGGCCTGGAGCAGATAATAAAAAGCCGACGCCCCGAGTCCCGAAACGATGCCGACCAAAAGCCCGAACACCAGCCAGCGCGCAATGTTTTCCAGAAAAAAGCTCCGCAGCCGGCGGACCATCTGTTTAATTTTAAGCGCCATTTCCTCCCGCCCGTTTCGCCTGTACCGATCCATCACGTCGAAATGAAAAAATATTTAACCCGATTTGCCGGGGGATGCAAATTAAAAAGTGAAAACCGCCGCCCGCGGACGGCCTTTTTTCAAAATGAATTCCTGCCGGGCCTGTGGTATAAAGGAGTCATCCGTTTTCAGGAATAGAGGTGCTGCCATGCCAAGCCTGATCAGACGTCTAGCGATCTGCCTGCTTCTTCCGGCGGTTCTTTCGCTGGGGAGCTGCCTGGTCTCCACGCCTTCCACGCTCATCCTTCCGGAGATCCGCTCGCTGTACGAAGGAGACTACCAGGTCGATCCCTACATGAAGGAGCACATGCCGCTCTCGGTCGCCGTTTTGCCTTTTGTCGATTTATCCGGAAGCAAGGAGGGAGCCCGGGCCATGCGGCTGGGATTTTACAACCATTTCAGTTCCCGGCCCTTTAAAGACATGGAGCTCCATAAAATCGACGAACTGCTGGAACGGGCGGGGCTTGCCGATCCGGAACTTCTCCGCAAAACGCCGCCGGAAAAGCTGGGCGCCCTTCTCGGCGTCGATGCCGTGATCTTCGGCGAGGTCTCCGATTTCGACAAGTATTTCCTGGTGATGTACTCCCAGGTGGCCGTCGGCGCGGAAGTCAAAATGTACGACGCGAAGACCGGTCACTTCCTCTGGAGCGGCAAGCACAAGGTGCGCAAGCACGAAGGCGGCGTTTCCACCAATCCGGTCGGCATCGTCGCCACGGTGATCGTCACAGCGCTCAACATGCGCGACATCCAGCTTTTGCGCGCCAACGACGATCTGTTTCGCGACATGGTCAAGACCATTCCGGCGCCGACGCTTGCCCAGGCCAAACGTCCCCCCGTCATTTCGCTTTTGACGCAGGACACGCAGGGACGGCCGAAAAAAGCCGGGGATCAGATTCAGGTGGTGATTCAGGGCGCCTCCGGAATGCAGGCCTGGTTCGACATCGGCCAGTACCGCCGGCGCATTGAAATGCAGGAAGTCGAACCGGGCGGCTATTACGGCGTCTATAAAGTCGTTCCGGGCGACAACGTCGAAAAAGCCGTTGTCACGGGTTACCTCCGGGACGACACAGGCAACACCGCACACTGGGTGGATGCCGTCGGTTCCGTCACGCTCGACACCGCCGCGCCGGACGCGCCGGCGGGCGTCGCCGCGCTGGGCCGCAACCGGTCCGTCTCTTTGCGCTGGGGAAAATCCGCCGCGGCGGATCTGGCGGGCTACCGCATTTACCGCTCGGAGACGCCGCTTTCCGGCTATGCGCCGGCCGGTCGGACGGAGCTTAACGCTTTTACCGACGCCGATCCGACCCTGGTCAACGCCCGGACCTACTACTACCGGCTCACCGCCGTGGATGCCGCGGGAAACGAGAGCCTGCCGGCGGGAACCGAGGCCATACCGGTCGCACCGGGACCGACGCCCGTGGCGGGCGCCATCGCCTCCGACACCGTCTGGTATTCCGGAGCCAGCCCCTACGTGCTGGAAGACGACGTCGTCGTTCAGGACAAAGCCCTGCTGACCATCGAGCCGGGAACGGAAATTCAATCCCGGGGCAAAGCGCTCATCGTTGCCGGACGGATCGCAGCCATAGGCGACGACAACGCCTTCATCCGGTTTGATTCCGCGAGAGACGGAGAGCCCTGGCCGGGCATCCTCTTTTCCGACGTCAAAGACCGGGAGAACCGCCTGGCGTTCGTCCGCATCCGCAACGCCCGGACGGCCGTCACCTGCCGGGCTTCTTCGCCGATCATTGAAAACTCCGAACTCACGCAAAACGACGACGCGTTGAATATCCAGGGCGCATTTTCCAAGCCGCTCATCCGTCACAACGTCATTCACAAAAACCGGGGAACGGGCATCACCGTCGGCGACGGCGCCGCGCCGCGCATCACGGAAAACACGGTCTCGGACAACGACACGGCCGGTCTTGCGGTTTTGCTGGCCCCGGCGCACATCACGGGCAACACCGTCGCGCGCAACCGGCAAAACGGCCTGGTGGTGAAAGGCGCGGACGCCCTCATCCGGCACAACAATCTGATCGGCAACCATCCTTACAACCTCGCCGCGGAATCGGCCGGAGCGCCGGTCGGAGCAAAGGACAACTGGTGGGGCACGCTTGCGGTTCCGGAGCTCTTGGCCGGCCTTTCGGGACGTGTGGACATCCGTTCGGTGCTGG
>Ga0228535_1002488_pt1 | contig 17431 bp, 12 predicted proteins | sample SJ1metagenome_FD_168457 | JGI IMG/M metagenome (GOLD analysis project Ga0228535, IMG submission 168457) | Enriched culture of PCE-dechlorinating microbial communities from Ithaca, New York, USA - SJ1 | ecosystem: Engineered > Modeled > Simulated communities (microbial... > Unclassified | place... | reverse complement strand
TTCCATGTCCATTCTTTCTGTTCTCTCTCTTTTTGCCATTGCTGCTTCCCCCTCTTCCGGGAAATGGCGGAGGCATATCGCTTTTCCCGGAAATATTCTAGAATAGGGCAGCGTAAAAAACCACACGTACGAAATGAAGGGAGAATGGCCGCCAATGAGATGGGTCGGATGGCTGCTTCTAGCCGCGTGTTTCCACATGGCCTATGTGCTCCGGCTTTCCGCCGGTATCCTGGCCGATGCCCTAGGGAAGGAGTTTGCCCTGACGGCTTCCGCGTTCGGCGCCATGTCATCCATGGTATTTTACGCCTACACGTTCATGCAGATACCCGTGGGAATTCTTGCCGACACCCGGGGACCCAGGTTTACCGTGTCATGGGGCATGGCGGTCGCCGGAACAGGCGCCCTGGTTTTCGCATCCTCCGGGTCTCCGGCCATGCTCTTCCTGGGAAGGGCCCTCATGGGGATCGGGGTCGCCGGAGCCTTCGTCTGCACCATGAAATTCCTCTCCGATAATTTTGAGGGAGACCGCTTCGCCACGCTTTCCGGGATGACCTCTTTCATAGGAAATGCCGGCGGCATGACCGCACAGGCACCTCTTGCCCTGCTCGTTGCGCTCCTCTCGTGGCGTAATGCTTTCGTCCTTCTCGGGATTTTTTCCATCGTCCTCGCCGTTCTCTGCATGGTCGTCCTCCCGGCAGCTGGGAAACGCCCCTTCTCCTTTTCCTCGCTCCTGCAGGGGGTGAAATCGGTTCTCTCACGTAGCGGGATGTATCCCGTCAGCCTGAACTACCTCGCAAGCCAGGCCTGTTTTCTCGCCATGTCAGGCACGTGGGGAATCTCGTACCTGAAGGCGGTTCACGGTATCGAAGGGGCCGGACTTATGACCCTCATGGCGGCTGGAGTCATGGCGGGTGCAGTAGCGGCGGGCAGACTGTCGGACATGTGGAGGAGCAGAAAGAAGCCGCTCTGCCTTTTTGCCCTGGTACACACTTCCCTCTGGGCTGCACTCGTTTTTTCCCCGCCCCCGCTTGCACCCATGAGTCTCGCATTGCTCCTGTGCGGTCTCGGCTTCTCTGCGGGAGCCCTTGTCATCCCGTGGTCAATGGCCAGGGAGATGAACCTGGCGGAACATACCGGCCTCTCCATTGCAATGATGAACACCGTCGCTTTCCTCTCGGTTGCGCTCCTGACCTCTGCCATGGGGAAAGTCCTCGGCGGTGGGCTATCCGCGGCCGGTATGCAGGTGTGGCGAAACGTCCTCTTTCTTCCCCTTGCGACGGCAGCAGCCGGGCTTGCCGGGGCTCTTCTCGCGCCGGAGACCTTCGGCAGGGCTCCGGCTACCTCCGGTACAAAAAAGACATGAGAAATATCAGAAGCAAAGATAAAATGGTATTATTTCTGCAAAGATGTTTCAGGAAGCTTTTTTCTGTGTTAACCCCGCTTCTTCATACCATTGATGAAAGGGAAATGCCCGGTGATCCTCGATATACGAACGATCCTCTTTTTTACGTCCCTGAGCAGCTGCATTACAGGCATCGGCCTCATGGCAGCATCAATTTCCTATTCCGATTCCCTGAGAAAAAGCATGTATGTCATGGGCCGGGGATCGCTTCTTTTAATGGCGGGAATGCTTTTTGTCGTTCTGAGGGAGAGCTGTGTTTCCCCTTTATTCTCCATAACGGCGGCGAATTTTTTTATGCTTTGGGGAGGCGGGGAACTGTACCAGGCCCTCCGGATTTTCGACGGAGGAGAACCGGAACGCAGGTGGACTGGAACGCTGGCGCTATTATTGACCCTGGTCAATGTGTTTTTTTACGTTGTTTTTGATATCCTGCAGGTGCGGCTGGTGGTGTTATCGCTCGGCATTTCGGTGTTCGCAGGCCTGGCGGGTCTGAAGACCCTCAGGTTTTCATCGGTTCCGGACAGCAGAGTCCGCATCACTTCCAGCCTGAGCTTCTGGCTTCTGGCCTTTGTATTTGCTCTCCGCGCCGGAGGAACGTTTTTCCCTGAAGGGAATCCGGCGGGCATCTTTGAAAATTCGGTATGGCAGACCTTTATTTATGCACTTGCATCAATAGGTTTCACCTTTATGAACTTTTCCTTTCTCCTTCTCTGCAACGACCAGTTCAATCGCCGTCTCGGGCAGCTTGCTCTCACCGATCCCCTCACAGGGCTGTTCAACCGCAGGGCGTTCACACACCAGGCCCTCCGGGAAATGGCCTGTTCTTCCAGGTCCCGAGAACCGCTTTCCCTGATCATGATCGACGCTGACGGATTCAAGAACATCAACGACACATACGGCCACGCTGGAGGGGACAGGGTGCTCCAGCATATAGCAGCTCTCATCAGGGAAAAGATCCGTCCCCATGATGTGGTGGGGCGGCTCGGAGGTGACGAATTCGCCGTGCTCCTGCCTGGGGCGGACTATGTTACAGCCATGGGGATTGAAGAGCGCCTTGTCACCGCAGCAACTGAAAATCCCATGCTCTTTAACGAAGGAAAAATTTCTGTAAAGATCAGCGCTGGAACTGCAGCCCTCGACCCCGGAGATCCTGATTTCGACGATCTTCTCTCCCGGGCGGATGACGCCCTCTACCGGGCCAAGGGACAAAGGCAGTAGGGAAGTGTTCCTGAACGGGTAAGGCAAAGAGGGCTTCTCTTTTAAAGAGAAGCCCTCTTTGCCTGTTCATCATTTTGCCTATTCGTACCGCAAGGCTTCGATGGGGTTGAGGAGAGAGGCCTTCCATGCCGGGTAGAATCCGAAGAATATTCCCACGAACACGGAAAAGCCGAAGGCAAGAACCACGGATCCCGTCGAGACGACAGTGGCCCAGCCGAAAAATCCGGTGATGATCTTCGAGGCCGATGTCCCGAGCATGATGCCGATGATGCCACCGGAGATGGAAAGGAGCAGGGCCTCCATGAGGAACTGGGTCCGTATGTCAGACGCCCGGGCGCCGATGGCCATGCGGATGCCGATCTCCCTGGTCCGCTCCGTGACGGAGACGAGCATGATGTTCATGATGCCGATCCCGCCCACGAGCAGGGAGACCGACGCCACGGCTCCGAGAAGCAGGGACATGACCCTGGTGGACTGGGCTGCCGCGTCGAGCATCTCGGCCATGTTCCGCACGTCGAAGTCGTCCTGTTCGCTGTCGGAAAGGCGGTGTCTCTGGCGGAGGATGGCTTTTATCTCCCGCTCCGCCTCGGACACGGAATTGCTGTCGATAGCTGAAACGGTAATACGCTGGACGGAGTTTGCGACCGACCTGCGGAACAGCCTGAGCTGGGCGGTGTTGAACGGGACGAAGGCGGTATCGTCCTGGTCCTGCCCGAAGGGAGTCTGCCCCTTGGGCGCCAGGGTTCCCACCACTTCCATGGGAACGTTCCGGATCCGGATCGTTTTTCCTATGGGGTCCTCCTCTCCGAAAAGGTTTTTCGCTACGGTGGCCCCCAACACGACGACCTTGGCCCCGATCTTCGCCTCGCTGTCGAGAAAAAGTCTTCCTTCCGCCAGCCGCCATTCCCGGATGTCGAAAATGGAGGGAGTGCTTCCGGTGATGAGCGTGGACCAGTTCATGTTGCCGTATACAAGCTGGGACCTGCTGTAAATTTCAGGGGCCACCCCGCGGAGGGCGAACGCCTCCTGTTCCAGGGCCTGGGCATCCTGGAGTGACAGTGTCGAGGAAGAACCCGCCTGCTGTCTGACTCCTCCCGCCATGGACGCGCCGGGCATAATGATCAGGATATTGCTTCCCACGCCCGAAATGTACTGCTGGATATTCCTGCTGGCCCCGGTGCCTATGGCCACCATGGTGATGACGGCTGCGACGCCTATGATGATCCCCAGCATTGTGAGGGCCGACCGTATCTTGTTCGACAGGAGGGAGCGCACAGCGGTGCGGAGCGTCTCAAGCACAGTTCTTCCTCCTTTCATCATCGGTGAGCCGGCCGTCCCTGAACCGGAGCGTCCGGCGGCTGTATTCCGCGATGTCCGGTTCGTGGGTGACGAGGATGATGGTCTTTCCTTCTCCGTTCAGTTCCACGAACAGATCCATGATCTCTCCACTCGTTTTCGAGTCAAGGTTTCCCGTGGGTTCGTCGGCCAGGATGAGAGGTGTTCCTCCCACAAGGGCCCTGGCTATGGCCACCCGCTGCTGCTGGCCTCCCGACATCTGGCTGGGGCGGTGTTCCATCCTGTCGGCAAGTCCCACCCGTTCCAGTGCGGCCCGGCATCTTTCCTTCCGGATCTTCCCGGGCACACCGGCATAGATTAGGGGAAGCTCCACGTTCTCCAGGGCCGTGGCCCGGGGGAGGAGGTTGAACCCCTGGAAGACAAATCCGATCCTGGAATTCCGTATTCGTGCAAGTTCGTCCCCGGAAAGGGAGCCGACTTCTTTGCCGTCGAGAGAATACGTCCCTTCGTCGGGAACGTCCAGGCAGCCGAGAATGTTCATCATGGTGGATTTTCCGGACCCCGAATGTCCCATGATGGAGACGAATTCCCCGTCTTCCACGGAGAATGATACCCCGTCCAGTGCCCGGAGCTCCACGTCGCCGGTGCGGTAAATTTTCACGATGTCCCGCACGTCGATGAGACTCATTTGAAGATTTTCCCCCACAGGGATTCCTTCGGTTTTTCGGAATAGGACACCGCCAGGGCGTCGCCTTCCTTCAGAACCCGTGAGTCAACGACCTCCACGAAGGATCCGTCGCTGATCCCCGCGCGGAACCGGATTTTTTCACCAAGGACGCCGTCCTTTATCGTCCATACTGTGGATACGGCCCCGTTTCTCCCTGCGTTCCCGTTTCCCTGGCCTGCCTGGTTCCTTGATCCCATACCGCGCCGGGGCATGGACGGGGTGAAGGGGGAAGTGGTGGCCGCTGCAGTCTTTGCTTCCGTCGATTCCTCAGGTGGGGGGGAGAAGCGCAGTGCAGCCATGGGAACCTTCAGCACGTCCTTTCTCCTGTCGGTGATAATGGACACATTGGCGGTCATGCCCGGCTTGAGCTTCAGGTCGGGGTTGGCCACGGAGATGATCACGGGGTAGGTCACCACGTTATCCGAGGTGGCCGGGGAAATGCGGACCTGCCTGACCCTGCCGCTGAATGTGATGCCGGCGTATGCGTCCACGGTGAATTCCACTTCCTGTCCCTCTTTCACCCGTGCAATATCGGCCTCGTCAACAGATGTCTCGATCTGCATGTCGGTGAGGTCCTTGGCGATAGAGAAGAGAGTCGGTGCCGAGAGGCTTGCCGCCACCGTCTGGCCCACGTTGACCTCCCGGGAGATGATGACGCCGTCCTCGGGAGAGATGATTTTCGTATATTCAAGGTTCGTCTCGGCCTGGCGGACCGAGGCCTGGACCTGTTGTACCCTGGCGTCGGCCTCCTGCACGCCCGCCCTGTTGGTGAGACGGGTAGTCTCCACGGAGTCAAGCTCGCTCTTCGCGATGAGCTGGCGGTTCCACAACTCTTTGTACCGTTTCAGGTTCCGGTCGCTTTCCGCAAGATTGGCCCGTGCCCGTGCCGCGGAGGCCCTGGCTACTGCAAGGTTTGCCCTGGATTCCTCGAGCTTCGCCTTCAGGACATCGGGGTCGATGAGAGCGATGAGCTGACCTTTTTTCACCTGGTCGTTGAAGTCGGCGAAAATTTCCTTGATCGTTCCCGACACCTGTGTTCCCACTTCAACGACGGTTACCGCACTGAGTTTTCCTGTGGCTGTTACCGAGGACGTGATGTCTCCGGCGGCAAGGGGAAGGCTGCGGAAGGTGTACGCGGGCCCGTCGGAGTGGGAGAAACGCAGGTAGGCGAATCCTCCTGCGATAAGCAGAAGAAGGACAATGACTTTTTTCACTGGAATTCACCTCCGAGGGTCTTTTCAAGCGTTGAGACAGCCTTGCTGTAGTCGTGGAGGGCCTGGAAATGGCTCACCTTCGCCGAGTTGAATGCAAGAAGGGCATCGGCGACCTCCAGGATGTTTCCCACGCCCATCTCGTAGCGCCCTTCAGCGAGGGTGAGGTTTTCTCCAGCCTGGCGGACGAGCAGTTCGGCTGCCGGTATCCTGGCGTCTGCCTCCTGAACGGAGAGCAGGGCGGACCGAACCTCGTAGCGTATGGTCTGCTCGAGTTTTCTCTGAACTGCGGCGAGGCCGTCGGATGACGCCCGCGCCTCGGCGATTTTGTAATCCGTCAGCCCTCCGTCGAACACGGGGACGGAGAGCGTGACCCCTACGCTGAAATCGTCGTCCGGAGGAAGCCCCGTGCCTGAAAGTCTTGCGGACCCCGTGAGAGAGACCGTGGCGGCGTTTCCCTTTGCGGCAATGGATATGCCGAGCCTTCCTGCCTCGGATTTCAGTCGCGCAGACCGCATGTCGGGCCGGTTTTCCATGGCCTGCTCCAGGGCGAATGGTTCTTCGGGCATGGAAATGAAGGAGCGGAAACCCGAGGTGGGGCGGACGTCGTCAAGGGGAACTCCAACGGCCCTCGAGAGCGCCGCCCGTGCGGTCTCGAGGGAGGACCGGGCGGAAACCAGGTCGAGCTTCGCATTGCTCAGGTCGACCTCGGCCTTGGTGACGTCGAATTTTGCGACTATCCCGGCATCGTAGAAGCCCCTTGCCTTGTCGAGGTGCTTCTGGTAGGTCTTTACCGTCTCCTCAGCCTGGTCACGTTTCAGGATGGCGAGAAGAAGCCCGTAGTATGCCTCCTTGACGCCGGTACGTACCGAGAGCAGTGTTTCGCGCTGCGACTCGGATGCGGCACCCACTGAGAGCCCCTGGCTTTTCCGTTCCAGGGCATTTCTACCCGAGTCGGAAAGAAGCCTGCTCACAGAGAAGGACGTTGAATAGGAGCCGTCGCTGCCGGAATTCCTGGAACCTGATGCGGAAAGATTCCCTTTCAGTGCATTGTTCACTTTCACCTGTCCAAGCCTCGCCTGCTGGGCTGCGAGGGAGGCCCTTGCCTCCTCGAGGGACGGATGGCCCGCCTCGGCGAGTGCGAGACACTCCTCGAGAGTGATGGATCTCACCGTATTTTCCGAAGCACTGACAGTTCCGGCGAAAAGGACCGCCGCGAGAAATGCGATCATTGCCGGGAAAAAGACTGTATTTTTCATTGATGGCATCCCCCTTTTTTCCCAGTACTATTGTATTCCTCTTTTTCTGAAGGGGGTCGGTATTTGGTGCAGGTTTTTCCTCGGAAAAATGCGGAAACACTGATCATCGGTAAAAAAAAACGGGGCAGGGGGCCCCGTTTTATGCAGGGAAAAACGGTCAGTGGATGATTTTTGCCTTGTAGAATATCCGCGAGATGGCGATGGTGCCGAAGACGGCCGCAAGGATCACAAGCCATATGGGTGCCTTGATATAGAGGAGGCCCAGGGGAATGGCCAGTGCGAAGGGTGCGAGCTTGGGCTGCCGCATGGCGAACTGGCCGAAAACGGCGCCGAAAATTGCCGGGGCCGTGTACTTCCTGAACGCGTCCGCAACGAAGGGGGGGAAGAGCCCTATCAGCCAGAAACCGATAAAAGCGGCCAGTGTGACGCCTATGAGGTTGGTGATCACAGACCCGATTATCCCCATGGTCCCGATGATCTCGGCCTGCTTTGTTCCTTCCTCCACCCCAACTACCTCCTGGGCCATGGCGGAGCATGGAAGCCGAAGGTTGGAAATGTTGCCGCTGAGGAAGGAAATGTAGGTACCTGCCAGCCCGAGGATCGGGTAGTAGGAGATGGGCTCCACGATGTAGAAGGCTCCGAATACTGAAGCTACGAGTCCCCATGCAGCAAGTGCAGGTCCGAAGGGAGGAAGAATTCCATGGACCATGTACAGGTAGACCAGGGGGATGAAACTGAGGATACAGGCGATGAGCATTGTCCATATGCCCATCCTGATGACCGGTTTCGTCCATACTTCGTGGTATTTCTGCTCGTTTATCTGTTCCGCTGCCATTTCAGTCACCCCTCCCTCTCTAGAAGAACATGGCGGTGAACATGCCGATCAGCATGGCGATGCCCAGAGTGTATTCCTTGATCTGCGGCATCTTCTTCGCGATCTGGAGCAGGATGACCATTGCAATGCCGCCTGTGACCGCAGCCACGAGGGGACCACCCATGGCGACAATGTTGCGGCTGTTCAGGTAGCCAAAAACACCGATCATTGCCGCGGTAGAAAGTATGCCGAGCCATTTCGTATCGCCGCCGCCGACCTTCTCACGAAGATCTTCAAGTTTGTGAGCAAAAAGCCCCACGAGGAGGAGCCAGCCGACACCGTTAATGGCCATGGTCCACCAGGAAACAGCCATGACCTGAAGGGTGTATCCCTCTCCTCCGAATTTCACGCCCATGGCGTCCGCTCCCAGTGTTGCCGCCGTAAGTTCTGTCGGGGCGGCTCCGATGACGGAGAGGCGCATCCAGGCCATTGGTGCGCCGATAACGGACATGAGCCCCACCATGATGATAAAAATTGCGATAACGGGGCCTATGGATGTCACCATACCTGTCCGGAAAGCCTGTGAAAGCTGTTCCCGGGTCAGGTTCACCGCATCCGCGGCATGGTAGATCTGCCGATAGTAGAGCAGAACCTGGACAAGAGCGATGATGACTATTGGTGCGGCTGTGATCCACGCTCCCATGGAATTCGCCACTTTCAACACTTCTTCCAAGTGAGACACCTCGCTTTCCTCTCTAAACTCTCAATAATTCGCCCACTCGCTTCCGACAAACAACAGGCTGTTTTTTCGGACGCCGGGATCACCTGCCTTTCATCCGGCAAGCTGGTACAGCACTTCGGCCAGCAGCGAAACCCCTTTTTCGATATCGTCAGGGTCGCTGTATTCCTCCGGCACGTGACTTCTGCCTCCCCTGCTCGGGATAAAAATCATTCCCGTTGCGGCAATGGGAGCGAGCATACAGGCATCGTGCACGGCACCGCTGTTCATCCTCACGCAGGGAATACCCCTTTTTGCGGCACATTCCTCTGACAGTGAGGCAATGCCTTCATCAAGCAGCACAGGATCGGAATCGGACACGGGAATGATCTCGAGGGAGATATTCCGTGATGCGGCTATAGCGGGAGCAATGAAGGAAATACCGTCGAGAACGGTCTTTATCCCCGCAGGCTTCACGTCCCGAATCTCCACAGAGAAGCGGATCTCTCCCGGAATAATATTGGAGACGTTGGGGAAACATGCTATTTTTCCCACTGTCGCCACGGTAGTTCCTGTCCCTGAACCCCTGGCAAGGGTTTCGATCTGGGTCATTATGTGAGCCGCCGCAGCGAGCGGATCACGGCGAAGCGTCATAGGGGTGGCCCCTGCATGGTTGGCGGTCCCCTTCATCCTTATTTCAACGGCCCTGATCCCTGCCACTGCCTCCACGATGCCTACCGGGACGCCCATGGACTCCAGCACAACGCTCTGTTCAACGTGGAGCTCCACCATTGCCTTGATATCACCGGGACGGAGAAGAAAGTCCGCCATGGTTTCCGGTGCGTATCCCGCATCCCTGGCCATTTCAGCCATGGATTTTCCCCCCGGATCCTTGAGGTTTTCCATGTCTTCGAGGCTGTATTTCCCCACCAGCGCCTTGCTTCCCGAGAGGGTTGAGCCGAAATTGGATCCCTCCTCTTCTGAAAAGACGACGATCTCAATGGGGTGGCGGTGGGGAAGAGCGCTCTCCACGATCGATCGAACCGCTTCCACGGCCCCGAGGGTCCCCACGGCACCGTCGTAACAGCCTCCGTGGAGGACGGTATCTATGTGGGATCCCGATAAAACGGCAGGCGCGTCCGGATCTGAACCTTCCAGGCGCGCCCGCATGTTTCCTGCACCGTCCACGGATACTTTCAGTCCAATGGACGCAAAAATCGATAAAAGGTATTCCCTGGCCATCCTGTCCTCGGGAGAATACGAAAACCTGGTCACTCCCTCGCCCGGAGTCCTGTTGAACCTGCCCAGATCTTCCAGCTCTTTCATCAGCCGGTTCCTGTCCACGGAAAAGGGCATGGGGATCCCTCCTGTTCGTCCTTTTATTTACTTGAAAACATTTCATATTATACAAGATAGAAGAAAAGAGAAAAAGGGTGTTGTTTCAAAAGTCAAAAAACCGGCCCCATTGCAGAGGGGCCGGTTCCGGTACTGTTGCTTAAACTTTTAATGCTTCCCCGTAGAGCACCGGGACGACCACCAGCGTGAGCACTGTCGCAAAGCTGAGTCCGAACATTATGGTCACGGCCATGGCGGAGAAGAGTACGTCAAAGTACAGGGGGACCATCCCGAGGACAGTAGTGAGCGCAGCCATCATGACGGGACGGCATCTGCTGACCCCTGAATCGAGGATGGCGTCGAAGGGAGCCTTTCCTTCCCTGATCTCAAGGTCGATCTGGTCGATGAGCACGATGGCGTTCTTAATGAGCATGCCTGCCAGGCTCAGGAAACCGAGGAGTGCCAGGAAGTCAAAGGATTTTCCCATGACGAGCAGTCCCACCGAAAGCCCCATGATTGACAGGGGAAGGCAGAGAAGAATGATGACCGGCTGCCGGATCCCGTTGAAAAGGGCGACAAGGATCACCACGATACCCATGAAGGCCACGGGGATCATCCCCATGAGCCCTCTCTGGGCTTTTTGGGAGCTTTCATACTCTCCTCCCCATTCCATGGCCACTCCAACCGGCAGGGAAAGAGATTCGATTTTTTCACGAAGCCGCCCGAAAAGGCTCCCCGCAGATCCCGAGCCGCTGTCGGCCTCCACGGTGATGGCCCTCATCCTGTTGATCCGGTAGATCATGGGATCCTCCGCCTCCACGAGGACGGAGGAAATAACCTGGGCGAGGGGGATGTACCTGCGGGAGAGAGAGCTCCAGATCTGGGTTTCTTCGATGTCCTCCAGATTTCCACGTTCCTCCGGGAGAAGGCGGGCGACGATGGGGACAAGTTTCTCCCCTTCCCGGAAGATGCCGGCGCGGATACCCGTATAGGATGTTTTGAGGGCGTTGGCCACGTCCTTCCTGGTCAGCCCGAGTTCCTGAACGTTATCGTCCAGCACGGGGCGGATTATTTTCACCCGTTCTCCCCAGTTGTCCCGGATGTTGATGCTGTCAGGGTCTGATTTCATTATGGCCACTGTTTTATCGCGGACGCTGCGGAGGGCGGAGGAGTCCTCGCCGAGAAACCGGACCTGGACCTTGGCGCCGCCTCCGGTCCCCTTGCTGAAGGAACGGATCCTCGGGTCGAGATGGGGCATTTCAGCGGCCACGAAGTCTCCGAGTCTCTTTTTCAGTGCCTCGGCCCCTTCTGAGTCCCGGGCCTCCACGATGAGATGACCGTAGTTGGAAGCGGGGTCTCCCGGAGTGTAGGTGAGTATGAAGCGGAGGGCTCCTTCCCCTGCGTAGACTGCGACTGATTTCGTATCGGGCTGTGCGGCGAGGAACTGCTGCATTTTTTCCCCGTCGGCGAGGGTCGCCTCAACGCCTGAACCCCTGCCCCTCCAGAAATCCACCGTGAACATGGGGCTCGTGGAGTTGGGGAAAAAGGACTTGTCGACTTTGCTGAACGCTGCCAGTGAAAGTGCCAGTAAGGCGAGTACAGCGAGTATGACGGTCTTCCTGTGGGTGAGGCAGAGGCGGAGGAATCCCCGGTAAGTCCGGTAGATGAGAGTATCGTAGGGATCTTTTTCTTCACCGGCCCCTCGGGCCTTGAGCATTGCGGAGCCCGCCAGCGGAGTGACAGTGACCGCGAGCACCCAGCTGAGCATGAGGGATATGCCCACGACCTGGAAGAGGCTCTTGCAGAATTCGCCCGTGCTGTCAGGAGAGAGGCCGATGGGGGCGAAGGCGATCACCGCGATGATCGTGGCTCCGAGAAGTGGGATCTGGGTCTGTCCCACAACTTCGCATGCCGAAGTCCGGGTATCCTTTCCCTGCTGGGCTCCCACGAGGATGCCGTCGGCGATCACTATGGCGTTGTCCACGAGCATGCCCAGGGCAATGATGAGCGCTCCGAGCGAGATGCTGTGGAGGTCGATGGCAGCCATCTTCATGGCAACGAATGTCGCGAGGATGGTGAGCAGGAGCATGGCTCCGATGAGAAGTCCGCTCCTCAGGCCCATGAAGATCAGGAGAATGGCAATCACGATTGCGAGCGCCTCGAGAAGGTTGACGATGAAGTTGTTGATGGAGTCCCTGACGGTATCGGCCTGGTAATAGATCAGGTGCATTTCCATCCCGACGGGCGTTCGGGGCAGAAGTTCCTGCAGCCGCCTGTTCACTGCTTCACCGATGGTTATCACGTTGCCGCCGTCCACGTTGGAAACGCCTATGCCGACTGCCGGTCTGCCGTTGTACCGCATGGCGTTTCTCGGGGGATCGGTATATCCCCTGTTGATGCGGGCGATGTCTCCGAGGCGGAGGGTCTGTCCCGATCCTCCCCTCAACAGCAGATTTTCGAGCACGTCAAGGGACGAGAAGTAACCGGTGGGTGCGATGCGAAGGTACTCGGGGCCGACCCGGGCCGATCCTGCGCCGGTCACGATGTTCTGGGCCGACAGGAGATTGAACATCTCGTCCATGGATATTCCGAAAGAGGCCATCCGCGTCCGGTCCACTTCCAGGTAGATGATCTCCTGCTGGATTCCTGCAATATCCACGTTGGCCACCCCGGGGACGAGAAGGAGTTCCCGCCGCAGAAAATCAGCGTGATCCTCAAGCTCCCGGAAAGAGTAGCCCTCTCCGGTAAGGGCGAAATAAACACCGAAAACGTCTCCATAATCATCGTTCACCACGGATGGACCGGCCCCCGGGGGAAGGCTGGACTGCACATCGGTGATTTTTCTGCGGAGTTCATCCCATATCTGGGGGAGATCCTTCCCCGTGAACGTGTCCTTGATATCCACGTACACCAGTGACAGCCCTTCCTTCGACAGCGACCGGACCTTGTCCGTCTGTCCGAGTTTCTGGGCCGCTGATTCGATGAGGGACGTCACTTCCTCTTCAACTTCCCGGGGCGATGCTCCCGGGTAGGGGGTACTTATCGCAGCGGTCTTTATGGTGAAAGAGGGATCTTCCAGCTTTCCCAGCTTTCCGTAGGCCCAGATCCCGCTGATGGCGATCAGGATAGTGAGAAACCACGTAATTGTGCTTTTCCTGAGGGAAAAATCGGCGAAGTTCATGACGGGCCTCAGCTATGGACGGGGTCCAGTGTACAGGATCACAGGGTCCCCTTCCAGTAGGAAGGAGGCTCCGGCGGTGACGATCCTGTCACCGGGTTCGATATTTCCCCGGATCTCTGCCATGTTCTCCCGGAATCCGGCCACAGTGACCGGAACGGCGGATACCGTGAGAGAATCGCTCCCGACTATCTTCCACACGTAGTGCTCTGCTCCCTCTTTCGCGAAGACGGCTTCCGAGGGTACCTCGAGGGGGAGGTCAGTGGAATGGCTGTGCCCCGAGACGATCACGTCCACCGTCATTCCGGGCAGGACAGTGATTTCTTCAGGCTTTTCCAGTGAGAATGTCACCGGATAGGTCTGGGTCTGGGGATCGGCTGACGCGGAGGCTTCCTTGTAGACCAGGGGGAAAAGTTTTTCGGGAATGGCGCTGAATCTGGCCGAGATCCGGCCGAAATCAGTTTTCCCGGTCATTGCCACAAGCCGTTCCGGGACCGATATGGAGACCTCGAGGGACTGGAGGTCCTGGAGGCTGACGATGGACTGGTCTTTCTGGACACTCTGGTTGTTGTCAACATACCTGTCGATGATCACTCCGCTGAAGGGAGCCCTGAGCTCAGTGTCCCTGAGGGCGTTCTCTGCGGTCGTTACCCGTCCTTCGATCCCCTGGATGGTGAACTCCATGGCGGATATGTCCTCGGGCCTGGCCCCGGACCGGGCTTTTGCCAGTTCCTGGGTGGCACTCTGGTACGCGGAGCGGGCGACCTGGTATGATGTCTGTGCCTTGTCGTACTCGGCCTTGGAGAACCCCCCCGCCTTGTAGAGTTTTCCCACCCTTTCCATGGTGGTCATGGCCTCTGTCATCTGTGCCCGGGCTGACTCTGCCTTCGCGGAGAGCATGGCGACCTCCTCTTTCCGTGCCCCCGCCTTCATGGCGGCGAGCTGGGCTTTCGCGTTGCCGAGGTCGCTTTGTGCATTCGCAAGCTGCACCCTGAAATCCCTCGGGTCGAGCCGCGCGAGCAGCGTCCCCTTTTCAGCGAAAACTCCCTTGACAGAGGGCAGCTCGATGACCTGCCCCGAAACCCTGAATGACAGGTTCACCTTCTGGGAGGCGATTATTTTTCCGGGGAAAATTCGTTCTCCGCCGGAATCATTCCTGGTAATGGTCACATATTTTACGGGCCGCGGTTCAGCAGGCGGGGGAGGGCTTTTTTCCTTTGCCGGTCCGGAAGCTGTAAAGAAATAAACCCCGGCTGCAAGTACAGCAGTTACGAACAGTCCCGCAATCCGTTTTTTCGGCAGAGCACCCATTATATTCAACCTCCTTCAGATAGGTGCGAAGCAGGGGAAATAAATATGCCCGCCTGGAATGTGATCTCTCGTGACGGGTCGGAAAAAGGCTGGGGAAAAATATGTTTCAGGACAGGGCACATTTAAATATACAGGAAAAAAAGAATTTGTACAACAGTAAAATTGAAAAGCATGCTGAAAAAGGAGGCGGGGCCGGCAGAAAACGCCGGCCCCGATGTTCAGGGATAGAATGAATCAGCCCGGAAACCGGGCCGAACCATCAATGAAATTTACCTGGAAAAGCGATTGTATTCAATAGATTATATCTGACATGCTATCATTTTTTCCGGAGTGTGTAAAGTCGGTAAAACTACCCATAGTGAAAAAAGGATCGTTCCTTCCCGCCGGATCAGGCCTGCTTTTTGAGCCAGTCGAAGGCCATGGTCGCCATGACGGCAGGCCCTATCCAGAGCACATCCTCGTCGATGTCGAATTTGCTGTTGTGGTGGGGCCAGGTCTGTCCCTTCCCTTCATTGCAGCCGGGGAGAAAGAAGAATGTTCCCGGTGCCTTTTCAAGGAAGAAGGCAATATCCTCGCCGCCCATGGACGGACGGGCAATTTCCCGGACCTTTCCCTCTCCGACTATCTTTGCGGCGGCAAGCTTCAGTTCCTCCGTCATGGCAGGATCGTTCATTACGGGGGCAGGGCCTTCCCATCCATATTTGAACTCAATGCTTCCCCTCATGCTCGAGGCGACCCCGGAGGCGATCTCCTCGATCCTGCGGGCGAGGAATTCCCGCGTCTCCTGGTTCAGCGCCCGCACTGTTCCCGTGATCCTGCACTCCCCGGGAATTATGTTGAAGGCCGTTCCAGCATGTACCTCGCCGAGGCTCACAACCGCCGGCTCAAGAGGATCGATCTCCCTGCTCACTATGGTCTGGAGCTCGGAGATGAGCTGCCCGGTAATGGAGATGGTGTCGATGGACCCGTGGGGATATGCCCCGTGGGACCCCTTTCCTTTCACCAGTATCTCGAATCGGTCCATGCAGGCCATGATGCCGCCGGAACGGTATCCGATCTCCCCGGGGACAAAATCCTTCCAGATGCAGCCCGTGTGCAGTCCCACCATGGCGGCCGGTACGGGATCGTCGAAGGCGCCGTCATCAAGCATCCTTTTTGCACCCCCGGGACCGTCGGGGCAGCCTTCCTCTCCCGGCTGGAAAATGAAAAGAACCGATCCCTCCAGCTGGTCCTTCACATCGGAAAGAAGTTTTGCCGTTCCCAGTCCCATGGCGGCGTGGGCATCGTGGCCGCAGGCGTGCATGTTTCCGTTCTCCGATGCGAAGGGGAGCCCCGTTTCCTCCCTGATCGGAAGTCCGTCCATGTCTGCCCGAACGGCGAAAACAGTCTTCTTGTTCTTGCCCTCGAGGAACGCAGCAACTCCGTGGCGTCCCAGCCCCTTGCGGTAGGGGATTCCCATTTTGTCCAGCTCGGCGCACACATAGGCTTCCGTCCGGGGGGTGTCTACTCCTGTCTCCGGAATCCGGTGCAGGTCCCTTCTCCAATCGATGATTTTCTGATGGAGCTTCTTCGCTGACTCTCTGAAATCCATATTCTCAACCCCTCCTTTTCCCAATGTTCAAAATAATGAATGTCTTCCAGATGATGTTAGTGCAAAAGCCCCGTTTTGTACAGGATCCTAAAGACGGAGGAGGTCAGAAGAGACCCTAGGAGCCTGTCGGACTTAGGCCACATCGGATAAAATAGACTCATCCCGACCAAAGGCGGCGAAAGAGCATGGTGACCAGATTCCAGACAGTAGACAGAGCGACTCCGTACATACTCCCCCAGTCCATTGAGGACTGGCTTCCCGAAGACCACCTCGCCCGCTTCGTGGTGGAAGTCGTATCGAAGCTCGACCTCGCTCCGCTGAGAGCGTCGTACGCCGGTCGGGGGTCTACGCCCTACGACCCGGGAATGCTGCTGTCGCTCCTCTTCTACGGGTACGCCACCGGAGTCAGGTCGAGCCGGAAGATCGAGGCGGGCACCCACGACTCCGTGGCCTTCCGGTACATAGCGGCGAACAGCCATCCGGACCATGACACCATAGCCTCATTCCGTCTGCGTTTTCTTGTCGAGATAGGCGAGTACTTCGTGCGGATACTTGAAGTGGCGCGGGAAACGGGAATGAGGCAGGTGGGAAGCGTCAGTCTGGACGGAACGAAGGTCAAAGCGAACGCCTCGAAGCATCGGGCCATGAGCTACAGGCACGCGCGGAAGATACGGGAGCAGCTGCGGGATGAAGTGGACGAACTGCTTCGCATGGCGGAGGAAGCCGACCGGAACGAGAAGCGGACGGTGATCGACGTCCCTGCGGAGCTGAAGCGCCGGGAGAAGCGTCTCGATCTCATCGAAGAGGCCGTGAAGGAGATCGAACGCCGGGCGGCCGAGACGTACCGCGTGGAAAAGGAAGAGTACGACGGGAAGATGGCCGTCCGGGAGAAGAAGGAAAAAGCGACCGGGAAGAAGGTCGGAGGGAAGAAGCCCGCCGAACCGAAACCCGGACCTGGAGACAAGGATCAGGTGAACTTCACCGACGAGGAATCGCGGATCATGCCCGTCTCCGGAGGAGGCTTCGAGCAGGCGTACAATGCTCAGGCGGTGGTGGACAACGCCAGCAGGCTGATCGTGGGAACGGACCTTGGGCATACTCCTGTGGACAAGCAGGCGCTTCAACCCGTTCTCGAGGCCATGAAAAGAAACCCCGAAGGGCTGACGACGCCGGAGACCGTGCTGGCCGACGCGGGATACTGCAGCAAACAGAATGTGGGGTACTGCGTGGAACGGGGAATCGAACCGCTGATCTCCTTTGGAAGAGAGCAGCACAACATTCCGCTACTTGAAAGATGCGGTGGAGATTCGGAGCCCGTCTCCCGGAATAAGGAGGCGGCGTGTCCGACGGAGTCTGACCGCGGACAAACTG
>Ga0228535_1002487_pt1 | contig 17432 bp, 18 predicted proteins | sample SJ1metagenome_FD_168457 | JGI IMG/M metagenome (GOLD analysis project Ga0228535, IMG submission 168457) | Enriched culture of PCE-dechlorinating microbial communities from Ithaca, New York, USA - SJ1 | ecosystem: Engineered > Modeled > Simulated communities (microbial... > Unclassified | place... | reverse complement strand
CATGAAAAGGTCGAAAAGTTCATGAACATGGCAGTGGGTTGCCGTATTTTGCTTAGATACAGGAGCTAAAACCTCAATTCAAGCAGTGTAATGCAGTTTGATATCAACACTGTGCAAATACGGATTTATCTTTTATTACTATCTGGCAATGTGGAGGAGTAATGGCATATCCAGAACAGCAGTGGAAAGAAGCGAAGAGCAAGTGCAGACTGAATGACGAAGCTATCCGAAAGGCAAAGGAAATGGGGCTCAATCCCAAGAGCCTGATCAAGAACATTCCAAGCAAGCAACAGCTATGGAAGCTGCCCGTCCAAGAGTGGATTGAAGAGATGTGGGAAAGTCGTCAGGAAAAGGCTTGGAAGAAGCAGTTGAAGAAACAGGCAGAGTGTATTGATGACAATTGAAGCTTCGATGCAATCTTCTTTGCCCTGCTGCCTCTTTGTTGATCGAATCATTCGCAGTATCACCAGAGCGAACCTCTCCATTTCTAACCAAGGCAGTAAAAACTTTACTATCGTGATCTTTCTGCCGGCCTGTGCCCTGTTTGTACTTCTAGCCCTTGTCCAGCATCGTTTTCATCAATCTCCTGGTTTGTCCCACTAGATAGAGAGGAAGAGTGACTAGTGTATACTGGTATTCTGACTTCGGTAGGGGAGATGTCACCGTTTCAACTGCAGGGGTGTGTGTCGAGAATCGTAACGCTAGGGAACGTTGCTTTGTTTCCATGAACACGTGAAGAGACTTTAAGGTTCCTGTTTTTCCTGGTTTTATTTCAATGGGCAGGAGGGTGTTGCCTTGTTGAATCAGAAAATCAATTTCTGCATTGGATTGGGCTTTTTCCCTTGTCCAATAATAGAGCTCGGGGTTCATGTACCCCGGCTGGCTGTAAAGGAGATGCTGTCCGATGAACTGCTCCGCCAATGCTCCCTGGTTTGAGAAAAACAAATCCTTGTCCAAAGAAATATCAGCGATCGATAATCCTTGCAATGTCAGGTACAGACCTATATCCAACAGGATGCCTTTGGAAATTTTCTGATTGACCTCTGCTTTCAAGGGAAGGTTGTTTGCACTCGAGTGAAAGATTCTATATACAATTCTGGCATGCTCGAACAAGGTTACTATTCTATCTGTGACAGTACTTCAATCCTGAGGGAGCAGCTGAACATATTTGATTTTTTTCCCTACTGTGGTTCCCAGTTTATCAAACACTTGCTGAAGTTTTGCAAGGTCGATGCGAGTCTGGTATTTTGCAAAGTCGTCACTGTAGGTGTTAAGGATGGAGTACTTGATTCTATCAGCTTCCAATAATGATTTTGTTTCCTGGTAAACGTGTACAACCTCCGGCATTCCTCCCAATAGGTAGTAGGTGCCAACGAATTCCAACGCCTTTTCATGCACGGCTTGGGGAAAATCATTTCCTAATGTATAGGCTTGGATGTACTGAAGCAGTTGCTCCTCTCCCATCGCATCCAAGAACCCCTCGAATGTCATAGGCCCCATGAACAGGTATTCAATTCTCCCGACAGGCATGGACAGCTTGTATTGTTCCAACGCAAATTCCAGAAGAGATCCGGCAGCAATAACTGCAAGCTGGGGAACTTTCTCAAAAAAGTACCGTAATGACAGGATTGCGGCAGGATTGGCTTGAATCTTGTCCAGAAAAAGAACGGCCTTTTCCATATCGATCTTCACGTTCTCCAGGATTTCCAAAGATTGGATGATCTTGATAGGGTCATTGGACGCAAACAGGGAGTGTAATGTTTGGGTTTGCTCAAAGTTAAGTTCAATCAATTGAAGTTTGTATTGTTGGCAGAACATCCTGACCAGCGTGGATTTTCCTACTTGCCTGGCACCTCGGATAATGAGAGGCTTTCGGTGGGGATTTCTGTACCATTCCAATAGATATGCTTCTTCTTTTCTTTTCATATCATGAAGTATTATAAATTGCTGAATGTAAGGGTAAAAATACCAATCAAATTGCTAAATATAAGGGTAAATAATGCAATGTTCACAACTTAAGAAAATCTGAGGTTTGAGCAACCCCTTAAGTCATATTTAATTTTATTTATTGTAATAAGATAAGACTCTTTTTGTCATTTGTTATATAATAACAATATCATTATTGTATAACTGAGGGCATCTCATGAACATATTCTCCCGTACCTGGTTCCATCGTTTTGTTGTTGCAATTGGCAACCCGAACCTTCTCGCCAAGGCAAGAAACCAAGCCTTCCCCAGGGCTTTCACCCGTGAGCGCAAGTTGAACTTCAGACGCACTATCCTTACAATGCTTGATGTCGGGCGTGAGTCCTCCAGCTTGAAACAACACAGGCTGTCCGAATATTTCAGCAAGCCAGGGGAAGAGATGGAAGTGACGCAGCAAGCCTTCAGCAAGGCAAGGAACCAGATTTCCGAGTATCCGCTCAGGACGCTCTTCGAACAGCAGATCGAGGAGGAGTATCAGGGTTTGATGGGAAGGCTTCCCGCCCGCAGCGATGACGGATGGACATATCTTGCTGTCGACGGGACCAAGATAGCCCTTCCCAACCTTCCCGAGCTGAGGGAGAAGTATTTCTGCATCGGTGCGAACGCCTCTTCCCCCACCGCCCTGGTCTCCTGCCTGTACGACATCAGCAACAACCGCCTGATAGATGCGGCCTTCTCATCCGAATACAATGAACGGTCCTGTGCGGTCTCCCATATGAAACGGTATGAGAAGTTGCGCCCAGGGGACAGGAAAAGCATGTTCACCTTCGACAGGGGGTATCCCTCCATCGCTCTCATACAGGAATTCGAGAAGATGGGGATGACATACCTCATGCGCTGCAGGACCAAGTTCAATGGTGAAATCGATGCACTTCCACTCGGATGCGACACCACGGTGACCATCGAGGGATCGGTCATCCGGGTCGTAAAGTTTGAATTGAGCTCAGGCCAGGTGGAGACGCTGATCACCAATGACACCGAGCACGAGACTGAGGAATTCAAACGGCTGTACTTCATGAGGTGGGGCATCGAAGGCTCCTACCTGCTCCTGAAGAACCGATTCCAGCTGGAAAACTTCACCGGGAAAACAGAGAACACCCTCAAGCAGGACTTCTGGGCGACCATACTCGCCTCCACCATGCTCATGGTCCTTGAAGAGGACGTGGACGAGCAGATCAGCAAGGAGAGGGAAGACAAAGGCAACAAGTATGAGTATCAGGTCAACCGGAATATATTCGTCGGTATCCTACGTGACGACCTCATCTATGCGCTTACAGCAAAAACTCCAAAGACCCTGACATTGCGGATGAATAAGATCATTCAGAGGGCTGAAAAGTTTGTCTGCCCCATAAAACCAGGGCGGACAGTATCAAGGGCGGAAAACAAGCGAAAGACCAAATTCCATCATAATCACAAGTCAAATTGTTAAGATTTTGGGAGAGTTGGGCTTAAGTTGTGAACATTGAAAAATTTATAGTAGATTCGATTATTGCCGGAACTCTCAACACAAAATAAAATGATGAGATACTTTCTGATTAGCATATATCGATTAAAATTCTCTATGCTCATCACCCCACCCTTGACCTCTCCCTGCTGTTCTTCTACCATAACAATCGCTGGATCTGGAAAAACGGAACGGGGTGTGATTCCCCGGCGGTCCCGCCACTGTAATCGATGATGAACGCAGATATGCCATTGTCCTCTTCGGATGAGAAGGCCTGTCAGTAAAAAGAGTCGTAAGCCAGGAGACGTTTCCAGATATCAATTCTTCGTGGAAAAAGAGACAGCACCCAGGATACGATTATACCCTCGGTATATTCTCCCTTCTTCCATGAAGTATTGCACCCAGACACCACTTTCTGGAGGCCCTTCATGCAGAAGCGCGGAATCTTCTCTCTGGTCCTGTTGCTCGCTCTCTCAAATCTCTTCGCAGCACAAGACATCACCGACCTTGGAACAGCCTATGAACTGGTCATAGCTGAGACTTCACTTGCCGAAGCTGAAACAAACACAGCATCCTCGGTATCTGTCATTACCAAAGAACAGATAGCAGTCTATAATGCCCAAACAACGGCAGAGCTGATAGATAAGGCAGTGGGAACAGCCATACAATCCTATGGCAGCCTCGGTTCGCTGCAGAGTGTCGTCATCCGTGGAGCCACCTCTTCCAAGAACCTCATCTATGTCGATGGAGTACTGTTCTCTTCAGCCCATGATGGGACCGTCGACCTATCCAGCATCCCTGTCAGTATTATTGAACGAATAGAAGTAGTAAAAAGCGGACCGGGGAATTTAGGAAGAACCAATGCCATCGGGGGCATGGTAAACATCATTACCAAGAAAGGACAGAAAACCAACACACCGTTCACCCTTACCTTCGAGAACGGATCCTTCCTTCCCCAAGCTTATGGGGCAAGCAACTCGCGCAACTATCTCTCGTTGGTCGACAGCCAGAAGCTCGATTTCTCCTACACCAACAATGAAATTGTTGCCACAGTCGGAGGCATTGCAGCACAGAACGCATACACGTACACCGATGGTGCTGCACGCAGCCTGAGAGAGAATGCACAACTCTATGAAGCCCACGGTGCAGTGAACTACAACCGTGCGTTCTCCGATTCCCTGCAGTTCAGCACACAGAACTATGCTGTGTACAAGAACCTCGGAGTACCGGGCAGTACTTCGTGGGGACTCACTCCGAATAATGCGATGCGTGATACCGTTGTCAGCACCACCAATACGCTTGAAGCATCAGATGTGACGGATTCCCTTCAACGCCTCTCTACGAATCTGCATTATACGTACGGACAGACCTTCAACCATGATGCAACATACGGTGACAGCACCCATACCAAGCACAAGGCTTCAGCGCAGATGGAAGGGGTGTGGAATCTAGGCCAGAACTACGCACTGAATACTGACTTGCTCTACGGCTTGGATTATGTTGACAGCACCGACGTAGGCCGGAACACCCGCCATACCATTTCAACGTCTGCTCATGGCAGCATCTACTTTATGGATGGAGCTCTCTCACTACATCCAAGTTTGAATATCGCCTACCTGAGCGACTTGAAGGCTCTCTCTCCCAACGCTTCGCTGGGAGCAATCTACACCCCGGTGAGGAACCTTGATCTTAAGGCAACCATCAGCTATGCGGAGAACAGTCCTTCTTTCTCCCAGCTCTACTGGGTTCCTTACAACAATCCCGACCTTAAAACGGAGAAAGGCATGAATGGAGAGCTTGGCATTGCTGCCACCTGGAAAGCGATCTCATTCGAAGGCACTCTATTTGGAAGAAATATCTACAATGCCATCGCCAATGATTCTTCCTACGTTCCCCAGAACATTGCCCATGGTGTCTACCTCGGGACCGAACAATCCCTCAATCTAGAGCTCTCCAATATCTTCAACATCCAAGCCAGCTACCTCTACAACAAGAGCTTCGACCTTTCTGCAGGGAAGACCTTCTCTGATAACGTAGAGGTGACGGGAATCAGGAAACATACCGTCAAAGGCTCATTGTTCCTAACCCTCGACCGCTTTGAAAGCGTCCTCAGTACAGAGTACCTGGGAAAATCGAGCACCCTCGACAGTGCACTCCTGCTCAATCTCAGTGTCACCATGCAGGTCAGCAAAGCTTTGAAAGCCTACCTTGCCGTGGACAACCTGCTGAACACCGATTACGAACTGGTTTCCGGCTATCCTATGCCGGGTACAAAGATTCGCCTCGGCGGTACCTTACGGTTTTAGCGTATGAAAACCACCAACCTTATCACCATCATGCAACAAGGAGGAGCGGTCATGTGGCCGCTCTACGCCCTGTTGGTCATCACAGTCGTGCTCAGTGTTGAACGGACCATCACGCTGATCATTCTTTGGAGAAAGCATGAACCGGTGATTAAAGCACAGGTGGAAAAACCGTTGAGCATTCTCGACCTGATCGCCATGATCGCCCCGGTCCTCGGCTTCCTTGGAACCGTCACCGGGATGATTACGGCGTTCAAGTCGGTCTCCGAGGCTTCATCGGTTCAGCTGCAGGTCGTTGCAGCCGGGCTGTATGAAGCCCTCTTCACTACAGCCTTCGGCCTGGTCATCTCCATTCTGGCTACCATCGCAAGCTTCACTCTCGACCTTGCCATAGGAGCACTATGCGAAAAAGAAGAGAGTTAGGCCAAAGCAGCGACATCGCATTCCTTCTCATTATCTTCTTTCTCCTGCTCTCAGGCGTTACAGCTTCCCAAAGCCTTGATCTGAACACAAGCAACAGCTCCATTCTTGTTGGAGAAGCCCAAGAACATCTTGAGCTGACGCTCAAACAAGATGAAACGGTTCTATTCCAGGATAGAGTCCTGAACAATGCTGAATTGACTCCTTTCCTCAACCAAAAACCCCACCTCACGTTATCCATTGAAGCAGCAACAGATTGGCAGACTGTTGTCTCATTTCTGTCCCTGCTTGAGCAGTACCCTCTCAGCTCACTGAGTTTGGAGGTGGTGCCATGAGGAAGAAGAGACCTACCCCGCCCTCCGCCCTCACCGATATTGCCTTTCTTTTGCTGCTCTTCTTCCTCATTATGGCAATAACCTCCTTTCAGACTCCCGTTCCCCTCGATCCAGCACAAGCCCAGGCACAGAAGATTGACTTGAGCACCATCCCAACCTTGTATATAGCGAAGGATGGAAAAATCTATCAGGAAGGCAAGCTCATTACCATCGAGCAGGTAGAAGAGAAACCCAGCTACTCATTGCTTGCCGATAGGGCAACAGGGTTCAGCACCATCCATCCAATCATTGAAGCATTGAAGAACAAGGGAGTTGAGACCTTGCACCTGTTGGTGGAGGAGCAAGAATGAAACTACGCTTCTCACTGCTTCTCGCCATTGGGATAACGAGCTTGCTGACAGCTCTGTTGTTTCTTCCCATACCTATTATAAAACAAGAGCCAGCACCTGTCCCACAAGCAAAGGCTGCAACCATTTCACTTGTAGATAGAATTGCTGTTCAGCAACCTGATCCGAGCCCTCGAGAGCAAGAAACAAAACCCATCGAGGAGACTGCCCAACCTGTTCCAATGCCTCAGGTGCAACCTGTGCAAGAACCAAAATCAGAGCAACAGGCAGAATATGAACCTCCACGGCCTCTGGTTGAAGAGGCAGTAGCAGCGACCAAGGTATCTGAAAATCTCAATCCCGTCATGATCGACGGATACTATGCAGCAGAGTCTGTTACCACAGCACCTGTCTTTGACAGGGCCTTGCTTGCTTCAAGGATAGTCTATCCACCACTAGCAAAGCGGCAACGCAAGGAAGGCCTGGTTGTCGTCAGGCTCTTTATAGCTGCCAACGGTTTGGTTGAGCGAATCATCGTGGAAGAGGACCCGGGCTACGGCCTGGCTGATGCTGCGATTGCAGCATTCACTTCGTTCAAGGCCTCCCCTGCTTTGTACAACGATGAAGCAGTTGCTGTAACACTGCGCTACCCCATTCGCTTCACGCTGCAATAAGCGGGAGAGAAGACGCAACTCTTCCCAACTTCTGGACATACATCATCGTCAGTAGGTAGAGATTCTGCTACTTTATGCCTACAACTTATGTCAAAGTTATCACTTTCAGCATTGTATCACCCTATACAACTTTCTTGATACTTTGTACATTCTTTTTATTTCCTACTAATCGATGTTCATTGTTGTCATATGTTATGCAAATCTTACCATTGTGCTTATTTACTTATTATATATATATTTAGATTTCTTTCACAGAAAATCATAAGAAATATTTCTAATTTTATTGAGATTTATTAACAACCTGTTGACATAAGTCGCTAGTTTCAGTATAGTACAAGTGTGCTTAGGAAAAAGGCACAGGAAACTATATAACTTGCACCGGAGCAGAAAGCTCCGAAAGGATTACAAAATGAAAAAGAACATCGTAGCCGTACTTCTGGTAATCGCCCTCTCCACCGCAGCAGCATTCGCGGTTGATCCTACCAGTTTCCTGGTAGAAACCGCTGTTACCGGTATTAATAAAATGAAAATCACCGCGGCAGAATTTCCTGCCAACGGGTCTCCTTCCAGCTTTGATTCCGCCGATGCTTATACAGGTCCGTTGACAGTAGCCGCATACGGTTCCCAGTCATTCAGTGCATATCTTTCCACGATGTCAAACAACCGCGGCGGGTACACAGTGTCCATGGATGCAACTGCAATGAAGAGTACTGAATCGGGTGAAGCTGATGCCTACATCAACTACACGGTAACTGTTAACAATGTCAGCCTGGCAACGAATGGAGCGACCGATGTGACCGCCGTAACGGTAATCGACGTAGAAAGCTTGACCGGACGTGCCAGCCAGTCGCACCAGATTGCCTTAACGGTAGACCAGACATCTTTTGAAGCTGCAGTCGAAGGCAGCTACCAAGGAACCGTGACGTTCACCTACACCGCAAACTAGGAGAACAATCCAATTCAAACTTGTCTGTCCAAGGCCACCTCTCCCGCAGGTGGCCTTCTCTTTGTCTGTATACAGGAAGGGAGCCTTTCGGCCCCCTTTTGTACGCGTTCTCTTGGCAGATGCTGTTATTCTCCTGCAAGCAACCTCTTGCACAGCATCTTCAGGCAATGGAAGGTTGAGTCTGCCGGGATGAAGGCATAGGACTTGGTTCGCTTCAGTACGATGCCCTCCACAACCTGCTCAACGGTATAGAAGTTGCCTCCGATGCGGTTGTTGTCATAGGGTGCGAAGGCTGAGGCGTAATAGAGGCTTTTTGTTTCACCGGGGTGTATTGTCACCGTGGTCTCCGCTCCCAGGATGGCATCGCTGCTTTGTGCCTCCTTCAGACCATTGTACAGGTGGTTGGTACCTGAACCACAGTTCAAGGAGTACTGCTGGCTCATGCCGCCGCTGTAGAACGCCCACGGAGTTTCGCTTCTCCCGCCGTAGTCGAAGAGGAAGTTGTTGAAGTTTATCGGCAGCATATCCTCTTCCAAAGCAGCAGGACCGGGAAAGAAGGAGAAGTAGACCATCTGTTGGCGCGGGTTGATCACACTCGCCCACCCCAGGTTGGCGGTTCTTGGAACAACACCTGTAATAAAGTCGGTTTTCCCGATCGGAGGCGGAACTTCGGTCAAGTCGACAGTCCCCCCTTCCTTGAGCGGGGCCTTCTTCCAATCCTCGAACTGGGTTTCAGGTAAAAGACGTGAAGTAGCACCGATAAATTGGGTATCGGAACCGGTAGCCCAGAGATTCGCACTTGCATTGAGGACACATCCTGACTCCAAGAATGGAGAACCCAGCTCATTATTCCAGGTTGTATTAGCAACGAGGTCGTCCTGAGCATTGTTGGTGATGAATATCGCGGTATAATGAACGGGTTGGTTGGGAAGCAACATGTCAATCTTACGCACCATCCAGCGGGCCTTACGGTTGCGCACCATACTCATCAGCCATACACCACCGAATTCCGGGTCGGTCCCATAGCGCTCAACCATCCAATAGGAGGAAGCTGTCAAACCGCTCTGCTCCTGAGTACCCTGCTCCGATTCATACGCCGGACCATAGTTGGGAAAGCTGAAATAGGAACCCCCTTTCTGATAAAGGTAGGGGCTGTTTTTCCAGTAATCGGCATTCTCGTCGCTGAAGACGGAAGTGCCGGTCCCCCGGTAGTGGGGAATGAGGTGTGCATTGAGTCTGCCGCCTTGAGGCGCGATGGCACTCAGTTCAAGCGCCATTCCACCTTGGTCTTCAAGCAGGACCCTGATCAAGTCGTTCGACAGCACTGTTGCATTGCGGCTCTCCCACAATCTCAGACGACGGATATCCATCTCGTTTCTCCTCATTCATGGTGTTAAAAACCATATAATAACAGTATACTGGTACCAGTAACCGCCGACTTATGCAAGGAGTGCAGATTCATGATTTCCAAGAAAGACCGACTGTTCAACCTTTCGACCAAGCATACCAGCTATCTGTTTGCGATAACCGAAACCGGACACCTTGAGCACCTTTACTACGGAAGGCTCCTTTCCAATCCCACGCTCAGCATCGATGCCCTTGCAGAGAAACGAAGCTTGAACATCGGAGCGAGTACGGCATATGACAGCGACAACCCGACATTATATCTCACGAACCTCTGCATGGAGTATTCTACCATGGGAAAGGGGGACTATCGAGAGTGTTCGGTCAATATCGAGTACTCACGAGGCATGCAAACCCTCGATTTCATCGTAAAGAGCTTTCGAATCCTTCCCGGGAAGCCAAGGACCTTCAGTGGACTGCCCGAGTCATACGGAGACAAGAGCACCTGTACGACGCTGGAAATAACCCTGAAGGAGACGAGCCTGCCCCTGCGTATGGCACTGACGTACACAGTCTTCGAGGACAGTGATGTCATCACCCGAAGGGCGACCATCTACAACGACGGCACAAACAGCGTCCGTATCAAGGGCCTTGCCTCGGCACAGCTCGATCTCGATGCCGATGACTGGAACCTGGTCACCTTCGACGGAGCCTGGGCGAGAGAGCGCTACATGAATGAGCGACCGCTGCTGCCGGGAATCTACATCAATGACAGCAAAACCGGTGTCTCCAGTGCCGACCACAACCCCTGCATATTCCTCAAGAAGGACGACGGGGAGTGCATCGGCATGAACCTCGTCTACAGCGGTAACCACCGCGAGTTGGTTGAAGTCTCACCCTATGGGAAAATCAGGGTGATGACCGGCATAAACCCGGCGACCTTCAGCTGGGATCTGAGCCCGCAAGACCGCTTCCAATCTCCTGAGGCAGTCCTTACCTACTCCCACCAGGGCATGAACGGGGCCAGTCAGAACTTCCATCACTTCATCAACAACCATATCGTCAGAGGAACGTGGAAGCTGAGGGAGCGTCCGGTCCTCATCAACAACTGGGAAGCCACCTACTTTAACTTCAATGAGGACAAGCTGCTCAACCTTGCAAAAGAGAGCGCCGACCTCGGAATCGAGCTCTTTGTACTCGACGACGGATGGTTCGGCCTGCGCAACGACGACACCACCAGCCTCGGAGATTGGACGGTGAACCCGAAGAAACTTCCTTCGGGTCTGGCGGGGTTAAGCCTTGAGGTACACCGCTTGGGCATGATGTTCGGCCTCTGGGTGGAACCGGAGATGGTCAGCATCGAGAGCCAGCTGTACAAGAAACATCCCGATTGGATGATTGCAATCCCCGGTCGCAGACCGAGTGTCGGACGCAACCAGTATATTCTCGACCTGAGCAGGCAGGAAGTGCGGGATCATCTGTTCAAGAACCTGTCCGAAACCTGGCACCTGGCCGATGTGAACTATATCAAGTGGGATATGAACCGCGTCTTCAGCGACATCTACAGTGCGAACGCCGAGATTCGCAACCATGGGGAGTTCTTCCACCGGTATGTGCTGGGGCTCTACGACCTGCTCGACAGGCTCACCAAGGCCTTCCCGAACGTCCTCTTCGAATCCTGTGCAAGCGGAGGGAATCGCTTCGACCTGGGCATGCTTTGCTATATGAGTCAGACATGGACCAGCGATAACACCGACGCCCTGTGCAGGCTCTATATCCAGGAGGGAACCAGCTGCGGTTATCCTCTCTCAACGATGGGCAGCCATGTCAGTACATCTCCAAACCACCAGACGCTGCGAAGAACCGACCTGGAAGCCCGCTTCAACGTGGCTGCCTTCGGGGTGCTGGGTTATGAGCTTGACATCACCAAGCTCAAAGGCCAGCAGAAAGAGGCGATCAGAAGTCAGATCGCCTTCTACAAAGCCCATCGCTCCTTGCTTCAATATGGGAATTTCACCCGCATCAAGCTGGCGAACAGCCACTCCAACCAAGTGGTGTGGGCGGTTGCCAGCCACGACAAGAGCGAGCTGCTCGTTCTCTTCGCCCAAAAGCTCAACCAGCCCAACCCGGGTGCCGACAAGCTGAGGGTGGAAGCGGTGGACCTGAACGCCGTCTACGAGGTGTTTCCCCGCCAGCAGAAGATCGACATCAAGATGTTCGGTGATCTGCTCAACCGGGTCAGCCCCGTTCCCATCACCGAGGGAGGCCTTGCCCAGGATACGATCAGCAAGGCCATCTCGCTGGAGAGCGAAATCGAGCACTACCGCGTCAGTGGCGAACAGGTAGCCTACGGCGGCATCAAGCTGAACCAACAGTTCGGCGGCACCGGCTATGATGCCATGACTCGGGTGCTGGGAGACTTCGGCAACAGGATCTACATCTTCAAGAAGATCAACCTAGAAAGCAAGTAAGGTTGCCAGCTCTTCCTGTGAAACCTCTTTCTGATAGTGGGAACGTACAAAGCCCAAGTGCTCTGTACTTCCCACCAGAATGGCTCCCTTGAGCTTGCCGTCCTGCACGAAATAGGCTTCATACCGGTTGCCTGTCCGCTTCTTCAGGGCAGGCCCATCGATGGAACCTACGCTGACCACATCAAGTCCGTCACCCTTGAAGCGAGTGAAGAGCACCGGTGTCTGATAGGACTTGTGCTCACCCAATAGATTGGCTGCAGCGGTCTCAGCCATGGCCAGGGCGACCGGGATAATGCCCGGAACCTGACCCTCGTACTCGGCGCAGTCGCCGATGGCAAGAATATCGCTGTTGCTCGTTTGCAGGTATTGGTCGACTACAATGCCGCGATTGGTTTTCAGCCCTGCCGCCTTCGCCAGGGTGATCTCAGGCAGTACCCCCAAAGAGAGCAGCAGGGTGCGGCATGGCACCTCCTCTTCACCTTCGGTCACCAAAGCCCTTATGTGGCCGCCCAGATCCAGCTTCTGCGCCTGGGTCTTCACACCTTCCTTGATGACCAAGCCCTGTGCTTCCAGGTGTGCCTTGAGAATCGAAGCACCCTCTGTGTCCAACTGACGCACAAGAATGCGGTCGGCGGCTTCAAGGACGGTCACCTCATAGCCCTTCCTTTTCACCCAGAGGGCGGTCTCCAATCCCAACAGACCTCCGCCCAGGACAACGACAGGGTTCTCGATGGTTTCTCCGATATTCTGGGCATCGCTGAAGGTTCTCAGGGCGCAGGCACCATCGGTGCAGGAGAAAATGTCGAGCATGCGCGACCGGCTGCCGGTGGCGATGACCAGTTTATCGTAACCAAATGCGGTATTTCCGCTATAGACAAGCTTCTTCTCGGGATCGATGGCAGTGGCTGCACGCTTTTGCAGGTAGGGAGGATCGGTCTTGGCGATCAGGTCCTGCAGGGCATCCTTGTCACAAAGGGCCTGCGGAAGCAAAATTCGGCTGTAGAACCCTACCGGCTCTTCACTGAACAGCTGAACAGATACACCCTTCGCTGCAAGCTTGGATGCTACCGTTGCCCCTGCCACCCCGTTTCCAATGATTATTACGTTCATAAAGAACTCCTTCTTCCCTCAGAGGCTACCCTAAGAGGGGGAAGGATGTCCAGAAAGAACCGAACCACTCTTGCCAGCAACGGCTGCTTCTCTATATTATGGACAGAATGGAACAGACTGTCATATATCTGGAAGCAGGGGCCGCCTCGCTTCCAACCAATGCAGCGTACCTCGCTCTGTGTCAGCAGGTACGCCGTTCTGTCTTCGTGAAGGAACAGGGCGTCAGCGAAGCCATCGATTTCGACGGCAAGGATTCCTCTTGCGCCCACCTGTTGCTCCTCTTCGGGGATGAAGCTGCAGGCACGCTCAGGATACGGAAGACTGACGATGGCACCAAGCTTGAACGGATTGCAATCATGCGCGAATACCGTAAGCAGGGCTTGGGTGAATTGCTGGTACGCTGTGCCCTGGCATTGGCTGATGGTCCGATCTATATCCACGCACAGGTCCAGAGCGAAGGGTTTTACCAACATTTGGGATTCGTTGCTGAAGACCCGACAGTCTTCTACGAAGCTGACATCCCCCATAAAACCATGATCTGGCCGCACAAGAAAGGAGTTTTGCCTTGTACCATCACAAGACCATCATAATCGCGGGAGCCGGCGTCTTCGGCACGGCCATGGCCGAACGGCTCTCATGGAATACCACCAATACCGTCATCCTTTGGTCCATCGAGGAGGATGTGGTTGAGGATATCAATAAGAATCATAGAAACACCAAGTATTTTCCCACCCATTTCTTGAATACCAGCATTCGAGCCACAAGCGACAAACAGATTTTCCGCTCGGCCGACTGCATTCTCTTGGTCATTCCTTCGAAGGCGATAGTCTCCTTCACCGAGGAGATCAAAGCCCTGACCAAGGACGACTGCATGGTGATCAATCTTGCAAAGGGTATGAGTGACGACGGAGCCTTCATCACCGAGCAAATCCCCTTCACCCGCACGGCAAGCATGAAGGGACCTACCTTCGCCATCGAGGTCCTGCACGGCCTTCCCTCTTCCTTCACCTTCGGAGGCAGGAAGGAGGACTATCTGGTGCTCAAGGAGAACATCCTCAAGGATACCGGTCTTTATCTCGACTACACCAGCGATATCCGTTCGGTGGAGCTGATGAGTATTCTCAAGAACATGTACGCCATAGCGATCGGACTTGTCAGCGGAAGATTCAACTCCCCCAACGTCGACTTCCTCATCTACACCAAGGCGGTCTCGGAGATGAAGAAGTTCCTCGCCCTCTTTGAGTGCAGCACCGACACCATCTTCTGTTACTGCGGCATCGGGGACCTCGGGCTTACCAGCCTGAACGACCTGTCGCGCAACCGTACACTGGGCCTTCTGATGGGAAAGGGCTTCTCGATCGACAACAGCGGGACTTCGGCCACCGTCATTGAAGGCAGCAGGACCGTCAAGCTCATGGGAGAGATCACCCGGCAAAAGGGCGTACAGGAGGAGTACCCCTTGGTACAGGCCCTCTATCGGCTGATGTACGAGGGAGAGTCCATCAACGACTATATGGCGGCGGTGTTTGCATAGACCTGGGCAAGCCCCATCTCATTGATGAAATGGGGCTTGGTCGGAAGGAACTTTAGAATCTACAGTTCCTTCAGCACTTGTACGTCCTGGATGTGGCAGGTGTGTTTCAATCTCCTCAGTTCTTCTTTCAAAAGCACTTCATCAGCCTTTGAAAGAGAGGAGAACGGACTTCTTGCAAAACCGGCTTCGACTCCGATCCAGGAGAGCATGCGTTTCATGCTTGCGTGCATCGGATGCTTGAGCACGCTGAATATGATCATATCGGCCTGGGTCTGCAATTGCTTGGCGGTCTCCCAGTCCTTCTGCTTGTACGCATGAAAGAGCTTGATAAAGAGCTCGGGGATGACATTGTAGAAACTGCCGATCAGACCATCGGAACCGTAGGCGAGACCCGAGAGGGCCATCTCATCACTGCCCGAGTGAATCTTGAAGTCAGGACCGAGTTCTTCCTTGATTCTCAGTATCTCATGGTGAGAACTTGCCGTGTATTTTATCTCCTCCACGCCAGCAATGGTTGCCAAACGCTTGATCGTGGAGAAATCCATCGTTGCATCGAGGGCGACGTTGTAGACGATCATGGAAAGGTCGACCGAAGCGCTGATCTCCTGGTAATACCGCACCACCTCATCGGATGAGAACTTCCAGTAGAATGGAGGGACCGAGGAGATGGCTGCCACATTGCACGAAGCTGCATGCCTGGCCGAAGGTAGGGAACGCCCACTACGTGATGCGCACTTTCCCGTCGGATGCAGTGCCGGCTGCTTCCTTGGACCTTGCACCAAATACCGGTGAGGTCATCAGGATAAGCAAGATTGACAGTGCTAGAAGCGATAGCTTTTCATGATCTTCTCCTTTTTTATTCATAGCCAAAGTGTTTTTTTGTTGATACTTGTATGCTAGTTTGTGTTTTCCAGTTTGTCTATGAAAATAATCAATAGAAGGTAAAGATTTTCCAATAATAATTTTATTATATTATAATATTTATAATTATTATAATTTTCAACATGCAAAATGCTTGGGTTTTTGTAGCAATTCAATCTAATCTTTGACTATTCTAGTATTCTAGTTTATAGTTCACTCAATACAAGTAACATCAAATGACAAGATTCTTTTGAGAAGTATGCATAAGAGTGCTAGAATAAGGAAACTATGGCAACACGTACTGCGGTAATCGACCAAATTTATGACGATATACGGGACAAGATTCTGAAGAACGAGTATATACCTGGCAGCAAGCTCAGCGAGAACTCCCTTTCAGTCGACTACAACTGCTCGCGCACTCCCGTGCGGGAAGCGATCAAGCGCCTTGAACAGGATGGGTTCGTCACAGTCCTCCCTCAGAGCGGCAGCTATGTCAAGGAACTCACCCTCAAGGACTACCAGCATATTGCAGAGATCCGCACATACCTCGAAAGCCTTGCCTTCCGTCTCAACTGCGAGAATGAAGTGGACATCGCTCCCTTCGCTGCCATCCTGGATGAGATGGACACCTGTGACATGGACAAGCCCGATGAGGTGATGCACTTCAGCGACCTGCACTTCCAGTTTCACCTGGAGATGGTGCGTGCATCAAACAATGCAATCCTGCTTACCACATTCAGCAGATTGAATCTGAATACCAACAGCCTGCTCTTTTATCAGAGACTCTCAAACCAGGGAAAGATACAGACACAGGAGGAGCACCGCAAGATTCTTGCCTACCTTGAAGCGCATGATGCCACCAAGGGCGAGAAGTTCATGTTCGCCCACCTGTGGCGCAAGCGCAATGCCTATAAGCGAAGCAGGGTGTAGGCAACATATTCTGAGGCACCATGGAGATTGTCCGGATCATCGTCTCTCCAAGCTCTGTTTGGGGAACACCCTGCCTTAAAAACACACCTTCAACCTGTTCCCGTCAATAAAGGGATGGTTCTGGATAAGTCCGAAACATAGTGCGGCTGCGTTTAACATGCTTCCAGGGTATAAATCCTCACCGTCAAATGTCTGAAATGGTGCCTGTACTGCAGAATCCAATAACCGCTAATCGCGGATGCCGTCCACCCCTCCCGAAACTTCTATGAGATACGTGTGAATAAGCAGGACCTGGCCTACGCTGATTCGCCTCATCTTGCGAGTTCTTTATACGCCTTTGCATGGAGGTTGAATGTACGCCTGGAGATTTCCAACAACTCATCATCCCCGACTTGCTCGGCTGCCATTATTTGTTCGAAAGACACCAAAACATAACGAGGAGCGTTATTTTTCAAAATTACCACTGAGCCGTTTTCATCCACTGCTCTTGCCACCTTCGAGAAATTTCGATTTGCTTCGGTGATGGATACCAAGTTTTTCATGTCGATCAGCATATGACCACCTCCTCTGGGGGCATATTCAAATATCCCTTATTTTTAGTATATATTAAACCTAATTAAATACAACTTTCCCAATGAGTGAGACTATACGTGCTTGATTTTGGCAGGTCTGCCCCGCTTCTTCTTGGGTTGCAGCTTCTGTGTGGGATGGATGTCCAGCCGTTTGAGAATCTCCTCGTATGAGGGGT
>Ga0228535_1002486_pt1 | contig 17475 bp, 19 predicted proteins | sample SJ1metagenome_FD_168457 | JGI IMG/M metagenome (GOLD analysis project Ga0228535, IMG submission 168457) | Enriched culture of PCE-dechlorinating microbial communities from Ithaca, New York, USA - SJ1 | ecosystem: Engineered > Modeled > Simulated communities (microbial... > Unclassified | place... | reverse complement strand
GGACTGCAGGTCAAGCTCTTCCCCGAGGGAAGTGGAGGCAACGACGTTCTCTATCTGTATCTTGGCCAAATGGGTCACCTTTCCCGGTTATTTATATACCCTATTAAAAGGATTTCGATATTTTATTATATTAGGTGTCGGTGCTAGGCCCAAGGGAACGGTCCAGGCCATCGATCGGGATGTAGCATAATGCCCCTATCATCGGCTCACGGATATCGGCGAAGGTCCATCGGCGCCCGATGGCCCTTCCTGCCTCAGCGCCACATACGAGCGTTTGCGCCGATGGGCGTCGCGATAGGCGCACCATCGGCAGGGTTGGTCCTAACCCCCTCACCCCGTCCTCCTGTCATCCCGCCTTATCAATGACGTGCCGGCGGCGATCGCCGTCAGGATGGCCCCTGCAAGATAGGCGTATCTCAATCCATAGAGGAAGCGGTCGGCGGCCTCGTCCGTGAGCGAGGGCGCCTGGAGAACGTCCGCCGGGACGAGGGCGTAGAGCACTGCCCCTCCCGTGGCGATCCCCAGGACCATGCCTACGTTCCGAACGGTCGCGAGGATCCCCGAGGCCGTGCCGAGCTGGGGCCTCGGGGCGCTCCCCATCACAGCGCTGTTGTTCGGCGATTGGAAGATACCCGTCCCTATGCCGAACAGGGCGAGCCGCCATGCGATGTCCTGGGGGGTGGCGGAGATCGGGAGCAGGCTCATCAGAAGGAGGGCGATCGCGCAGATGGCCGCGCCGGCGCAGGCAAGGGTGCGCGTGCCCACGCGGTCCGACAGGGAGCCGCTGAACGGAGCGACCGCCATTATCGCGAGCGGACAGGCGGTCATTATCAGGCCCACGTCGTTCGGGGCGCAGTGAAGGAGCCTTTGCAGGTAGAAGGGAGTGAGGAACACCATCACGTACTGTGCCATGAAGTTCAGGAGGGCGCTTGCGTTCGCGAAGACGAACGTCCGCTGGCGGAAGAGGCCTAGGTCGACGAGCGGGGATGGCGCCCTTCTTTCGGTCCTCAGGAAGAGGGCGGCGGCGACCACCGCGATCAGCAATATGGAGAGGGCCGCGGGCTCGAACCCCGATCTCTGGACGGAGTTGACGAAGAGCAGGAAGGATAGGAGGGAGACGAACGAGGCGGTCGCGCCGAGCCAGTCCACAGCGCCGCTCCGTCCTTTCAGCTCGGGGAGGATGTGGTGGGCCCACAGCAGCCCGACGATCCCGATGGGGACGTTCACGAGGAACACCGAGGGCCAACCGAAGGAGTGGGTCAAGAACCCGCCGAGGGAGGGGCCGATGGCCAGGCCGGCCGAGATGCTTATGGCGTTGATGCCCAGCGCCTTGCCCCTCTCCGTCGAGGGGAACGAGGCGGTGATGACGGCGATCTGCACGGCCATCAGCATGCTGGCTGTGAGCCCCTGGACCGCCCTGAAGGCGATGAGCCAATGGATCGTTGGCATAAAGTACGTGGCGCTGCACATGGCCGAGGCGAGCGTGAAGCCTCCCAGCCCGGCAAGGTATACCTTCTTGTACCCGATGATGTCGCCTAGCCGGCCGAATAGGAGAAGCAGGCTGCTTATGACGAGGAGATAGACCATCGGGACCCATTGGGCCGTCGACAGCTCCGCGCCATAGTGCTGCGCTATCGTGGGCAGCGTGACGTTCACTATGCTGGCGTCGATCGGCCCCATTATGCCGCCGAGCATGATAGCGGCCAGGATCCGATATCTGCGTGCGTATACGTCGCCCTGGGCCCCGTCCTCCACGCCCGATCATCCCCCGAGGCGGTACGGGCGGCTGGCATCATTGGGGGAAACGGGCCGATCACGCTACGGTCCTGCTAGATTCCATAGGCCTTGGCCTGGCTCATTGCACCCCGAGAGGCCGTGCCGACCGTTCGCCCGGTCCGGGTGTGGGCACGACCGCGCCAACTGGGGATGCCCTCCGTCGCTATACCTTTTATCAGCATCCGTCATGGCGTACTTAATGATATTTCGATGATTGGCCCTATGGGAATGATTTAATTGAAGAATATGTAATAAATTCAATGAGCATCAACACAATTTGGTTTCGCATAAGGTTGGAAACGCCCTTGCCAAGATAGTCTGATGCTGCAGGCGCGCGGACCGTAGAAGGTCCGGATCGCCCTCACACCTTGGTCCGGCGATGGTCGGTCAGTGGACCCGTGTCATTATGAAGCTTGCTGTCCGAAGAAGATGCATGGTGGGCTCAGCCGAGACTGCGTGTCACTCAAGCCAGACAATGAAAAATTGAAATCAATTATCAGACAGTTAACGCAGGCCAGTCGTTCAAACCCTTTTACCTTATTATAGTAAGTTCTTACTTTGCTCACAACAACTTAAGAAGGTCTATGACCCCTATGAACTCATCTCTCTCGATCCCAATATGATAAGCAGCCCGATTCGCAACATCCTTTGTTATGGCAATGCGAGCCTTCGCACAATCGTCAGGGTATTCTTCTTTGACCTTTTTGACGATTGACGAATATTTCTCTGGCGAATGCCAGATGATTGAATATATGTCGCAAGCGTCCTTCCAAAGCTTATCATCCTTTTGACGTTGCGGAATCGACCTTAGCTTTGTTGCGAGCAAGGAGGCGGGATTTGGGATGTTAACGTAAAAATCTCCCAATTTTTTCTTTACGTAACTACCATCCATGAATATCTGGGCTGCAATTGGCTCATCGAGCGGGTCGCATTTGAAAATATTTTTATGCTGTGGATGTATATTATCCACCATCATATCGATGTATAGGTATATGATCTCATAAAGTGGGAATCCTCTTGCCGTCTCTTCGGTCAGGATCGTTCCGTCGGCCTTGCGAATCATCTTACAAAACCGGTAGGAGCCATGAGGCGCGTAACCCTCCTTTTTCACAACTTCTAAAGCCCGGGCAAATGTGCTACCACGAAGAGTGTCGATGTCTTGTCCTGGGTCGACATGAAAGCAGATGTCGATATCCCTGGAACCTAGATATGATGTCCCATGAATCTTGCTGAATGACTCGTTGACGGTGAGATAAACAGCCCATCCACCTATGAGCAGGAATGGTTCTGGTAGCGAACGGGAGATCGTCCTAAGCGCCTCTATCGCAACATTTGTCTCCTGAACATCGTAGAGTGGCACTGTCATTGATACACCTTAGACACTAACAGATCAGCCGCCTCTGCACACTCGGCCCCAGTGCGATATAGGTCGACGATCAGTTGTTGCGTGGATACCAAAGGATGTTTGTCTATGCATTGTCTCTCGAAGAACACGTGATCGTCGGCAAGAATGATCTGCGCGTTCCCCCTGCCCACATAGCCTTGCCCGGTTAGAAGCTGATGCCATTTCAGTGCATCTTCCTTCTTAACATAGAACTCGCGGTAACGGGGAAACAGGTACCGACCGATAAGGTTCTCGGCAAAGTAACCGGTGAATACGTGGTCAAGTTCTGATTTGGCAATGACATCGTCCAAATCCTGAACGTTGTATTCTCGGAATAGTCTGAGGTCCTTCCGTTCCACCCACCTCATGAACAACGCCTTGGGTTGGATTACTTTGTGTCCATCGATCAATCCATCGCGTTCAAGACCTTTTAGAATACTATACGCCCAGCCATAGCTTACATCCGCATCCTTTGCGATGCGGTACCATGATCGACTGATCCCTCGTATGCTTAGAAGGACACGATAAATGCGTTCAACCTTGTCTCCCTCCTGAATGTAATGTGAGAACTCGGTGCCGCCCTTGCGAATCGTCACGATATATCTTAGTATGTAATCTATATTAATAGATATCGGATATATCTTACAGTATATGTTGTATTTAAAATCACCGGATAAAGACACTTACATACGATTGACTGAACAGAAAGATACTGGCTTAAGAAAATTGAAAGTTCCTGGCAAGAGCGCCTGAATACTAAGGATAAATGCGTCTGATTGGGAGCTTTGCAATAAAAATATCAAATGGAATGGACCAAATAGACCACGCATCGATTGATCCAGATGATTAAAAAGTAAAGTTCAATCGATCGGTATCGCTCGATAGCCGGTTTAAAAAGCATGCAACATGAGTAAATTCAAAAAATAATTGTCTGGATAAGAGATGTGGTGGGCTCAGCCGGATTCGAACCGGCGACCTCCTGCGTGTGAAGCAGACGTCATAACCGCTAGACCATGAGCCCTAGGCATTCGGAGCGAACGGGAACGCGATATAAAAATGTTTAGCGACGCCCCCTCCTCATTCGTTGATGACCTGGGTGGCCCGGAACGTCCCGTCGCTGAACATCAGGGAGAAGTAGCCGGTCTTGTGGTTGGTGGAGCGCAGCTTCACTGCCCGGATGCGGCGCTGCACGTCCGTCTCCCCGATGCTCTGCAGCTTCAGGGAGATCACGCCATCGGCCAGGTAGCCCTCCTCGAACCGCCCGCCGTTGATCGTGTCCACGGAGGTCTCCGAGATCAGGAAGGACGTGACGCTCATCCCCCGGAGCCACATGAAGAGGTAGAAGAGGTCGTTGCGCCGGTCGCTGTTCATCTGCGCGGCCATCTCCAGTACGTCCAGGGAGTCCACGACCAGGAGGTCGTAGCCCACGTCCTTCCTCACCGCCTCGGCGTACATCTTGAAGACCTGGAGCCAGGAGCCCTTCGCCATCATCTCCGTGACGTTCTTCCGGATGGTCGCGAGGTCGAGGATGTGCACCTTCTCCTGCACCTCCGGGTCGTTCATGCCCATGAACTCCATCTGCTGCAGCAGGTTCTCCTTGCTCTGCTCCAGCGTCATGTACACGCTCCGCGTGCCATTGTGCTTGGCGTTCTGGTAGAGGATGCTGTAGCAGACCGACGACTTCATGGTCCCGGGGGTGCCCGCGATGAGGATGACATGCCCCTTGGGAACCCCTCCCTGGATGTACTCGTCGAAGTTGTGGATGTAGGTCCTCACCCTCTCTATCGCCATGGCCCGTCCTCTGGCGAACCATTACGTTCCAGGGTATATTACCGTTTTCAAGGCCATCGCAAATGACCTTTTCGGCCCCCGATCATCGGACGCAAGGCTGGGGGCCAGCGGCAGCGACAGGGAGAACTCCCTCCCGTCATGGAACATGGTGTAGTAGCGGTTGTCCACGTTGGCCCCCCGCATCTTCACGCAGCGCACCCAGCGCTGCACGCGGGAGTCGCCCATCTCCCGCATCAGCAGCTCCAGGATGCCGTCCGAGAGGTACGCCTCCCCCTGGTAGTCCTCGTCCCATTCGTCGGGGACGTTCTCCGAGATGACGAGGACGGTGATGCCGAGGGCCTTGAACCAGTCGAAGAGGTCCTTGAGGTCCTGCCTGGAGAAGCAATGTTCCGTCAGGGCCTTGAAGGACTCCAGGGAGTCGAGGGCGAAGGCCTTGAAGCCTGTGGCCTCCTGCTCCCTTTGCACATACCCCATTATGACCTCCCTCCAGTTCCCTTCGCTCCCCTCCATCTCCCTGCGGAGCTCGCGGAGGTCCATGACCTTCAGCCTCCCCTCCGCGCCCGCCTCGGGCATGCCCATGCGCTCCATCTGCCGGACGATGGAGCGCCGACCCTGCTCCACCGAGAGGTACAGGGCGGAAAGGCCGTTCACCGCGGCCTTGTACAGGATGGTGTAGGCCAGGGTGCTCTTCATCGTGCCGGGGGGGCCGCTCAGAAGGACGACGTGCCCCTCCGGTATCCCTCCGCCCAGGACCTCGTCCAGCCTCGGGATGCGCGTTCGGAGCACGCCCACATCACTGACCTTTGGCGGGCTCCTGAGCTGCGCCCGCAGCTCAGTGAATATCTCCTCGGTGATCCGCGCCAGCTCGGCCTCGTCCACCCCCTCGATGGTTTGGCACGCCTCGGTCATCTGGAGCTTGAGCCGGGCCTCCTGCAGCTCTGCCTCGCGCTCGTCCAGCTGGGCCTGCAGCGCTTCCAGTTCCGGCTCGAACTGCCGAGCCAGCTCCTCGCGCACTCTGCGCCGGAGCTCGTCCATGTCCGGCGCGGCCGGTGGCACCGCCGGCCCGACGGCCTTGGAGCGCTCCTCCAGTTCCTTGGCGAACGCCCTGAGCTTCCGCTCCCTCTCCAAGAGCGCCTGCTCGCGCCTGTCCAGCTCGGCCTTCTTGGCCTGGATGGTGCTGTCCGGCCTGGCCACCTGGATGGAGTCTACGGAGCGGATGTGCGCGTTGTAGCGCTCGCCTTGGCCCCGGTCCAGCTGGACAGCCCCAAGGGTGACCTGGATGGGCTGGACGGACTTCGGCTTCAGGTCCTCGCCGCACCGGCCGCAGTTCTCGTCCCCCGGCCGGACCCCGTACCCGCACCGTGGGCATTCGTACCGTACCATCGGATCACTCGCTTATTACCCTGGTGACCTGGAAGCGGCCGTTGTTGTAGAGCAGGGAGTAGTACGAGGGGTCGTGGTTGGTCTCCCTCATCTTCACGCAGCGGATCCGCCTCTGCATCTCCACGTCCCGGATCAGCTGCATCTTGAGCGTGATGATCCCGTCGGACAGGTACCCCTCGTCGAACTTACCCTCGATGAGGCGCTCGGACGAGCTCTCGGAGATGAGGAGCACCGTGACGCCGAGGTCCCGCAGCCATTCGAACAGGTAGAAGAGGTCGGTGCGCCTGTTCCGGATCTCGGCCATGGTCTCCAGGACCTCCATGGAATCAATGACGAGGAGGCTGAAGTCCAGGTTCTGCTTGAGGTTAGCGATATAGGTCTTGAAGACGTGCAGCCAGGAGGTCCCCCCCGCCACCTCCTTCAGCCTCTTGCGGATGATGGCCAGGTCCAGCACGTGCAGGTTGTCCTTGACCCTCTCGACGTCCATGCCCATCTTCTCCATCTGGCGCAGCAGGCTCTCCCTACCCTGCTCCAGGGTCACGTACACCGAGGTGATTCCCGACTCCACGGCGTGATTGTAGAGCATGTAATAGCTTACGGACGATTTCATCGTCCCCGGCGTCCCCGCCACCAGAACTATGTGCCCCTTAGGGATCCCTCCCTCCAGGATCCTGTCGAACCCATCGATGTAGGTCTTCAAACGGCCGTCGTCCGCTTCCATCCGCTCTCCCTCAGGCCTATTGGGGGCACATTGCCCTACCGTCTAATAAAGGCTCGCTGGCCCCCTCATATCCCGCGGACGACCACCTTGCGCACGTACTTCCGGGCGACCTCCGCCATCCCCAGCATCTGCCCTTCGGAATAGGGGTCGATCTGGCTGAGCCGTTTGTCCAGCGTTCGCTCCCTCTTGAACCTCTGGAGGGCGTACTTCCTCGCCCCGCCGATGTAGGTGGCAATGCGCTCTACGTCCCCGGGGTTGAGGTAGTGCGGCACGACCGTGGTCCGGAACTCGTAGTCGATCCCGGAGCCCATGATGAGCTGGATGGAGCGCTTCACCGCCTCCAGGTCCACCTCTGTCCCGCATACCTGGGAGTACTGCTGGTCCAGCGGGCCCTTGAGGTCCATGGCCACGTAGTCCAGCAGCCCGGCCTGGAGCAGGTCCTGCAGCATGCCGGGGTTGGTGCCGTTGGTGTCCAGCTTTACCTTCAGGCCCAAGGCCTTGATCCTTCGGACCAGCTCGGGGAGGTCCTCGTTCAGGGTCGGCTCCCCGCCGGTGACCACCACCCCGTCCAGGAAATCGGAGTTCTCCCGCAGGTACTCCTCCAGCGCCTCCCAGGGCACCTCCTCCGCATCGGTTGAGACGGACACCAGGTCCGGATTATGGCAGAAGGGACAGCGCATGTTGCAGCCCTGCAGGTAGACGGTGGCGGCGACCATTCCGTCCCAGTCGAGGAGCGAGGTCTTGGCGAAGCCGGCGATCCTGGCGCGCATAGCCCTTCGGAATACGGTGAGGTCGATTTTAAGGGTATCCCCGAGGGGCGCTCACCTTTCCTTGATGTCCACGAAGCCCCCGTGGATCTTGGCCTTCATATGCCCGCCGGGTCCGCCCCTCTCTTCGCGGGCCTTGTCCACGCAGTCCTCGCTCTCGCAGCAGAAGGCCGCGAACACGTACTGCTTGGCCGGTCGGCCACAGAACTGGCATTGATGCTTCTCGAAATCCATGGTGTGTCCACCGAAACGGAGCGATAAAACCCTTTCGATGTTCCCGATGGAGGGTCCGTTTGCCTGGGGGGAATAAGGTGCCATTCAATGTACGGAGAGCATGTCAATGACGCCGGGTTCGTAGCCCTGAATCCATAGGCATCTCCGCCTTCATCGGGCATATTCAGCAGAAGCTTTCCTCTTCATTGCCGAGGGCGAGGGCGCACCGCGCGGTACAGGTCATTCCAGGATGTGCATGGAGAGGGGCAATGCCGGGGCAGAATGCGTCAGCGCGCCCAGGGATATCACGTCGGCATAACGCGCGTAGCCATTGGCGCTCTTCGGTGCTATCCCGCCGGAGACCTCCACCGTTATGCGCTGGTCGATGGCCTTTATGGCCAAATAGCACTCCTTGGCCTGGGCGGGGGTCATGTTGTCCAGCAGGATGATGTCGGCCGACGCCCTGGCGGCCTCCTTGGCCGCTTCCAGGTCCTCCACCTCGATCTCCACCTTCTTTCCGAAGGAATAGGACTGGGCTTTGCGCACCGCCTTGAAGACGCTGCCGACGACCGTCAGGTGGTTATCCTTGATCAGGAAGGCGTCGTCCAGCCCGAAGCGGTGCGGGTCCCCCCCTCCGATCCTGACCGCCTTCTTCTCGTAGCGCCGGAACCCGGGGGTGGTCTTGCGGGTTGCCGCGATCACGATGTTCGGATTGGCCTTGCGGCAGGAATCCACGACCTGGCGGGTGAGGGTGGCTATCCCGCTCATGCGCATCAGGAAGTTCAGGGCGAGGCGCTCCCCGGCCAGCAATCCCTTGAGCGGCCCCTGGACCTCCATCACCCGCTGTCCCTCGGAGACCCTGTCCCCGTCGCGGATCAGCGGGGTGGCGCGGCATCCCACCCGTCGAAAGACCTCCACGGCCTCCTCGACCCCGGCCAGCACGCCGTCCTGGCCGGCGGTGATCATGGCCTTCCCGTCCCGGTCGTCCACCAGGGCGAGGGAGGTTATGTCCCCCTCCCGCAGGTCCTCCTGGAGATAAAGGTCGATGAGGTCCATGCCCCTTCATTCCCCTGGGTCCATATCAAGGATGGCATCAGAGTTCGAAGGTGTCCCCACTCATCGGCATGAGCACCTCGTAGTCCCCTTCCAGGTCCTGCGCCAGCTCCTCCCGGTTGTCGGAGTGCATGAGGACCACCTTCTCCGGATGGCATCCCTTGATGAAGTCGAGCAACTGATCGTGGTCAGCGTGGGCGGAGAGGTCGAAGGTCATGACCTCGCAGCTCACCTTCATGAGGCCGTCCGGGGTGTCCACCATGCCCCTCTCCCTCAGCATGCGCCCGTTGGAGTTCTCCGCCTGGTACCCGACCATCATGACCGCGCTCTTGGCGTTGTCCTTCTGGTCCATCAGATAGTGCATCACCGGGCCTCCGTCCAGCATCCCGGACGTCGTGATGATGACCTGGGCCTGGCGGGCCTTCTCCCGGGCCGAGGCGGTCCGCACTGGGTTGTACCTGCGCTTGGCCGCCTTGAACTCCTTGATATTCCTCAGATAGTCAGGACGGTCGGTGTAGTAGCCGTTCACGGTCTTGCCCATACCATCCACCCACATGTCGTACGGGAGGTCCTTCAGGATGAGCATGACCTCCTGCATCCTGCCCACCGCGAAGCAGGGGATGATGGCCGTCCCTCCGCGCTCCACGACCTCCCTCACCTTCTGCTGGAGAAGGGCCTCGCTCTTCTCCCGGGGGGGATGGTTCCTCCCAGCGTATGTGGCCTCTATGACCAGGTTGTCGCACTCGACCGGCTTCGCGCCATACGTGAGCCGGGTGTTCGCGGTGTGCAGGTCCCCGGTGAAGAGGGTGGTGTCATGCCCCTTTACCTCGTACATCTGGGCCCCGGGGATGTGTCCGGCGTTGTGGGGGACGATCTCGAGCCCGGCGATGGGCTTCACGTCGCCGACGTCGAAGGAACGGTAGTTCTGCCAGACGTGCTTTACGTCCCCATCGTTGTACCGCAATATGTTCTCGTACCCCTCCGATTTGGCGATCTTGATGGAGTCGAAGAACAGCAGGGACGCCACGTCCATTGTCAGATCGTTACAGTAGACGTCGCAGTCGGTGTCCTGGACCAGCCTGGGCACCGCCCCGCTATGGTCCAGATGGGAGTGGGTGATGAACACGCCCTCCACGCGCGGGGATTCCATCGGGAACTGCGGAGGTTCCTTCTTGATCAGCCGCAGCCCGTACTCGAACATGATGCTGGCGCCATTGTTCTCGACAAGCATCCCCAGCTTGCCGACTATCTCCGCGCCCCCTAAGAACTTCACTTTCATTTCGTTTACCTCGTAGATCGTGATGTGTGATGATGGTCATTCGCCCAGGAGCTGTACGATGACCTCTCGCCTCCGTCCTCTGACGTCCAGCTCCAGTAGGGCCACCTGCTGCCATTCCCCCCGCTCGAGCCGCCCCCCGTCGAAGGGCAGGGCGACCGACGCCCCCAGGAAGGTCGAGCGGATGTGGGAGTGCCCGTTCCCGTCCCCCCATCGCAGGTGATGCTGGTACTCCGAGCCTTTGGGAAAGTTCCTTTCAAGGGCCTGGAAGAGGTCCTCTCGCAGGCCGGGCTCGTTCTCCAGGGTCACGACCGCTGCGGTGGAATGCGGAGTGAACACCAAGGCGATCCCCTGCCGGAGGCCGGAGCCAGTCACAGTCCTTTCGACCAAGGATGTCACGTCCACCAGGTCCCCCTCGCCTTGGGTCTCGATGACAGTGGAGGTGCGGAACGTTCCCATTTGCTCAGTCAGGCTACTCCTAATCCGTATAAACCATTTTTGGTGGCCGCCTCCCCTGAACCGGGTCTTGGACCTTGGAAGGGGTCGAAGTAAACGATTTTATATTGTGATAGGCCATGAACGATCATGGCCGAGCTCGCAATGGGCTACGGCGGGGGCGCCCCCCTTTGCACCGACCGTGTGTGGATAAGCTCCGCCTTCCGGGTCCGGCTCATCAAGATGGGGATGGAGAAGGCTGGTTCCGTCAATGAACTGGGGAGGAGGCTGGGCTATCGCTCCCGCGTGCATCCTGGGTGGGGCGTCGTCCAGATCATGCAGGGGAAGCAGGCCTTCCCCCTCGCGCGCCTCAAGCTCCTGGCTGACTTTCTGGAATATCCCATCGAGGAGATCATGACGTACGCCACCCAGCCCAACCGCGTGACCCCAGAGAGCACCAAGAGCGCCCTGGCCATGTATGGGCTCAGCGGGTACATCCCCCGTTGATGCTGGCCCCCCATTCATCCTGACAAAAGGATTTATAGTAACCGAGCTATATTGCTATTGTCGGACATATGTCCGACTGAAGGGGATGGGATGGGATTCAGGCGTAGCGCCGATGCGGACGATGAGATAACTAACACCCTCATTGACCGCGGGGTCTACCGCCTGTCCGAGGTCTATGAGGACGAGGAGATCAAAAGATATAGGGACGTCAAGGTCCCCTATTCGTTCTGGAGCGCGGTGAGGTACTCCTTCATCCTGACCGTGCTCCTTTGGTGGCTCCCTCTCCTAGGGCAGATGGTGGCCGGGTTCGTCAGCGGGAGGAGGGCGGGCAAGCCATGGAAAGGGGTATTGGCCGCCCTTGTACCCCTTACGGTTATCTTCACGATCACCCTGCTGGTGGACAGCGGGACCATCCCCACGGTCATTAATGGGGTGGACTGGACCCCCTCGCATCTTCTGGCGTGGGTCGAGAGAGCGGTACCGGTCCTCGCCCCCTACATCGTCTTCGTCCAGATGTACATGACCTCCCTCATCGATGCAATCCAGATCTCCGCGGGCGTCCACGTCGACGTCTACATCATCACCGCCGCCTTCGCCTACATAGGCGGCATCTTGGCCGAACAGTCCCAGTTGGAGATGGGCTATGTGGCCAAACACGGCGGCAACTCCATGACCGTGGTCGTGAGCAACGGAGAGAGGGGGAAGGGGGAGCCGGAGGCTTCCCGCCCGGCGGTCGGGAGCCGTCCGGTCTCGGCCAGGCCCATCAGGACGAGGCAGGAGCAGCGGGTCATCCGTTTCTCGGACCTCGAGGACCTGACCACCGCCAGCGACGACGGGTATGCCGAGGAGTACTCCGAGAAGGGGGAGGGATGGTACGAAGAGGGCGCGGAGCCCGAGGAGGAGATCCCCCGGAACATGGCCGGGCTGGTGAAGCGGTCCAAGGGCGGCGGAAAGGGCAAGAACCTGAAGCCAGGCGATTGGAAGTTCATCTAGGTCAGCTGGATAATTTTTTATAGCCCTATCATTTGTGGTCCTTTGGCGAGAGAAGGATGTTCTGCCCTAAGTGCCATAAGATAATGAAGCCGGACAATGGGAAGTTTGTGTGCAGGAACCCGGACTGCAAGCATGAGGTCATCAAGAACGGGGAACCGGTCTGCTTCACCACGAGCGGGAAGGAGAAGGAGATAGCCGTTATCGATGGGAACGCCCCCACCCTGCCGCGCACCCGGATAGACTGTCCGAAGTGCGGCTATCAGGAGGCGTTCTGGGTCCTACGGCAGACCAGGGCGGCGGACGAGCCGGAGACCAAGATCTATAGGTGCGTCTCCTGCGGCCATTCCTGGCGTGAGTATTGAGGCCTGTCGTTCGCAGAAAAGTTATAATTAGCACAGGGCTTTACTGTGGAGGAAGGGGACCCAATGTTTCAGGCCAAACTCAGATCCGATACCCTCAAGGGGGTCGTTGACGTCGTTTCCACGCTCATCGACGAGGCCAAGTTCAAGATAGGCGAGAACGGCATCCAGCTCAAGGCTGTGGACCCAGCCCATGTGGCCATGGTCGACCTTAACCTGAGCAAGGAGGCCTTCGAGCAGTACTCGGCGACCGAGACCGACCTCGGACTGGATCTAGAGAAGCTCAAGGAGGTCATCCGCCTGTCCAGGTCTGGCGACATCATCGATATGCGCCATGATGTGGAACGCGGCCGCCTGGTAATCACTGTCGGCAACGTCACCCGCCGCATGAACCTGGTGAGCACCGAGGGCATGAGCGATCCCAAGGTCCCCAACATCACCCTTCCGGCGCGCATCACCATCGCCGTCGACGAGCTCCAGAGGGGCATCAAGGCCGCCGAGAGCATCTCCGACCATGTGGCGCTGAACGCTAATGCAGAAGGGTTCGAGATGGTCTCCGACGGCGACACCGACTCGGTCAGCCTGAAGCTGCCCAAGGCGCTGCTGGTGGACCTTCAGTGCTCGGAGAGCATCCGCTCCCTCTTCCCGATGGACTATTTCTCGACCATCATCAAGGCCATCCCCAGCGGGACCAACGTCACCATCAACCTGGGCAATGACCTGCCGGTCCGGCTCGACTTCGACATCGCGGGGGGCAAGGGCAGCGTGCGGTACCTGTTGGCGCCCAGGATCGAGAACGACTAAAGGCGCAGCTCCTTCACTATCCTGCTCTCCGCCTCCGGGACCTTCACCTCCACGGTGATGAGTTCCCTCAGGCCCGAGCGCGCTATCTTCTCCTTCAGCAGTTCGTCCACTTGATAGATCCCGGCCGAGTTGTTCATCGTGATGTCGATGAGGATGGGGCGCTCCTTGCCCTTCCCCACCCGCACCTTATCGATGGCCAGGGCACTTACCGAGTGGATGTTCACCGAGCCGCTGGCGAAGGGGATCCGTGCCCTTCCCTTCTCCATGTCCAGGGCGTCCGCGACGCGGACCACGCCGCCCTCGATCGTGTAGGGGGCGAAGCCCTCATGATGGGAGATCATGGCGTGCTGGACCTCGGCGACCACGAAGGTCAGTTCGGGCTCCTGGTATACGTTTCCGAGGAGCCTGCGGAGGATGGGGGCGGACAGCATGACGGAGAACTCCTCGTGGTTCTGGCGGTGGACCGACAGGCCGATATCGTGCAATGCCGATGCCAGCACCACGACCACCTCGGCATCCTCCGGACGCATCCCGTAGTTCAGCACCGCGCCGGGCCGGTGCCCCGCCTCCATCAGCAGCCGGAGCATCCGGAGGGCGTTGCGGGCGACGATGCGCACGTGCGTGGAGCCGTGGTCGCTATACCCCAGGCGGTCGATGGCGTTGATGTTGGAGGCCTTCCACAGAGCCCTGAGCTCCTCGTCGGCGTTGATGCGCTCCAGGACGGCCTTCAACCGTTCGTTGGCAAGGCAGGGGACCTCGATGGCGACCATGGACCGGCATGGGATGCGGAGGATATAATCAGTTCGCGGCCCTTCCTCCCGAGGGATGCGCCCCGCCCATGGGCCCCTTCCCGCCCCCTATTCCTGACAATTGCGCTGGGAGGACCAAAATATCTTTATGTGCCCCCCGGTTAATGAGGGTCCTCCCATCCCATTCAGGTGAACCGCTTTGAATTCCCCCGACCAGATATCCGTCAGTGAGCTGGAGGCCAAGGCCCTTGCCTTGCGTCGGCATGTTATTAGGATGATCTACGCCGCCGGGTCCGGGCATCCGGGAGGGTCGCTGTCCTGCGCGGACGTGATCGCCGCCCTCTTCTTCAAGGTCATGGACCACTCGCCCGAGCGGATGGGCTCGCAGGACAGGGACCATTTCATCCTGTCCAAGGGGCATGCCGCCCCCGTGTACTATGCAGCCCTCGCCGAGTGCGGGTACTTTCCGACCGAGGAGCTCCTGACACTGCGTAAGCTCCATTCCCGGTTGCAGGGGCATCCCTCCAGGGTCAAGACCCCGGGGGTCGAGATGTCGACCGGTTCCCTCGGGCAGGGGCTGAGCGTCGCCAACGGCCTGGCGCTGGCGCTTCGCCTCCTGGGGCTGGATCGCAAGGTGTACTGTCTCTGCGGGGACGGGGAGATGGCCGAAGGCCAGGTCTGGGAGGCGGCCATGTTCGCCGCCCACTATCATCTTGACAACGTGATCGCCATCGTCGACCGCAACGGGCTGCAGATCGACGGGCGCACCGAGGAAGTCATGTCCCTGGAGCCGTTGGGCGACAAGTGGCGGGCGTTCGGATGGCACGTCCTATTCATGGACGGGAACGATATGTGGCAGGTCTTGGACACCCTGGCCGAGGCAAAGGGGCATAAGGGCTCCCCGACCGTTATCATCGCCAGGACCGTGAAGGGCAAGGGCGTGTCGTTCATGGAGAACAACGTCGGGTTCCATGGCAAGGCGCCCAATGCGAAGGAGTACGAGCAGGCCATGCGCGAGCTGGGGGGAGAGGTATGAGCTGGCCGATGGAAGCGCAGCGCAAGAGCTACGGAAGGGCGCTGGTCGACCTCGGCAGGGCGCGGGGGGACGTCGTCGTGCTGGACGCCGACCTCTCCAGCTCCACCCGCACCGTGGAGTTCAAGGGCGCCTTCCCGGGGCGCTTCTTCAACTGCGGCATCGCGGAGCAGAACATGATGGGCACCGCCGCCGGGCTAGCCGTCGGCGGAATGACCGTCTTCGCCTCCACCTTTGCGGTGTTCGCCACCGGCCGGGCCTATGATCAGGTGAGGCAGTCGATCGCCTACCCCGACCTGAACGTCAAGATCGTCGCCTCGCATGCGGGCATCACCGTCGGGGGCGACGGCGCCTCCCACCAGACCATGGAGGACATCGCCCTGATGAACGCCCTGCCCAACATGACGGTCGTCGTCCCTGCCGACGGACCGGAGACATACAAGGCCGTGCTGGCGGTCGCGGAGCGGCATGGGCCAGCCTATGTGCGCATGGGACGGGGGGACGTTCCGGTGGTGACCTCGAAGGAGGAGAGGTTCGAGATAGGAAGGGCGCACGTCCTCAGGGAGGGGGCCGATGTGGCCCTGGTGGGCACGGGCCAGATGGTCGCGGCGTGCCTTCTGGCCGCCGAAGCCCTGAAGGCCAAAGGGATAGACGCCAAGGTCATCGACCTGCACACCATCAAGCCGTTAGACGTGGAGGCGCTGGAGAAGGCAGCCCGAGGGTGCGGGGCGGTCGTCACCGCCGAGGAGCACAACATCGTTTCGGGCGTGGGCACCCTTGTGGCCGCCGCGCTCGCGGAGAGGTACCCGGTCCCGATGGAGCGGGTTGCCATGCAGGACGTGTTCGGGCAGTCGGGGGAGAGTGAGGAGCTGATGCGGGAGTACGGCCTCACCGACCGGGAGGTACTCGCCGCCGCCATCAAGGCCATGGAGAGGAAGAAATGAAGATATTCATCGACACAGCCAACATCGAACAGATAAGGGAGGTCAGCTCCTGGGGGATCCTGGACGGCGTGACCACGAACCCCAGCCTGATAGCCAAGGAGAGGAAGGACCTCGCCACCATCGTGAACGAGATCTGTGAGGTCGTGGACGGTCCCATCAGCGTCGAGGTCGTCAGCCTCAGGGCCGAGGAGATGTTCGCCGAGGGGATGCGGCTGGCCGCGGTGAACGACAACATCGTGATCAAGGTCCCCATGACCGAGGAGGGGCTGAAGGCCACCAAGATGCTCTCGAACGAGGGGGTCTCGGTCAACGTTACCCTGATATTCTCGGCGAACCAGGCATTGCTGGCGGCCAAGGCCGGCGCCCGGTACGTGTCCCCGTTCGTGGGGCGCCTGGACGACGTCGGCCAGGACGGGATGGCCCTCGTCTCCGAGATCATGGATATCCTTGACAACTATGATTTCGACACGGAGGTGATCGTGGCGAGCGTACGCCATCCGATCCATGTGGCTGAGGCGGCCCGCATGGGCGCGCACATAGCCACCATCCCCTATGACGTGCTCAAGAAGATGTTCAAGCACCCCCTGACGGACATCGGCATCGAACGCTTCCTCAAGGACTGGGAGAAGGTCCCCAAGTAGGGACCTGGGCTCCAGGCGGTGCCCATGCTGGGGCGCGGCCCTTGAGGGACCGGATGCCAGGAGGAACGGGATGCGACGGGACGTCCTTGTTGTAGGAGGGGGACCAACGGGCTGCCTGGCCGCGGCGGCGATGGCCGCCGAGCTCGAGGTGACGGTGGTCGAGGAGCATCCCAGGATAGGGGAGCCTGTGCAGTGCGCCGGCCTCGTCACCCCGAGGGTGGTGGAGATGGCCTCCGCCCCCGATGCCGTCCTCAACCGCATCGACGGGGCGTACGTTCATTTCCCCGGCGGGCGGACCCTAGAACTCCAGGGGAATGAGGTGAAGGCGGTGGTGGTGGACCGCGGCGCCCTCGACAGGCGCTGCGCGTCCTTGGCCGAGAGGGCGGGCGCGGAGGTCTGGACGGGGGCGAAGTGCGGGGCGGTGGAGCGGACGGGCGACGGTATCAGGGCGTGCTTCGATGGGGAGGACATGGAATGCAGGGCGCTCCTGGCCGCCGATGGCTATCGCTCAGGCACGGCCAGGGCCCTGGGGCTCGGTCCCACCCGGGAGATGGTCCGGGGGGTGGAGATGGACCTCGATGTCCGGGCGGAGGACCAGCGCAAGGTGCGGGTGTTCCTCGGGAGGGCCGTTGCCCCGGGCTTCTTC
>Ga0228535_1002485_pt1 | contig 17500 bp, 18 predicted proteins | sample SJ1metagenome_FD_168457 | JGI IMG/M metagenome (GOLD analysis project Ga0228535, IMG submission 168457) | Enriched culture of PCE-dechlorinating microbial communities from Ithaca, New York, USA - SJ1 | ecosystem: Engineered > Modeled > Simulated communities (microbial... > Unclassified | place... | reverse complement strand
GCGAGTCTAATGCGGTCGACGACGAGCTCGATGGTGTGCTTCTTCTGCTTTTCGAGGGCGGGAGGCGTCTCCAGATCGATGAACTCCTTGTCGACCCGGGCGCGCAGAAAGCCCTGTTTCAGTGCATCCTCGAGCACTTTCCGGTGTTCGCCCTTCTGCGCCCTTATCACCGGGGCGAGCACCTGCAGCTTGGTGCCGCTCGGCCAGGACAGAATGACGTCGAGAATCTGGTCGACGCTCTGCTCGCGGATCTCGCGCCCGCAGGACGGACAGTGCGGCACTCCGATGCGCGCAAACAGAAGGCGCAGATAATCGTAGACTTCCGTGACGGTCCCCACGGTCGAACGGGGATTGCGCGTCGTGGTCTTCTGTTCGATTGAAATCGCGGGCGAAAGCCCTTCGATATAATCCACGTCGGGCTTGTCCATTCTCCCCAGGAACTGCCTAGCATAGGCCGAGAGCGACTCGACGTAGCGGCGCTGGCCTTCGGCGAAGATCGTGTCGAAGGCGAGAGAGCTCTTTCCCGAGCCCGAGAGTCCCGAGATGACGATGAGCTTGTTTCTGGGCAATTCAAGATCGATATTTTTTAGGTTGTGTTCCCGTGCACCTTTGATGATGAGCTTTCCCATGGCGACGCAATCATACTGCAAGCATAGAGAGAAGGACAAGTATGCTTGACAGATGTGTAGCAGTTTTTTACAAAAATTGTGCGGGCGGCTGATCCAGGAATCCGTGCCAGAGAGCCTTTTTGCCGTTGATGGTCCTGTAATAGCGGGTAGGCACGGGGCTGGTCGAGGGCAGGCGGCATATCGCGCGCTCTTTTCCCGCGATATGGAGCACGGTACGGCCGCCGACGCGCGCGAGCGCCTCTTTTGCCCCGTGGAACTCGCGTCCGCAGACGACGGCCTTGAGAAAAAGCGCCGAAGCCCTCGTCCCGTTGAGCCCGATACGCTCGATCGACGGGCGGGCCTCGAGCAGGGCGGCGATGTCGTTGAGCGCAACAATCTCCAGCGCATCGTCCGCGCTCGTCGTCCGGCGACAGGTCTTCACCATGTCCCAGATCATCACCTGAAGCCGGGCCGCGAGGGCGATCTTCTCTCCGTAAGTGGCCGGTACGGTCTGAAAATTTTCTGCCGGAGACGGCAGGAGCCCTCTCTCTGCACCGAGCGACAGGAGGAGCGGCCAGAAATGATTCCGCTCGTGGCCATAGTATTCCCGCTTCTCCTGGGAACGGAGTGAAGGAAAAGAGCCGAGCACCAGATACCGCGCGGTGCCGCCCAGCGCTCCTGCGGGAGGGAAGCCTTCTTCCTCCGGAACACGCCTAGACATTGAACTTGAAGAACACGATGTCGCCTTCCTGGACCACATATTCGCGCCCTTCCTGGCGCATCCTGCCCGCCGCGCGGACGGCCGCCTCCGAGCCATACTGGAGGAGGTCGTCATAATGATACACTTCCGCCTTGATGAATCCCTTCTCGAAGTCGGTGTGGATGACACCGGCGGCCGTCGGCGCCTTATCTCCTATGCGGATCGTCCAGGCGCGACACTCATCCTCGCCTGCGGTAAAGAAGGTGCGCAGCCCCAGAAGCCTGTAGGCCGCGTGCGCAAGCAAGGCGAGCCCCGGCTCCTCCAGCCCTATGCCCTGCAGGAATTCCGCCCGCTCGGCAGGGTCTTCGATGTCGGCGAGCTCGGCCTCGAACTTGCCGCAGATGACCACGGCCTCCGAGCCCTGTTTTTCAGCAATTTTTTTTACAATATCGACATATGTGTTACCCTTGACTCCGGACTCGTCGACATTGCACACAAAGAGCTCTCTTTTGAGCGTTATGAGGAAACTGCGCCTCGCAAATTCACTCTCTTCGGGCTCGAGGCCGACCGTAAACGCAGGCCTGCCCTCTTCGAGCGCGGGCCGAATCTTATTCAGCACGGCGATCTCTTTTTCGCTGTCTTTTTTGAGATTCGGGTCCTGCACTTTGAGCTGGCGGCCCAGCTTGTCGAGCCTCCGGTCGAGGCTGTCCAGATCGGCGAGGGCGAGCTCGGTGTGGATCACTTCGATGTCGTCGGCCGGGTCCACCCTCCCTGCGACGTGGATGACGTCGGGATCGTCGAAGCAGCGCACGACGTGGGCGATCATCCCCACTTCACGGATGTGCGAGAGAAACTGGTTGCCGAGGCCTTCGCCCTTCGATGCTCCCTGCACGAGCCCCGCGATATCCACGAACTCGACGACGGCCGGCACTCTTCTCTTGGGCTTGAAAATCTCGCAGAGACGGTCGAGACGCTTGTCTGGAAGCGGCACGATGCCAAAATTCGGATCGATCGTGCAGAAGGGATAATTCGCCGCTTCGGCCTTTGCCCGCGTGAGGGCCGAAAAGATGGTCGACTTCCCTACATTGGGCAGGCCAACTATTCCGCAGTTCAGTGGCATATGGACAATCCTTCTATACGAATATTTGTTGTTGCGAACCGTCTAACACAGTATACTACTCCCTGGACTGCGGCAAGGGCAAGGCAGACTATTTCACATGTTGAAATAGGACTACCTAATTCTGAAATCACATATTTACGGATCGCAGAAAGTGGAGTACGATATTCCGCAGGACAAAACCAACAAGGAGGATCGATCGATGCAGGAGCTTTCTGCCTATCTATCGGCCAACGCCCACAACATGAAGAAGTCGGTTATCCGCGAGCTGCTTAAACTCACGAATCAGCCCGACATCATCTCCTTTGCCGGCGGGCTCCCCGCTCCAGAGACTTTTCCGGTCGAAGAGCTTCGTCAGGCGAGCGACCGAGTCTTCAGGCAATATGGCGACAAGATCCTCCAATATGGCACGACAGAAGGCGACAACGACCTCAAGGCACAGCTCGTCGCGTACGAGACGGCGCGGGGTCTCTCTCTCGGCGCGCAGAATCTTCTCATAACTTCGGCTAGCCAACAGGCGCTCGACATGTTGCCGAAGCTCTTCCTCGATCCAGGCGACTACGTCATCGCCGGACGCCCCACCTATCTCGGTGCAATCCAGGCCATTCAGTCGTACCAGGGCAGAGTGCTCGGCATCCCCTTCAGCAGCGCCAACGACGGGTTCGACATGGTCGAGCTCGAAAAGCGCTATTCGCGCGCGGTGGGCCAGAAGAAGCGCATAAAATACATCTATGTCATCCCGGATTTCCAGAACCCCACGGGCATCTGCTGGAGCCTGGAGAAGCGCAAGGCCCTCATCGAGTTCGCGTACCGTGAAAATCTCTTCATCGCAGAGGACGCGCCCTACCGCGAGATCCGATTCCTGGGAGAGCCCATAGATTCTCTCTATAGGCTGGAACAGCAGATGCAGAACCGCGGCATTGTCATCAACCTCAAGACCTTCTCCAAGATTCTCTCGCCAGGAGCCCGCATCGGATGGGTCGTCGCGCGCGAAGACATCATCCAGAAGATGGTGGTCGCCAAGCAGGCGATGGACCTGTGCACGAGCGTGATCACTCAAAAGATGATCGCAGAATTCATGGCGACGGGAAAACTGAAAGACATCGTCGCGCGCACCTGTGGCATCTACCGCGAAAAGCGCAACTTCATGCTGGAGAAGTTCGACGCCTACATGCCGAAGCGCTTCGATCTCACATGGACCAAGCCTGAAGGCGGACTCTTCCTCTGGCTCTCCCTGCCGCACTACATCGACACGGAGAAAATGTTCTACAAGGCGATCGAGAAGAAAGTCGCGTATGTGGTGGGCAGCGCCTTTTACTTCGACGAACCCGAGACAAACTCGATGCGCATCAACTTCTCCTACTCGACCTTCGAGCAGATCGAAGAGGGGGTAAGACGCCTCGCCGACACGGTACGGGAAGAGATCGAGGAGCACGAGGCCGGCCCGCGCGGCCAGACGGTCCCCGAAGACATATAAGACCGGCGGGCCTCCTCGGGCGCACTGAACAGTGGAACGGGGCGCCGGTTTTGGGCGCACCGGACAATGCTGCACAGCCGCGTACAGAGAGAAGGTACATAAGTTTTCTAAATTATTAAACTCAATTAAATATCATCTTTTGTTTGGGACCTGTATTGCCACCCCCCGCAGAAATCGCTATTTTCTCATCGGGATATTGTAATTCTGAGGTGGGAGCAGCAGCATATGCCTATTATCCAGTTGCGCAGTGTAAAAAAAGATTACTTTCTTGGAAAAGTGATTGTCCCGGCAGTCAAAGGTGTCTCATTTTCCATTGAGCGCGGCGATTTCGTCTCGATAGCCGGCCCCTCGGGCTCGGGCAAATCGACCATACTCAACATGATAGGGCTGATAGACATACCTACTTCGGGCGAGGTGATCATCGACGGGAAAAATACAAAAGGTCTGTCCGACCAGGAACTCACCCGCTTCCGCCACGAAGTCCTGGGCTTCATCTTCCAGTCTTTCAACCTCATCCCCGTCCTGAACGTGTGGGAAAACATCGAATTTCCCCTGCTGCTCGGCAAGACCCGGCTCCCCAAAAGCGAATGGAAGGAATGGATCGATTTTCTCATCGGCGAGGTGGGGCTGGGCGACTGGCGCAATCACAAGCCCAACGAGCTGTCCGGCGGCCAGCGCCAGCGGGTTGCCATTGCGCGCGCCCTCGTGACAAAGCCCTCCATCGTCCTCGCCGACGAGCCGACCGCAAACCTCGACTCGGCGACCGGTGAGCAGATCATCGATCTGATGAAGAAGATCAACCGCGAAATCGAGACAACCTTTATCTTCTCCACGCACGACGCCAAGATTGTCAACATAGCGGACCACATCATCCGCCTCCGCGACGGAACCATCATTGAAAACAGGCGCAACGGCGAGGACATCACCGATGAAGGCGCCACTGTCGCATCAGCGGAGGAGTGACCATGCCCGTCATCCTCAGAATGGCATTCCGCAACATCAGGGAACACAGATCCAAAAGCCTCATCATTGGCCTTCTTCTCGCCATGGGGGCCTTGATCCTGGTCGTCGGGACGGCTTTCATCAACGCTTCGGAAGCGGGCATCCGCTCGACATTCTCGGATGTCTACACCGGAGATATCTTCATCTCCGGCGTCTCCAGCGAAGGCCCCGTGTCGCTGTTCGGCGTGACTTCAGTCGGGGGCATGGCGCAGACTCCCACCATCCCCGACTACGAAAAAGTCCTGTCCATTGTCAAATCGACGCCCCATCTCGCGAACACTTCCTCGCTCGCAACGGGGTTTGCCATGGTCACGCGCGAGGAATCGTCCCTTCCCGAGGATGAATCAGAGAGCGAAACGCAGCCTCAGGATCGGTTTCTGTTCCTGTTCGGGGTCGATGCCTCATCGTACTGGAGCCTCTTCGACGCTGTCGATATCGTTGCGGGCGAGAGGCTGCAGCCCGGGCAGGCTGGGCTCATGATCAGCGAGGGACAGTTCGCCAAGCTTTCAAAGTGGCTGAAGAAACCCCTCTCGATAGGGGATACGCTTCTCATTCAGGGTTTTTCCTCGATCGGTTTCAGGCTGAGGGAGCTTCCGGTTGTCGGCGTCTTCCGCCTCAAGGACCAGGGCGCCTCGCCGGAACAGCTCGCATACATCGACATAGAATCCCTGCGCGTCATGAGCGGCATGACTGTCGGGGCGAACGAGCCTATACAGCTCAAGCCGGAAGAGACGAACATGCTTTCGACGGACGATGCCGACGCGCTCTTCGGCGAGGATGTACTCGTCACCTCCGAAACTTCAAAGCATCTCGACGTCAACGCGATCGCGGCGGAATTGTCCAAGCCCGGCGCCGTGGATCCTCTTAAGGCCGATGAGGGCGCCTGGCAATTCATCGTGGGGAAAGCAGATTCTCCGCAGAATATCAGTCGCACCATCGTCTCGCTCAATCAGAGCTTTGCCAAGGAAGGCATTCAGGCAGTCGCCGGCAACTGGCAGACAGCCTCCGGCCCCTACGGGCAGTCCGTCGATGTCGTCAGGATCGTCTTCGCGGTCGCCATCATCATTCTCTCGATTGTCGCGGTCATCATCATAATGAATACATTCCTCATCTCGGTGATCGAGAGGACGAGCGAAATAGGCACGATGCGCGCAATCGGCGCAGGCCGGGGCTTCGTGCGCAGCATGTTCGCCGCCGAGTCCGTCGTACTCGCCGCGGTATCGGCGTCGATCGGGGCCGCCCTCGGCCTTCTGGTCACCGTGGTGCTGAGGGCCATGCACATAGAAGCGACCAATCAGTTTTTCCTCGTCCTGTTCGGCGGCAAATACATGAACCCCGTCGCCACGGCGGGGAATGTCCTCATGGCAATTCTGGTGATGATCCTGGTGGGTTTCATCGCCCACCTCTACCCCGTTTCGCTGGCATTGAAGATACAGCCAGTCAGAGCGATGCAGGAAGAATAGGAGGAAGAGCATGAACACTGTATTGCCACGCATCGCTGCACGAAACCTGCTGCGACAGAAAAAGCGGACCATACTCCTCGCCGGGGCGATCGCCTTCGGCATCATGATCGTCACGCTCATCAACGGGTTCGCCGGCTCTTTCATACAGAATGTCTCCGAGAATTTCGCCTACCTTCTGGGCGGGCATGTCTTTGTGAGCGGATCGGAATATACGGCATCCGGCAGACGCATATCGGTCATACGCGACGACTCTGTCATCATGCAGGCCCTTGCGGACTCAGGCCAGAAGTGGGCGAGCCTCCAGAAGACGAGCGAAACCACAGCGACCTTGATCTTTGAAGGTAAAAGCATACGCCAGAACCTCACCGGCATCGACCTTACCCACTCGACGATGCTCAAAGAGCGCCTCGCCCTCACCTCGGGAAGCTGGGACAACCTCGCGTGGCCAAACGCCATCATCCTCTCCCAGAGTGTCGCGAAAAAACTGAATGTTTTGCCCGGCGACACTGTCGTCGCCCAGTTCCAGACTGTCACGGGGCAGAACAACGTGGGAGAATTCCGCGTCGCGGCGATCACCGTCGATTCGAGCTTCGTCGGCTCCATCATGACCTATGTCCAGCTCGACTACCTCAACAGCCTCTCCGGACTGGGCAAGGGTGAATACATGTCGCTGGGGATCATGCTGGACAAGCTCGACAGATCGGGGACCTTTGCCAATTCGCTCTACACTTCCATGAAAGGCATGGGGCTCCAGCTCTTCGACAGGTCGACAAAACAGGACAGCGGCTCCACGACACCATTCCAGTCCATGATCCGCGAACAGAACAGCGAGACGTGGACAGGGACAAAATATCGGGTCTTCACCGTAGACGATGTGCTTGCACAGGCGAAACAGATAGTCGTGGCGCTCGACACTGCCAGCGTCGCAATCCTCATCGTCCTCTTTGCAATTGTGATGATCGGCATATCCAACAGTTTCCGGATGGCCATGTACGAGCGCATCCGGGAGATCGGGACCATGCGCGCGGTCGGCGTCCAGCGGAACGAGATCCGCTCGATGTTCCTCTATGAGGCGCTTTTCCTCGCGCTCGCCGGAGCGGTGGCGGGAATAATCCTCGCGCTCATCGTCATGGGGATACTCAGCTTCATCACATTCGACCCGCAGTCGCCAGTATTCCTGATACTCAAGCGCGGACACCTCTCATTCTATCTGCCTCCGCTGCAGGCGCTCGGGAATATTCTGATCATCGCAGTCCTGACGCTTGTCGCAGTCTATGCCCCCGCCAATGCCGCGGCGAAAATGCCTCCCGCAGAGGCGCTCAGAACCGTAAAGTAAAAAGGAGTATGTCGCATGCCTTCATTTTCAGCGAAAGAAAACAAGCACCCCAGTAGAAATATCGTTTTTCTGCTCGCAATCGCCTTCAGCCTTGCTGCAGGGGTGATTTCGGCTTCGGCCCAGGCCAAGCCGGAACCGAAAGTCCTTCTCAAAGAGGTCGACAATCTGAGCGATTTTACGGGCAAGGACTTCTCCGCCGTCTTTACCATCGTCACGCAGAAGCCCGGCGAGAAAGACAGCGTGACGCAGGCACGGGTCTTCCGCCGCGACCAGAAAGAACAGTTCCTTATCCTCATCCTCCTGCCCGAAGTGAACAAGGGCCAGGGCTACCTCCGCGAGGACGACAATGTCTGGTTCTACGACCCCACGAGCCGCAAGTTCTCCCACTCCTCTGTGAAGGAGAATCTCCAGAACACCAAGGCGAAGAATTCGGATTTCACGCTCAGCTCATTTGCGGAAGACTACACGGTGGCCAGCATGAACGAGGGCATGGTCGGCAAATTTCCGGTCTGGGTGCTCGACTTGAGGGCAAACACGAACGAAGTCTCATATGACCGCGTGGTGCTCTATATCCGGAAAGATCCGACGATGCTCCTGAAGCGCGAGGACTATTCGGTGAACGGCAGGCTCATGCGCACCACCGCCTATCCCAAGTATGTCGAGATCGAAGGCAAACTGCTGTCCTCGCAGATTCTGATCCTCGACGAGATCAACAAGGGCGAAAAAAGTCAGATCACCATGGCCGAGCAGTCTGTCACGCCACTGCCGGACAAGGTCTTCACCAAGGCTTTCCTCGAACAGGTGAGCCGCTAGTATCGTATGAAGGAGGCATAACTATGAAGCATTTTCGTGACCCTGCGCTCGCGGGTCTGTTCGCTTTCATTCTGGTGTCCGCCTTCAGCGCGGGGGCACAGGAGAGCGGAAGCGATATCGATTCGCTCTTCGGAGACGAAGTCCTGGTCGGGCCCGAACAGCCGTCCCAGGGCGCATCGGATCAGGGATCCGCGGCCAATCCCCTTCAGGGGCTCCTGAAGACCGAAGCGGTGAAAGTCGGCGGCAGCCTGACCGGGAAAATCAGCGCCACGTGGACATGGAGCGATCCCTGGACCGATGGCTTCGACCTCGTAAACCCCGATTCCCGTCAGCTGAGCCCCGTCCTCCAGAGCCTCGTCTACTTCGACGCGCGGCCCGCAGAGGAGTTCCGCGTGCACGGATCGGTGAAGACGGCCTGGCCCTTTTCGAGCACAAGCAGTTTTTTGGACTCGGCGACATTGATAACTACAACGGATTCTAACACCTTGACCACGACCTCCGGCTCCATCACCATCCCCGACGTTCGCATCTTCGAGCTCTTCTCGGATTTTCAGCTGGGCGATTCGGTGTACTTCCGCTTCGGCAAGGCGACGGTGAAGTGGGGCGTCGGCTACTTCTTCAGTCCGGCCGACATCATCAACCTCGAACAGATCGACATCTTCGATCCGACGGCCCAGAGGGAGGGCCCCCTGCAGTTCCGCGTCTTCATACCCTACGGAAAAAGCCAGAACACCCTGAGTTTCTATGCGATCTTCGACGACAGCGCAACTCCCGACTTCTCCAACACGGCCCTCGCGGGCAAGGCCGAGTTTGTGCTGGGCAACTACGAGCTCGGCATAAGCGCCTATTATCGCGATGACACCGCCGAACGTGCGGCGGTCACTCTCACCGGCCCCCTGGGCGACTTCGATGTGTTCGCGGAGGGGGTCATCGCCAGAGGCAGCCCCAAGGCATTCTACACTTCCTTTACATCGGCCTCGCCCTACTACACCGAGGTGAGCTCCGGCGATGTCCGCACGACCTTCTACCCCTCGGGGACTCTGGGCTTTCTGTACAGCGATCAGGAAAACAACATCACCGCGATAGCCCAGTACTACTACAACGGCGAGGGCTATTCGGACAGCGACCGCACTGCCCTCTTCAATTCCTTCAAGTCGCAGCCGGCGCTTGTCCAGGCCGCGATACTCCTCTCAATCGCGAATGGAGACATCACGAATTTCCCCCTGTTCACCGGCCGGCACTATGCGGCGGCGAATCTCTCCTTCTCCGAAATCGGAGGAAGCGATTTCTCCGCCTCCGCGACGGGAATCATGAACATCTCCGACCTTTCGGGGCTCGTACAGCCCAGCCTGAGCTGGGAGATCGCGGACTACCTCACGCTCACCTTCTCCACGACCTTCGGATTCGGTGCGGACAATACGGAATATGGCCTATTGTTCCAGGGCAGGCCTGTGATCATAGGGCTGTCGCTTTCGGCGGGCACGGGCAACTTCTGAGCGTCCCGGCAGGTCAGTGGCGCAGGGAAAATTCCTTTGGTATAGTGTGTACACAGAGGAAGGACACAGATGAAAGTACACGCGATTACCGACCGCATCTATGCACTGCATGCCGACGTACGGAGCGACGATCTCTTCGAAGGTATCTGGCCCATTCCCTATGGCGTCTCGCTCAATTCATACCTCGTCAGGGGAGAGAAGATGGCTCTCATCGATCTGGTGCGGGACTGGGTCGGGGCCCCGATCGAGCTCAAGAATCAGCTCGCTTCCATAGGTGTGGCCCTCGAAGATATCGACTATCTCATCCTCAATCACCTCGAGCCCGACCATACCGGCTGGCTCGCCGAGTTTCTTAAGATCAACAAGAAGGTCTGCGTGCTCGCCACGGCAAAGGGGATCGACCTCGTAAAGAGCTTCTATTTCGAGCATGAGCGTGTGCGCGCGGTCAAAAACGGCGAGACCCTTGACCTCGGCGGAGGACAGGCGCTGCAGTTCTTCGAAACGCCGAACGTGCACTGGCCCGAGACCATGATGACCTGGGCGGCCGAAGGCGGGGTTCTCTTCTCCTGCGACGGATTCGGGGCCTTCGGAGCGCTGGGCGACCGTGTGTTCGACGACGAGATCAGTCCCGACGAGCATGAGTTCTTCGAGGCCGAATCCCTGCGCTACTATGCGAATATCGTGGCGAGCTTCAGTGTCTTCGTAAAGCGCGCCATCGACAAACTCTCGGGCCTCCCCATCAGGATTGTCGCCCCCAGCCACGGCATTATCTGGAGGGCCCACCCCGAAACCATCATCGGGCGCTATCTGAAGTACGCCAATTACCTGGAAGGGCCCCGCGAAAAGGAGATCGCCATTGTGTGGGGCTCCATGTACGGCAATACCGAACGGGGCATGAAATACGTACTTGAGGGCATAGAAGAGGAAAAGGTCCCCTACACCATCCACCGCGTTCCAAACGAGAATGTCTCATTCGTGCTCGCCGACGCCTACAAGAGCGAGGGCATCGTCATCGCCATGCCCACTTACGAATACAGGATGTTCCCGCCCATGGCCTATGTGCTCGACATTCTCGAGCGCAAGCACGTATTTCAGCGGAAAGCGCTCCGCATCGGCAGTTACGGCTGGGTCGGCGGGGCAAAAAAGGAATACGAAGCAAAAATCGAGGCCCTCAAGTGGGATTCCCTCGACTCCCTTGAGTGGGCGGGAGCCCCAAACGACGAAACGGCGGGCCTTCTCCGCGAGCGGGGCCGCGAGCTCGCCCACCGCGTGAAGGGAGCGCAGTGAGCCCTAAGGGCGCTAATGTTTGCTGAAGCGGTCGGCGGCCGCAATAAGTACAAAAAAGAAGGCCAGCGTCGCAAAAACGCCGATGAGGCCCCCGACCGACACTCCGATCGCCTGCTCCGTGGAGCTCGCGTTCCGAAGGATCTCTATAATTCCATCCATGATCGACTCCTACTTCACCAGCAATGGCACGAGGGCGAGGACCAGACCGCCCGCGATGATCGAGCCGAGCTGGCCCGACACATTCGCCCCTATTGCCTGCATCAGAATGATGTTGCCGCGCTCTTCTTCGTTGGCCATTTTTTGGATGACGCGCGCAGACATCGGAAAAGCCGAAATGCCGCAGGCCCCGATCATCGGATTGATTTTTCGATCACGGGGCAAAAACAGATTGAAGAGCTTGGCGAACAGCACGCCGCCCGCCGTGTCGAAGATAAAAGCGACAAGGCCCATCGCCAGGATGAGAATCGTGTCCTTGTTCAGGAATTGTTCCGCGGACATGGAGCCGCCGATTGTGATTCCCAAAAGCAGGGTCACGAGATAGGCGAGCTCGTTCTGGGCGGTCTGGGAGAGGCGTTCCAGCACTCCCGACTCCCGAATCAGATTTCCGAACATCAGCGACCCGACAAGGGGTACGGAGATCGGCGCAATGATGCCCGCGGTCATCGTGACCAGGATCGGGAAAAGAATCCTGAGCCACTGCGGCGACTGCTTTTCGTGCAGCGGCATGTGGATGCGCCGCTCTTCCTTTGTCGTCAGAAGACGTATCACGGGGGGCTGAATGAGAGGGACCAGCGACATGTACGAGTACGCGGCCACCGAGATCGGCGCCAGGTAGTCCTTCGCGAACTTGGTGGCGACATAGATCGCGGTGGGACCGTCCGCAGCCCCGATAATGCCGATCGACGCGGCAGTCTTGAGGTCGAAGCCCAGAAGCGTCGCGATGATCATCGTGGCGAAAATACCGAACTGAGCCGCCGCTCCGAAGAAAATCATGAGCGGATTGCGAAACAGCGGTCCGAAATCGATCATCGCCCCCACTGCGATAAAGATGAGCAGAGGGAAGAGCTCATTCGCGATTCCCGCATCGTACAGAACGCGCAGAAAACCGGGCACGCCTTCGTGCTCCCAGGCGATCGCGAGCGGCAGGTTGACCAGAATGGCTCCGAAGCCGATCGGAAGAAGGAGCATGGGCTCATACTGCTTCTTGATCGCGAGCCAGATGAGGATGCCTCCGATGCCGTACATGATGAGCATTTTCCATGTAATCGAAGTGAAACCGATGAATACGTCTTGCATGGCGCTACTGTATCCTGTTGTAGCCTGATGAGCAAGGACGGGCAAGGGCTTTTGAGAGAAAATTCAGTATTGGTCCGCCTTTTCCCCGAACTGGATTAAATCTTTCATTTATAGTAAGGTATGCAGCTTATGGATGAGAACGTCACTGTTGCGGTCGGCCTGTCCGGCGGCGTCGACTCTTCGCTCGCCGCATGCCTTCTCAAAGAGAGGGGGTACAAGGTCATCGGCCTGACCATGAAAATATGGAAGGGAGCCTACAAGATCCACGAAGACTTGAAGCACTCCTGTTTCGGCCCGGGCGAAGAGGAAGACATCGCGGCCTGCGAGCGGCTGTGCGGACATATCGGCATCCCCTACCACGTCATCGATCTGTCGAACGAATACGAGCGCCACGTCATCGAATATTTCCGGAGGGAATACCTCGCGGGCCGGACCCCGAACCCCTGCATCATCTGCAACCGCGAACTGAAGTTCGGCTTTCTGATCGACCGGGCGAAACAGTCGGGCCTCGAGTTCGACCTGTTCGCAACGGGACACTATGTGAGGACATCCTCCATCGATGGCACGACATACCTCAGGATGGCAAGGGACATGGCGAAGGATCAGAGCTACTTCCTCTACAGCCTCGATTCATCCCGTCTTTCGCACATCGTCTTCCCCCTCGGCGAAATGACGAAGGAAGAGACGCGGACGGCTGCCCGGGCGTACGGCCTCGAAGTCGCCGACAAGCCCGAAAGTCAGGATTTTGTCGGCGGCGGCGATTATGCGCCCCTCTTCGAGTACGACAGGCCGGAGCCGGGCGACATCGTCGACCTGAAGGGCAACGTGCTGGGGCGGCACCGGGGTCTACCCTTCTACACCATCGGCCAGCGGCGCGGCCTCGGAATATCCATCGGAACGGAGCCACTCTACGTCCTTGCCCTCGATGCACGGCAAAATCGTGTTGTTGTAGGACAAGGAAAAGGCCTCTTCTCCTCGGGGCTCCTCTCATGCTCCTTCAGGCTGCAGACCCCCCAGGCCTATGACAAGCCCCTCGCCTGCAGAGTGAAAATACGCCAGAACCACAAGCCGGCGCCCGCAACTGCGCTCGTGGACAGCGAAGGCAAGGCGCGCATCGATTTCGAAATTCCCCAGCGGGCCGTGGCGCCGGGCCAATCCGCCGTCCTCTATTCCGAAGATGGTCTCGTGCTCGGCGGAGGAGTCATCGACGAGGCGATACCGGACGCCGAGAGCGGGAGCGCCAGCCTTGCCGGCACTGCTTGATTTCCAGCGGAGTTTCACGTATTTTTAATACAGCAATCCATGGGGGTGCACTGGTTTCGACCTGTGCGGTTCGTGGTGTGCGCTGCAGGTGGAGTGGCTACCCTCCTCAAAGTGGCAAAACTTTTAAGTGCCAACAACAACGGCGCTCTCGCTCTTGCTGCGTAAGTAGCGGGCGACGGACACCATGGCGGGCTGTCTCCGACGCTGTGGAGGTCTGTGACATTCGGGGGCTTACCCCGGGGCCGGTCCGGAGGCTCCAGGGGACATCCAACCGGAATACGGAATCGGACGCGCGCCAGTCAGCTCCCCGGTTCCCGACAATATACCGACTGGCTATACCTGTAGACGCGTGCACTGCACGCCCGGGGACGGGGGTTCAATTCCCCCCACCTCCAGTTTTTCTATGCTTTTTAGCAAGCTTGAGCATCAACGATAAAAACAATAAATACCCTTTATTATCAGCTTATTCATAAATTCAACGTTTTTCTTTAATGTTTTTGCTTGACTTTCTTTTTACCTTCATTTACACTATTCATGTAGAATATACGTATACCTTATGTAGAGCATAGAACCTACCTTAAAAAGGGGGAGGGCACTTTTTATGGGAGTCAAAATTCGGAAAAAAGGAAACCATCTTTATCTTGACATCATGTACAAAGGCAGGCGGCGTTGGGAATCGCTCGGCTTAAGTGTTCCAAAGAATGTGGCTGAGCGGCGCGAGACTATGGCACTCGCCGAGAGCATTCGTCATAAGCGAGAGCTTCAACTAGCGGCTGGGCGCTACCAGCTCCTTGACCCCGTTACTTCAAAGGTAACGCTTGTCGAATATACCGAGAGAATCGCGGCGAGTTATGACAAGAAGATGCACTTGCCGAAATCCCTGAAGTACCTAAAGCCTTATGCAGGCGAGACTCTGCTTGCCGATATCGATGAACGCTTCGTCGATGGATACCGAGCGTATCTACTTGAGCAAAATACTCTGGGTGCGGCGACTGCGAAACATTATCTTGATGCGTTAAAAACCCTTCTTTTCAAGGCGGAGCGGGAGCGACTCATAGAACGAAACCCTGCAAAGGGTATGAAAACAATCCGCGTTCCAGAACAGAAGAAACCTTTCCTCACCATCGAGGAGATACAAAAGCTCTACGACACGAAGGCACAGGATGGCGAGCTTGCCGAGGAATGCCGGCGAGCGTTTCTAGTAAGCTGCTTTACTGGCTTGAGACTTGGCGACATAAAATCTTTAACCTGGGGCGATATTGAACGAAGCCCCGAACCCACTATTGTTAAACGACAAAACAAGACGCAAGGGATTGTATCAGTACCGCTCTCCCCTTCTGCGTGGAGTCTTATTGATGACAAACAACTCCACCGCCGCGACGAGTTAGTATTTCCACGTCTGACAGAAACAAAGGCCAATGTCTACAGACCATTGGATAAATGGCGGAGAAAAGCAGGCATAGACCATGCTTTCGGCTGGCACGCCGGGCGACATAGTTTTGCGATGATGACGCTTGAAGCGAGCGGCGATATATACGCCGTTTCCAAGCTACTTGGACATACTGACGTGAAAGTTACCACGGTTTACTTACAGCTATTAGATGAACGCAAGAAAGAGATCATCGCAAGTCTGCCTAACCTACAGACACAAAGGGAGCGAAATATCATATCAATATGAGGGAAAAATTATGAAGCCAAAAATTAAATTTTTACCTTCAAGACGTGAGTCAGACCCTGAAGCTTGGCGGGATTGGAACAAACTGTATGAAGGTCAAGGCATCGATTGGACTCAATTTACCGAGGACGATGTTTTTATTGAAAGCGTACTAAAAATACCGGAAAGATGGAAAGAATTGCATGAAGAATACTTACGCACCAACCTAACAAGAGAACAGTACATTGAGAGATGCAGAAGAAACAAAGAGAGTCTGGAAAGATTTCTCAAAGAGCACGTTATAAACAGAGCCGAGAAAAAGCCGGGTTATCTTGATAAAGAATATAGTGGGACGCTCCCTGCACTAATCGAATATATTCAAGGTTTTATTGATGACTACGACAAAGAAATAGAAAGGGAATCAAAGCTTCTCCCTCAAAAAGAACCGCTAGAGATTCAAAGCGGAGAATCCAACCCTTTACAGGAAGTGGGCAGAATAGAAAATTCTATAATCGACTTACCTTTTACAAATTTGCCTGATGTGGCGGTATATAAAGCAGATGAAGAGCAGAAAACAGGAGTGCAATTAACCGATGAAGAGTTTTGCAGACGTTATACTTATAAGCATGGTAAAAAAATTAACCCGGGTTCTCTAAAAGCTGCAAGAAACGGCACCGCTTTATATATAAAAAGGAATGCGCGCGACATTATATCAAATCGTCAGGGGAAAGAAAGGTGAGGTAGGTAAAATAAAAGTATACTTTTTGTAAAAGTAATGTAAAACACTTTATGATAAATAGTTGTTAATATATTCTCAAGCAGAATCAAGGCAGGAAAAACCGCGCGGCCTGACCTCTGCTGGAGAAAACTATGTTTATTACGATCGACGAAGCATGTGAAATCCTCCATTTTAAAAAATCTTATGTATACCGTCTGGCTCATGAACGGGCAATACCTTTTTACAAACCTCGAAATGGAAGGATTCTATTTGACCGAACAGAGCTCGAAACTCTGATTAAAGCCGGCCGCGTTTCAACACAACAAGAGTTATCTGAAAAGGCCGAGGCGATTTTGAACCGGAAGGCGGTATAACATGGCCGCCACGAACAATTCAAATGGCTTGACGATCATCTTCCATAAAAACCAGATCAAGCGAATTGATATTTCTGAGAGTGCCCAACGAAAAATCATACCTCACGCCGCGCGTGAAAGGAGTCCGATATGAACCCCAAAACCACGCAAGCGATTATAAAAACGAGGCAATCTCTGAATCTTGATCGTGACGAGTGGCAAAATTGGACGATATGTCTCGCGCGGCTCTATCTCAATGCCGCTCCAGAAGAGGCACGACTTCAGTTCATGGGCCCCTCTTCCGACATATCCCCTCAAGCCAAGGAACTCGCTGAAGTTTTCGCAATGCTTTTTGCGAGGGCCGAGGACAAAGCGGTAGTCGTAGGGTTGCCCTATTCCATGGTCAACCTATGGCTAACTGCAATCCAGGAGGCACGCCATGGATGAATCCCTTCTGGATTGCAGCATAATTGTTGACGAGACCGCAGGACAACCGGGAAATGAGAACGCTGACCGCTTTCTTTTCGAGCCTACGCACAAGATAGCCGCCGAAATCATTTTTGATTATTACAGGGACAAGCTCATATATGAGCGGTTTTCTGCACGTTAAGGCCGGTTCTGGTTAATGAAAGACGGTGGGTATTTCGAGCCGTTCGATGACATTCTGAATCAAGCCTCTCAAATCCTTGACAATGCGGTAGATAAGGCTTTCTTGCGTCAACAAGACAAAATGACAGGTACAGCGGAGAAGCAGCTTTATACACAAGCCGGAACTGCCCATAAAAAAGCACAAACTCGGGATTTTGTACAAAGTGCTCTTGTGTTCCTTGCCGAGATGGTACTAGTATATTGCGTCATCTAATAGTTATTATATAATGTACCCCTGCATCCTTCCAGGAAAGGGGTATCCCATGAAG
>Ga0228535_1002484_pt1 | contig 17506 bp, 15 predicted proteins | sample SJ1metagenome_FD_168457 | JGI IMG/M metagenome (GOLD analysis project Ga0228535, IMG submission 168457) | Enriched culture of PCE-dechlorinating microbial communities from Ithaca, New York, USA - SJ1 | ecosystem: Engineered > Modeled > Simulated communities (microbial... > Unclassified | place... | reverse complement strand
CTGGCAAGGCGCGGCGACACAGGCCTAGCGGGGTCTAAGCCGAGGAGCCGGAACGCGGCCAGGGGCCAAAAGGCCCGGAATTGTAAGGAAGGAATTAGCCGCACAGGACACTAGTAGTGGAAGATGACAAAAAGATTGCAAAATTTATCCAGCGCGGCCTTGAAGAAGAGAAATATGAGGTTGACGTTGTTTACGACGGTGAGACGGGCTACCAACGGATCCTGGACGGGACGTATGGTCTCGTTATCCTCGATGTCGTGCTACCGAAGAAAGACGGTCTCACCATGGTCAGGGAACTTCGGGGCAAGAAGATCCTCATCCCAGTCCTGATGCTTACGGTAAAGGACTCGGTGGAAGATATCGTCGCCGGTCTCAACGCAGGCGCGGACGACTACCTGAAGAAGCCGTTCGCCTTTGCCGAACTCCTGGCGCGCGTCAAGGCACTCCAGCGCAGAAGTGAACAGGAACGGGGCGCGAAGATCCACTTCGCCGACCTCTGCATCGATCCGGTCCTCCACAAGGCCTGACGGGGCGAGGTGCTGCTTGACCTTATGGTAAAGGAATACGACCTCCTGGAATACTTCGTCCGCCACCCGAACCAGGTCCTCACCCGTAATATGATTGCGGATGAAGTCTGGCAAGGGAGCTTCGATAAATTCACCAACATTATCGACGTGTACGTCAACTACCTGAGGAAAAAACTCGACAGGGGCAAGGACAAACGACTCATCCACACCGTGCGCGGCATCGGGTATATTCTGAAGGAGGAAGGGTAGGGGGCTGCCATCTAGATGTGCATCAGTCAATAAACCCTGAATTCGGCTATTCACAGGCCGGAATTCCACCACCGTTTTCGATTGTTTCGTCCGGCGGGTCCAACTTCTCCTCCTTCAGCGGATTCTCGAATCCATGCGCTTGTCTGTACTCCCTCCCCAGTTCCCGGCACATCTCGGCGTTGAGCAGGTTGAGCTCCTCCTTGATTCGTTCCGCCTCGGCCAGGAACTTCGCCGCCCGGGCCACGTCGATCTTCCCCTTCCGGCCCATGTTTCCCCGGACGAGACTCAGCATGAAATCGGTGGTGCCGAACAGGCGGATGAAGTCCAAGGAGTCCAGGGTTTTCCAGGAGACGATTCCCATGTTCTTCCCGCCGGGCCAGCTCCATCTTCCGCTCGAGCCGCTGTTTCTGTCTCTCCGTCCTCTCCTCTCTCGTCATTCGTTCCTTTCTTGCTTCTTTTCTCTCGGCCATATGACCCTCCTTCAGCGGTTTTCCACGATCGCCTTCAGTTTTTCCAGTCTTCGGTTCCGCAGGGAAATGATGAACATGGCGACCAGCGGCAGCATGACAAATACGGTTGTGGTGACGACTATCAGGTAGGATGCCGTGAGCAGCACCGGCCTGAACTTCGTTATCCATTGGTAGCTTGCGATGAACGTCTCGGTCTTCAGGTCCTTCCCGAACCTGAGGAGCAATCCGATCACATGTTTCCTGGTGAGCACCACCATGTAGAGGAAGTGGAAGAAGATGAAGGCGATGATCATCTTGCAGGCCGCCCCGGTTATCACCCCGCCCACGAAGTTCCGGATCATGCTCCTGGTGTACGGCCCGATGTAGAGGGACGCGACCCGGGCGATGAAACAGGCGTACCCCAGGGTGAAGCCGAAGGCCAGGAGGAAGATGAAGCAGGTGTCGAAGGCGGTGGGGGAGGAGGAGCCGAACACCGGTATCATCCTCTCTACCACCGCGATGGCAAATGGGGTGATCATGGCTGTGATCAGCCCGGAGATGAACGAACCCCGGAACCCCACCTCGAAGTACTCGATCTTCTGTTTCAGGGTAAAGAACCCGGACGACAGGATGGTGCCCCGCTTTTTCTGGGCGTGGTAGTACTTGATGGTGGAGACTGCCTCGATGAGCCCTTGGGGACGGGTCTCCGCCGCGATGGACTGGACCGGGATGATGTCGCTTGAGCCGCTTGAGTTGTTCTTGCCCGACATGCTTCCCCCTCAGAGGAGTCCTAGGAGCCTCAACAGTGGAGTCGCGAAAGTGACCAGCAACGCCAGGGAGAAGAATGCCGCGGCCGCGGCGAGATTCCTCCTTCTCACCCCGAACCAGAAGGAGAGAAAAAACCCATTGCGGCGCTGATGCCGGAACGGGTCGGTGAAAATGAAAAAGGCGGATCCAGATGTGAACATCAGCGTATAAGGAAATATACCGCAGCCATATCGACGTGCATGGCGATAGAATTTTTCGTTGAAAAGATTATGCTGTTACCGTAATAATGGTTACGGTAACTAGAAATACGTTGTTTCTTGCGACATAGTTTGCCATGACGTATACGAGGATTCCGCATGAAATTCTACAACCGTGAAAGCGAACTTGCCGAACTGGGTACGCTGTATGAACAGGCGAACGATACCGCCCGCATGACTGTCATAACCGGGAGAAGACGGGTGGGTAAAACAATGCTGGCGCTGGAGTTCGCAAGGGGCCATCGCTCCCTCTACCTCTTTGTTTCCAAGAAGTCCGAACCCCTGCTGTGCGCCGAATATGTCGAAGAGATCAGGAATACATTCGAGATTCCCGTTTACGGCGAGTTCAGGCACTTCAGGGATGTCTTCGCCCTCCTGCTTGACCTGGCGAAAAAGGAGCGCTTTATCCTGATTATCGACGAGTTCCAGGAGTTTTACGCCATCAACCCCGCCGTCTACTCCGAAATCCAGCACCTGTGGGACGTGACCAAGTCCACGTGCAGGATGAACCTGATATGCATCGGTTCCGTATATTCCCTCATGCACCGGATCTTCGAGGAAGCCAAGGAGCCCCTCTTCGGTCGGGCCGACCGCATCCTGGTGCTCAGGCCGTTTTCCATCAGGAACATCCGGACCGTGCTGCGCGACCACGGCAGAGACGACCTGAAATCGCTTTTCGACTGCTACGCACTGACCGGAGGGCTTCCAAAGTATCTTGAAATTCTGGCATCAAACAGCGCATTTTCCTACGACGAGATGCTGAATCTCATGCTCAACGAGAACTCTCCCTTCATCAACGAGGGAAAGAACCTCCTGGTCGAAGAGTTCGGCAGGGAGTACGGCACCTATTTTTCCATCCTTGAGCTGATAGCGAGCGGCAAGACCGCCCGGACCGAGATTGAGTCCATCCTGGAGATTCATGCCGGAGCATACCTGGCAAGGCTGGAGCAGGACTACGGGATCATCTCGCGACGGAAGCCTGTCAATGCCCGACCCAATGCCCGACTGCTGAAATACTTCATCAACGACAACTTTCTCAATTTCTGGTTCAGGTTCATTTTCCGCAACCGGTCCGCCGTCGAAACAGGCAACTATTCCTATCTCAGGGAAATTATCGACAGGGATTACGCCACCTGGACGGGCTTGATGCTGGAGAGGTTCTTTCACGAACTTTTTGCCGCAAGCGGCAATTTCAATGTCATCGGTTCCTATTGGGAGAAGGGTAACCAGAATGAAATCGACCTGGTGGCAGTCAACAATATGAAGAAGTTGCTTACCGTAGCCGAAATCAAGATGAACAAGGCGAGGATAAATCTGGATGCCCTGAAAAGAAAAGCGGACAGGCTGCTGGACTCGTATAAAGGATATGAAGCGACGTTTCTGGCCCTTGGTCTGGAAGATGCGGCGGACTACCTGGAAGAGGGGGGTAAAAACTCAGTAATTTTACTGTGATGTTTCTCCGTAAGCTAAGCTCATTGTTTTGTTTTTTTCTCTCTAAGTGCCAACAATACTAGGCCGCTGAATAACAGCACTACACCAAACACCTGCGATAGCCCCAGACGTTCTCCTAAAATTACAACGCCCAATATTGTTGCGGTAAATGGTTCTGCGAGCGAAAGGGTGGCGGCTGTACCTACGCTGATGTTCTTTAGGCCTCGGGCAAATAGTCCATAGGAAATCGCCGTCGCCAAAACTCCCAAGTGCAGTGCCACTGTCATACCACGCGGTTCAGCCAACCAGCCGAGATCTGTTGAAAAAAGCAGTGGGGATAATAACAATGCTGCCAGACAAAAAACTATTGCCATGACAGCATCAGGTGTATGTTGATCTAACAGTCCTTTAATGCTTACCGTATAGGCAGCATAAGAAAGTCCGGCCCCTAACGCCAGCACAATTCCTGGTGCATTGCCCTGAAGTCCTTCACCACTGGCTGCTAGAAGAGCACATCCGACCACCGAGAGAAGTGTCGCTGCCATCCAATGAGGGCCAACGTGCTCTCGTCGGATCAGATAACCCAGTACTCCGGCAGCTACTGGTGCGGTTCCGATTGCTACCATTGTTCCGGCAGCAACGCCAGTACGAGCGACTCCTGCAAAAAAACAGAGTTGATAACCAGCTACAAAAAAAGCAGAGGCTAGCGTTCCGAAAATTGGCCACCGCCCACCTCCTTTAAAGCTACCCCGGAGTATTGCTGACATCAACAGAGCAAGTCCTCCGATGGCCAGGCGAACGGCCCCTATAGTGGTCGGTTCCACTCCGGCAGGTGCCAATCCTTGAGACGTGCCAGTCGTTCCCCACAACACTGCTGCTGCCAACACATACCAAATGCCACCACGACCGGGATTTTTCTGTGGTAACGTATTCTCGCTCAAATTGATCTTCTCCCTGAAGTCCAGTTAAAATAGCTTTCCGCCAATTCCGGGTTTTGCATTCAGTATGTCAAGGAGGAGGCCTTCCCATTTTTCGAGCGCTTCCCGTTTTTCTGCGCCACCTCAGCAGGGATGGTCCCCCATCTCCCCTTGATTTGGTCACGGTGCATCTGGGCGACCTCACCCGGCGTTGAGCCGTGACCACTATGAGTTTCAAGGCGCGTTTGATTTTGCGGGAGCACGATGCTTGGCCGATTTCATCCCATGCCGTGACGATCTCGTCATCATCGAGATGGCGATCTTCGGCACCATGCTGTAATCTCGATGAACGGCTGAATTTCGGCCCATTCCTGTCGGCAGGCATATTTGAACATCTGTCTGGCGAATTTCATGGTGTTCCGTGCCGACCCCGGCACGGTGGCGGTGATTTTTCCCGTTCCACAGGTGGTTTTCGCATGGCCTCTCTTTGGTCCGCGCGGCCTATATTGTGATGACAAGCTAATGAGCGTACAGAAACACGCTGTGACGAAAATATCTGAAAACTTACGTATTGTCAATTAGTTATGAATATGGAATGAGATAAGGGAAAACAGGATGAAACGTCAGGAAATGAGAAATGCCAGCTTCTATTTATTGCCAAGGTGCCAACCCGTTTTCACACGGCCCTTGGAGAGCCGTCTTTGACGCAGACATCATGACAGTTCGCGACTGACGGATTGACAGTTCCGTATATGAGCGCTATTGTGATTCGCAAAATTCAAAAGACCGGTTCGAATGAAAATACTTTTCGTAAACCCATGTTGTTTCAATGATACCGGGCGTGACTTGCCCTCAGCGCATGTCACAGGTCCGCTTTTCACCCTCCCGTCACACAAAAAACCGACATTCGCTATACCCCTTGCTCTGTCAACCCCGGCTGCATACACTCCCGTGGAATATGACGTAAAAATCGTCGATGAAGAAATCGAGGATATTGATTTTATATCCATCAAATAATGCTGCGTAATGTCGGTGAAAACGGCTGCAGACTGGATAAGGGCTGCTTGATATGTGATTACCATGATGCCCGCCCTCTTTTCCGGGTTCGGTTGCATTCGTACTGGTGATCAAAACGTCTTGGAGGGTATGACATGCAAAAGGGGTTAAGAAGGATGTGGCAGAGACTCGGCGTTTTTTTCGTAGCTTTGTTTTTTCTCGGTCTTTCCGCGTGCTCTTCTTCCGACGACAGCCGGGATACTGTCGAGCTTGGTTCATTCCACGGATTGACGGTAACCGTGCTCAATAAATCGGGGCGAACCGCATATGTCAGATTTACAGGCAATCCCCTGACCGTAGATAAAAACAATGTTTCGGTTCTCAACGGAAAATCAACCGATTTCAGCCTCACTTCCGTGAAGTCGGGGCGCATCTATATATCCTACGATAAGGCCCTTTCTTCGGATGCGCCGGATGGCGCCAATCCGGCCGACGCGGACTACAAAACCCGCTTTGACAAAGTAGAGCTGACGTATGGCGACGGCGGGAAAGCAAACCTTACCGCCGTTGATTTCTACTCGATACCGATGATTCTGGACACATCCATCCAGGGAACGACCATAGAACACCTGACGCTTGCCGAGAACCAGACGGGAAAGAAGATTGAAGCCGCACTTACCGGTATCCTGTCCGACCCTCCTTCCGCGGTAATCAAGGGCGGAACAAGTGGAACCGAGATCGTGAGGATCCTCTCTCCGGTAAAAAGTCCGGGGGCATACGATGGGTTTGACGCCTACCTTTCCACCTTGAATCAGTCAACCCTTACCATTGCCGGAGTCTTTTACGGAACTCCTTCCCGGAGTTATCACTTTACCGGTTCATTTTCAGCCGATGCAATTACGCTGAGCGAAGGCGGCCATACCATTACAATCCCGATGACAAGCCTTATGTACAGCAAGACGGATCTGATAAACCATAACGGGATTTACACCTGTAACGGCGCATATACCGTGGATGGGGAAATGCGTCACGTTGCGGATAATGACATTTATTCGGCGGTTTACAGAGACCTCGTTACCGGATTCAACCTGGGATTTGTCAAACCCGGCGCGAATGACAGCACGACCTGGTGGACAGGCGCTCCCTTCCAGGGCACTTCGTACAATAAATACGCAAAGATTATCGCCGAGATCTATCCCGGCGCGTATGGCTTTCCTTTTACCGACAGGTACAACCATATCCTTGCGGACCTCGGCGGCCGGATCGACAGACTCACGATCACGTTGCTTGACGATACCACATCACCCCCGCCGTATAATCCGTCGGGAAACAAGAATCCTCAAACAGGCGTTGTTACCTTTAACATGTCCATAGTAACGCCGGATGATAGCTTTAATACAACGAAATATACTTTCAATACACACGAATATACCGGGGGGAAAGCCTATGACTTCCCCGGCACGGAAACGCCCCAATTCAATCCGGCCGCTTCTGCGGCGGCAATAAACAAGATTCCCGCACAGGAAGGACTGAATATCTATGACCTGGTCCTCCGCGGGAAGAAGTTCCTGGTTCTCGTAAAGGTTACGAAAGGATCCGTGGAGTGGGGTTCCATATCGGGCGGAGGAAACGCCACCTGGACTTCACCGGTTCTCTTCATCGGCGGATTGACGGAGTGATCTGTTCGAGCGGTTTTGTATTTGTAATGTCAGGCGAACCCCTGCGCGCCCTTTACATATTTATATTCGACATTTGGGTGGGATTTTGAGGGGGTGCCCATTCAAGGAAGCCAGCGGGTCGGGTTTGACTCTCTGACTTTCCTGGAGATTCACCAAAGGACACCCAATCATCGAACAGGAGGAGTTTTCCCATGCGACAGGTCTTCGTATCAGACGCCAACACATACGCTCTCGTGAATGGTCCCGATCCGACCATACAGGCCCCCGGCGACGTCATTGTGAAAGTCACGGCGACCACGGTCTGCAGCTCCGACGTCCATATTCTCGCGGGCCATATGAACACTCCGTGGGGTTTCACGTTGGGACACGAGTTCGTAGGAGTCGTCCACGAGACGGGTCCGGCCGTGCAGAACCTGAAAACTGGCGACAGGGTCGTCGCCCCGGCCGCCCCCTGGTGTGGCAGCTGTCCGACCTGCCGAAGAGGACAGTTCCAGAAGTGTGAGCGGGGAGGGATCTTCGGGTCCGGGGCGGCCTTTGGCGGCCTCGGCGGGGCTCATGCCGAGTTCGTGCGCGTGCCGTGGGCCGACGCCTGCCTGTCGCGCATCCCCGAGGGTGTCAGCGATGCCCAGGCGCTGACCGTGGGCGACATCCTGTCCGCCGGATGGACGGCGGTGAAGAACGCGGTCACCGCCCCGGGCCAGACGCTGGTTGTGTTCGGAGCCGGGCCGGTCGGGCTGTCCGCGATCCACACCGCCCGGCTGTACGGGACGGCTCGCGTGATCGCCGTCGACACGCTCCCTGACCGGCTCGATCTGGCAAGAAACCTCGGGGCCGATCATGCCATCGATGCGTCCCGTGAGGACACGACCGGTATCGTCGCGGACCTGACCGGCGGTCGCGGCGCTGAGGCGCTGGTCGACGCTGCTGGCGTCAAGGCCACCATCGATTCCTGGGAAGCCGTGGCCGCCGTTGGCGCCCGCGTGGCGATGATCGCCATCCCCGCGGGCCCGGTCGAATTGAGGCTGGCGGCGTTGCTGCAGAAGAACGTCTCGCTGTGGATGGGATTGGGCGATCTTGGCCACATGGATGTGTTTCTGGAACTGATCGCAGCGGGAAAGCTCGACCCGACCCCGATCTTCACCGAGACAGTGCCCTTCGACCGGATCGAAAGGGTGATCGGCGAATTCATCGCCGGCAAGCCGGGCCTTGTCAAACCGCTTGTTACGGTCGGTTGACGGATGCGGCCGCCGCCCCTGACTCGTTGATGCGCTCAAGAAACCAGCGCGCCGGCCGGGTCCGGGGTATGCCCGAACTGATCCCAGCCCCAATCACGCCCAACCCCATTCAATCACGCCTGCTGTTCCTTGTCCCCCAACGTCCTGCAGAAGGTCATGTCGAGTACTGGATGATATGTTTTGTTTGTATAAAAACATAGTAAATTCAATATCATAAAAATAAATAACCAAATATTATAAAAATTCGATTGACTTTGGGTTTCCTTCCGATATAGAAACTTACAGGGAAGACATTTTTGAAGGGGCAAGCAGTACATGTTTCGCCCAACCGGTCAAAGTTGCTCTGGTTCAGAGTCAGCAAGTATACCCTGAGGGAGGCTGATGCACTTCCTGCATAGAGAGTGAGACAGGATAGCCGGGCATCCGCCGGGTCCGGGAAAGCACCACCATTCCGAGCGAAGAAGGGAGCAGGACATCATGAAAAGCCGATCATTTCGAGTTCCGTCCACTATTCATTTCGGGATCAATGCCGTGCGGGAGGCTGGCAATGAGGCGAAGCTTCTCGGGGCGCGGAGAGCGCTTCTGATAACCGACCAGGTTCTGGCGTCGAGCGGCACGATCGACCCGGTAGTCGAGTCGCTCAGGGACGCCGGTATCGCGACGGTCATCTATGAGGGGGTCAATTCTGAACCGACTTCCTCCCATGTCCGGGAAGCGGTCCAGAGGTTTCAGGAAGAACGCTGCGACATCCTGATTGCCTGCGGAGGGGGAAGCCCGATAGACGTTGCAAAGGCGGCGAGAATCCTGGCCACCAATGGTGGAGTTATTGAGGATTATATGGGCTTCAACAAGGTCGGCAGGCAGGGATCTCCGCTTATCGCCATACCGACGACCGCGGGCACGGGCAGCGAAGCCACGATGGTCACGATCATCACCGACACCGGCCGGGACGTCAAGATGCTTATCGGCAGCCCTTTCCTGCTACCTTCCGTTGCCCTGGTGGATCCCGCGCTTACCCTGAAAATGCCGCGCGGATTAACGGCCGCCACCGGTGTGGATGCCCTCACACATGCAATCGAAGCATACGTCTCGGTCAAGTCCCAGCCGTTCACCGACGTGTTGTCCCTTTCAGCAATCCGTAAAATCAGCAAGTTCCTTCCGCAGGCGTGGGCAAACCCCGAAAACCTGACGGCAAGGTCGGAAACCATGCTGGGGGCCCTGCAGGCCGGCATGGCGTTCTCGAACTCGTCAGTGGCCTTGGTGCACGGAATGTCGAGACCCATCGGCGCCAACTTCCATGTGCCTCACGGAGTGTCGAATGCCGCGCTTCTCGGTGTTGTCATGGAATTTTCGCTCATGGGCGCTCCGGACCGCTATGCGGACATTGCCGAGGCGATGGAAATAAACGTGAAGGGTCTGACCGCCATGGAAGCCGCCCATGCAGGCTATGAGACGGTCGCGAAACTGATCTGTAACCTGCGGATCCCAACCTTGTCGATGCTGGGCGTCACGCGCGAGAAGCTTGAACCGGTGGCCGCCAAGATGGCTGATGACGCAATAGCAAGCGGCAGTCCGGGAAACAATCCGCGCATAGCCACCCGGGATGAGATTATCGAGCTCTATTACGCCGCGTTATAGCAGGCCCTTCCGGTGGAGGTCCAGCAGCCGGGAAATCAGAACACAGAAAGGAGTCCACGATGCAAGTAGCCGCGGGACGGCCGGGAGTCGGCCGGGAGGAGAAAGTGAAACAGCTGAGGTTCTGTGTAAATAGCGAGTGGAGGGTATCGAAGTCCGGCAAATACATGCCTGTCTTCAATCCCAGCGTGGGCGAAATTATCGCGGAAACCCCGTGCTGCACGGTCGAGGAGGTGAACGACGCGGTAGCCGCGGCAAAAGAGGCGTTTCCCGCCTGGTCTGCCACACCCGTAACCGTTCGGACCCAGGTGCTCTTCAGATTCAAGGCGCTTGTCGAGCAGCATCTCGAGGAGCTCACCGAACTGCTTGCCACCGAGATGGGAAAGTGCCTGGGCGAGGCGCGAGGGGATGTGCTCAAGGCGGTGGAAGGTACCGAGATCGCCTGCGCGGCGCCTGCCCTTATGCAGGGGGATGCGCTGATGCAGGTTTCCAAGGGGCACGACACGGTCATGTACCGTGAACCGCTGGGGGTCTTTGCCGGCATTGCCCCCTACAATTTCCCCGCCATGATTCCGTTCGGGTGGATGATCCCGATGTGTATCGCGACGGGAAACACCATGGTGCTGAAGGCGGCAAGTCTCGTGCCCCAGACGGGCATGAGAATGCTCGAACTCCTCATTGAAGCCGGCCTGCCGAAAGGGGTCGTAAATCTGGTGACCTGCAGCAGGAGCGAAGCCGGCCTGCTGATGAAGCATCCCGACGTACGGGGGATCTCCTATGTCGGGTCGACCAGTGTGGGTCTTCACATATATTCGACCGCGGCGGCGAACGGCAAGAGGGTCCAGGCGCTCACCGAAGCAAAGAACCATGCGCTGGTGCTGAAGGACGCGCCACTGGAAAGGACCGCGAGAGGGATCATAAACTCTTCGTTCGGCTGTGCGGGTCAGCGCTGCATGGCGCTCCCCGTGATAGTCGTCGAGGATGCGATAGCCGATGAGCTTGTCTCCTACCTCGTCAGGTTTGCCAGGGAACTGGTTGTCGGTCCCGCGTACGACCAGAGGTCCCAGGTCGGCCCCCTGGTTTCGGAAGGGCAGAAGAAATTCGTCATGGAGCGCATCGCCAAAGGGGTGGAAGAGGGGGCCGAACTTGTCCTTGACGGGAAAAACGTCGTGGTCGAGGGAGCCGAGAAGGGCTTTTACGTCGGGCCTACGATCCTGGATCGCGTGAAGCCGGGCACATCCGCCGGTGAGGACGAGATCTTCGGGCCGGTGCTCAGCATCAAGCGGGTGAAAGACTTCGAAGAAGGCATAGAGATCATGAACGCCAATCGCTTCGCCAACGGTTCGTGCATATTTACCCAGAACGGCTATTTTGCCCGTGAGTTCGTGAGAAGGACAGACGCCGGCATGGTCGGTGTCAACGTCGGGATTCCTGTACCCATCGGTTACTTCCCCTTTGCGGGACACAAGCAGTCCTTTTTCGGAGACCTGCACTGCCTCGGAAAGGACGGGGTCACGTTCTTTACCGAAGCAAAGTGCGTCACTTCGAGGTGGTTCGGTGAAGAAGACCTGAAGGAAACGAAAATCAGCACCTGGGAAGGCACCTTGACCAAGGAGTAATCCCGCGCATTCTCACCGTTTCGTGACACGGTAAACCTGCTTGGGAAGGAAGTGCATGCAGGGGGAGCGGTAACTTGGCCGTACGACAACCGGGTTGAGGAGGTTCCGTATGAAGAATCGCGACAGTCCGTAGACAGGGGCGTGCGTTGAGTGCGGTATGGACGAAACGCTGGTGGTACCGACACTAACCAAGGAGGATTGGAACATGGGAGTATGGGATATTGGGAAGGATTTCTTGTGTCCGGCAGTTAATTTCATAGGCAGGGGAACGGTCAAGGTCACGGGTGAAAGGGTCAAAATCCTGGGCGGTACCAAAGCTCTCATAGTCTGTGACCCCGTGCTGGCCAAGATGCCGGGTGGTCCGGTCGAAAAGGTCGTTGCCAGTCTGAAGGAGTCCGGGATCGACTGCGCCATTTTCGGCGATGTGCATCCCAACCCGAGGGACACGGATGTTGCCGCCGGTCTCGACGCCTATAAGAAGGCGAATTGCGACGTTCTGGTCTCGGTGGGCGGTGGAAGCGCGCACGACTGCGCGAAAGGCATCGGCGTCGCTGCCACGCATCCGGGCAAGCTGATAGACTACGCCGGCATAGAGGAGCTTACGGCGCCGACGCTGCCGCTGGTAGCCGTGAACACCACCGCCGGTACGGGCAGTGAGGTTACCAGGCACTGCGTCATCACCGATACCTCCACAAAGATCAAGTTCGTCATTGTGAGCTGGAGGAACTTGCCGCTTGTTTCCATCAACGACCCTGAGCTCCATCTGCTGAAGCCTCCCGGGCTGACCGCCGCCACCGGCATGGATGCGCTGACTCATGCGGTCGAATGTTATGTGACCCTTGCGGCCAATCCGACCACGGATGCCGTCGCTGGCCAGGCCATCAGGCTTATCGCGGACAATCTCCGCAGGGCCGTAGCTTACGGAGGCGACATCGAAGCCCGGGAAAACATGGCGCACGCCTCGGTCCTTGCCGCATTTGCCTTCAACAACGCCGGCCTCGGTTATGTCCATGCAATGGCCCACCAGCTCGGCGGCCTGCTGGACATGGCCCACGGCGTGGCAAATGCGGTGCTGCTGCCCCACGTCGAGCGATGGAACCTTCCGTGCAATCTCAAGAAATTCGGCGAAGTGGCCGGGATGATGGGCGAGAACATCCAGGGGCTCTCACCGAGGGCGGCGGCCGAGAAGGCAATCGACGCCATTGTCCAGCTTTCAAGGGATGTCGGTATCCCTTCAGGGTTGAGGGAGCTCGGCGTCAAGGACTCGGACCTGGCGCCCATGGCAAAACAGGCGATGCTGGACGGAAACGCCGGATGCAACCCGCGGGTCGGCACGGAAAAAGACCTCCTGGCGATTTTTCAGACCGCCATGTGATGACTTCATGGGATGGAGGTGCCTGCCGCGGCGCCTCCTGGCGTACGCGTGCAGGCATCCACGCCGCGGTCGTACGCCAACCTGGCACAAAAAACCCCTCGTTTCGTGGAGGGGTTTTTTGTGTTTCCGTCTTTCCGGGTATCTTCAGGATACGGCTTCTTCTGCGCTGTCTCCCTGGATGCCGGCCAGCCCCATCTCAACTTCGCAAATGTGCCGGTACATCCTGTCGGCCGCTGCCTGGCCATCCTTCGCTGCTATGGCTGCAAGAATCTCCTCGTGCGCCGTCAGAACCATCTCGGAAAACTCAAGTCCGGGCTTCAGGCGCCCTTTCAAGTCCTTCAAAAGGTTGTTCACGAAATCGAGAATCAGCATCATCACCGGGTTACCGCTGACTTCACCGAGCAGTACATGGAAGCTGACCTCGTCCTTAATGGCGGGCTTCCTTCGTGTAAGGCTCTTCCGATATGCCTGGTTCATGGATTTGAGCGCTTCGACGTCTTCCGGCGTTGCCCGTTCCGCGGCCAGGCGGGCCAGGTAAGGCTCGAAAACCTTCCGGACCTCGCACAGGTGCGGGATTGAGACGTTCTTGAAATAGAGGAAGCTGGCAATCATGTCCCTGGTGTTTTCCATGTCGATTTCGCTGACAACCGGACCGCCGCCCGCGCCTTGACGTATCTCGATGAAGCCCATGGATTCGAGCGCCCGCAGCGCCTCCCTCAGGGTATGCTTGCTGACCCCGAACTGGAGCAGCAGTTCTTTCTCGGTCGGCAGGCGGTGCCCAGGTTGCAGCTGACCGCTTAAAATCGCCTGCCGTACCTGGTTGACGATATGCATCGAGCGTTTCTCTTGTATTGCCGAGCGGAACATTGGGGTCTCCTTCATATCCGCTACATACTGTGTGAAGTGGCCCGAATTGTCAAGGGAAAAGTAGAAATATTATAATATTACACAAGCCGGCAAGTCGAAAGCTTGCTCGTTTTGGGAAATAAGAGAATAACCAGAAAACAATGGGCCTGCAGGACACCATACCTTAGAAACCGGCTGCCGGCCCGTCCGTCATGACTCGGCAACCCGATCCTCGCCCTGCTCCTCGAAGGAGCACAGCCCCATCAGGCGCAGGGCCAGGGCGTTCTCGACCGTGGTGGCATAGCGCCAGGTGTACTGGTTGTGGGTGTTTTTCCCGGTTTCCAGGCAGCGGCACTTGTCCCGCAGCTCGGGAGGAAGGCTCCTGAGCCGGTCCCTCTGGATGAAGGTAAGCAGTATTATTTTCTCCATTTCTTTCTCCGCAGCTTGTGGTCATCGTTCAGTATCGGGCTCTTCGAGACCTGACTGCCCCCGTGCGACAGGGATGCCAGCGTGGCGATACTGCCGAATTTCGGACGGTAGCATTCGGGCAGGTCCCGATCCCTGGTGGTGCTGACCCACAGGGTGGGAACGCCGGGATCGACTTCGGGGCTGGTGCCCTGGAGGTCGGTCAGGTAGATGATGCAGCCGGCGTCGGGCACATTCCTTATGGCCCATTCGAAGGGGGGGCGCAGGTCGGTGCCGCCGAAGCCGGAGGCCCGCAGTTGCACCGGGTAGTCCTCCGGGGTGATGGTTTCGGTGCCGGATATCCGGCTGTCGCAGTACACCACGTGGACCGTGGCGGAATAGCTCTGCAGGATGTCGTTCAACTCGGCCTGGAACTGGTTCAGGTCCTCCTGCCCGATTGAACCGGACGTGTCCACCGCCAGCACCAGGGGCTTGAGGCCGTTGGAGCGGAAGCTGGGGAGGTAGATCCCTGCGGCTATGTGGCGCCGGTTGGGATGGAGCCATGAATAGTCGTTGCGGGCCGCGTGGTCGATGAAGGTCCTGAGCAGCTCGTGCCAGTCGAGGATGGGATTGACCAGGTCATGCACCAGACGTTCGAGGGAGCCGGGGAGCTTCCCCTGGGCCTTGGCGGCCTGGGCTGCCCGCTGGACCGCCAGGGTGACCCGAGCCTCTTCGCGCTGCCGCTCGGACCTGGACAGCGGATTGCCGTACTCGTCCCGGGCGTCCTCGAAGCCGCCGCACCCGCCCGGGTCGTCCTCCCAGCAGGTCTCGCCCCCGGCGCCGGGGGGCTCGTTGCTTTCCCTTGGCGATGCGGGGAGGTGTTCGTAGATCTGTTCCGCGGCAAGGTTCTCGTATTCCTTCTTGAACAGGGCGCCGGGAATCATGCTGAGGCCGGCGTCCCTGAGGATGCCGTTAATGGCGTAGTCCCCGGCCTTGTTGAACCTGCCGAGGTCCCTGGCGCTGCGCCGCAGCGGATGGTGATGGGCCACGTGCATCACCAGGTGGGCGAACACGAACACCACCTGGTCCACGGTCAGGCCGTTGATGAATTTCGGGTTGAAGCGGACTTCCCTCCCGTTGGTGCAGGCGGTCCTGGTCTTCGGGTCCTCGCGCAGCCGCATGCCGAGCAGCAGGCTGGCGAAGAACGGGTGATCGAGCACCGTCCGTGCGATGGCCCGTGCAATCTTGGAGGATGTTTCCATGGTTACTCCTCCCGGGATGCGGTCACAGCAGCAGTCCGGCGTTCCGCGCGGCCCAGTCTGAGAACTCCCCGGTGGTGGCGAGCAGGGGCTCGGCCTGCAGCGCATCCCGGAGCCAGACCACCTGGAACTCGGTGGGGAGCCGCTTCATGTAGCGGAAGGCCGGCGCCGCGTTGCCCGTGGTCACCCTGCGGCTCATGGCCCCGCACAGGGCGTAGAGCACGGAAGGTTCCCGGGGGACGTCCGCCGTGTCGGGGCTGAGCATGATGGTATCCACGTCCGGCAGGTCCCGGTATATCTGCAGGTAGGACGTGAATTCGGCGGCCGGGCCGAAGCCCAGCGCCCCGGCGAAGAACGGCAGTTCCGCCTCCTGCGGCAGCTTGCCCATGAACTGGCCGACATTCGCCCAGACCCGCGGGCAGGGAAAGGAATTGCCCTGGGCCTTGGGGTCGAAGTGATGCAGCAGGTCCGGACGCAGCCGAAGGAAGCTGATGATTTCCGTGGGTACATTGTTGTTGACGGCCCAGGCGCACCACTCGTCCAGGTCGACGGCCAGCTCCAGGTGGGTAGCGAACCGGGAGCCCAGGGCCTTGCTTATCTTTCTGCTGAAGGTGCCGTCGGTCACCCTGTTGCCCGCCGCCAGGATTCTCCAGCCGTCGGGCATGCGGTATTCGCCGAGTTTGCGGTCGAGGACGAGCTGCAGCAGCGAGCTCTGGACCGACTCGGGCGCCTGGGAGAGTTCGTCAAGGAACAGTACGCCTTCCCCTTCCGTGGGCAGAAAGATGGGCGGGTTCCAGCGGGTGGCGCCGTTTTCCACAGACGGTACGCCGCGCAGGTCCACCGGGTCCAGCAGAACCGCCCGGATGTCGATCAGCGGCAGTTTCAGGTTGGCGGCCACCTGGGCAACGATCTGGGATTTGCCGATTCCGGGCGGCCCCCACAGGAACATGGGCACATTGACGCCCAGACCGCTCTTGAGAATCGTGATTGCCAGCGATGGTTTAACGGTAACAGAAGTATCCATACATCCTCCGTCTGAGGTAGACCGAAAGTTTACCTTACTATACGCCATTCTCGTATAAACCAATTTGATTTGGCTCAAAATATTGTATCAAATTTTGAAGCAGACCTTCTTGTCCCTGGTGCGGCAGCAAGGGCCTTTGGAAGTTGAAGTTCCGGCGCCCGGATATTTGATTGAAACAGGTACAAGTGGACATCCTGTGAAACGCGGAGCCCCGGGACCGTTCCAGGTATAGCCGGCATGAAAACGAAAAATGCGGGCACCCGTCACGAAATGTTTGCATGTGAAATTTGTTATGAATTTTTATTGACTAGCTAAAATGCTTTGGATATAGTCGATTGAAAAATTTGGGCAGGAGGGAGGTGACAGATTTTAAGCTGGTTCGGTATTTATTTTGATGACATTTCATGGTTGACCGGTAGTAGATAGTTTCCATCCGGAACCTCTGGAAAATATGTTATGAGGGACGGGTCGGGGCTTTCACGGAGCCTCTCGTACGGCTTGAGTGCAATCAGGTGACTCACGGGAAAGCGCCTGAATCCGGCAGAGTATTAGATCCAGGCGGAAGATGGTGACCGATTACGAGGGGCTCCTGGGAAGTCCCGACCCGTCCCCTGCCGACACTGTCAGGATGGAAACTAGATAATATCTAATTGTTGGTTTAATTAAATTTAGTAGTTGTCTGCAATATTACATCTGAAGGAGGAGCTTGTATGAAGAACGTGTTTCGGAGAAGCGGGTATGTGCAGTCGGCCGTGATTTGTCTGTTCGGTTTATTGTTGTTGTCCTTCAGCGGGTGCGGTGACAGCGATGAAAACTACGTCTTTTTCAGACTCGA
>Ga0228535_1002481_pt1 | contig 17513 bp, 13 predicted proteins | sample SJ1metagenome_FD_168457 | JGI IMG/M metagenome (GOLD analysis project Ga0228535, IMG submission 168457) | Enriched culture of PCE-dechlorinating microbial communities from Ithaca, New York, USA - SJ1 | ecosystem: Engineered > Modeled > Simulated communities (microbial... > Unclassified | place... | reverse complement strand
GCGACCTTCCTCCATACATCCTCGCTATATGGATCGCGCTCTTCCCCTTCACAAAACCAACCATCTGCGCCACAGCATACTTCGGCGGAATCGACACGTACATATGCACATGATCCGGCGCCAGATGGCCTTCGTGTATCCGGCCGCCCTTCTGTTCCACCAACCGGTGAAACACTTCTCCAAGTTCCTTCCGTATTTGACCGAACAAAACCTTGCGACGGTATTTCGGTATCCATACCACATGGTACTTGCAATCCCATACGCTGTGACATAGACTGGCTATGTCGTCCATCGAGCGTCTCCTCCTCCGGGAACTTCGAGCGGTTCACAGAGGGAGAGTCACTCATATTCCCGGAATTGTCAAACTCCGGGGGTCCCCCGCCATAGGCGGGGGATTACCTTTTTTATTTATTTGAATTTACAGCCACTTTCTGCCTGATCTTTACCATTTCGGCAGAAAGTGATCTCCCGTTGAGTTTACATAATTTATAAAATTTACTCCTGCGTCGGAAAAGAGGAATTATTCTTTATTTTTACCGGAAAAATGGAAGAGTTTGGTCATTCAGACGGTATCATGCCGAAGAATGCGTACCTGTATATTCTGTTGCGCTGATATTTGATGATGATTGGTGAACCGGATAACAGGAAAGATTTTTAGTGTTTGAAAGCATTTGAGACAGTGCCTGGAAAGATTGAAACACCGGGGGGCAATAAAAAAGAGGGAAGATAGATCCTTCCCTCTTTAAAACAGAGCAATCGGAATCTCTTACGGCATGGGGATATGAAGATCCGCCCCTGGGCCAAGGGGCCACCCCATGGTGAACCAGAAAACCAGAAGTGCCGTGAAGAGGATGAGATACATGACGCTGAAGGGAAGCTGAAGGGATATGAGAGTCCCGATCCCGACTTCCTGCTTGGCATCCTGCTTGTACTGCTCGTAGAAACCGAGCATCACGGGAACGTAGTACGAAAGAGGTGCGAGGTTGTTCGTGCAGGAGTCTCCGACCCTGTATGCTGCCTGTGTCAGTGCGGGGGAGAACCCCAGCATGCCCAGCATGGGAACGAAAATTGGCGCAAGGATAAGCCATTTCGCAGATCCGCTGGAAATGAAAAGATTGATGGTCGTCGTCAGCAGGACGAAGGCAACGATAAGCTTGCTGCCCGTCAAGTTCATGGATTTCAGCCAGTCGGCTCCGTTCACCGCAAGTATGGTCGCCAGGTTGCTCGCGTTAAAGAAATGAATGAAGATCGCCGCAGGCAGAACGACCACAAGAAAGCTTATGCCGCCCTTGAGCCCTCTCTCCATCATCTTCGGAATATCCGATCCTTCCTTGATGACTTTTGCGCCGTATCCGTAGGCTACGCCCATAAAGAAGAACAGGAAGAACAGGATGCCCGCTATGCTGGAAAGGAAAGGAGAGCTGGGCAGGATGTTCCCGTTATCCGCCCTGAAGAATGATCCCTGGGGGAAGGTGAGGGCGACAATGAGAAGAATATAGGCAAGTCCGGTATAAAGAGACCATCTCAGGCCCCGGTTCTCGTCATCCGTTACGCGGTGCTTTTCCAGCTCGGTGGCATCCATCGTTCCGCCTTCGTCACCGAGGTACTTGCACGTGATCTTCTCCGTCACGAAAGTCGTTACAAAGGCGACGACAACAGTGGCCGCAACCATCAGGTACCAGTTCATCAGCGGGTGGACGGGGCCGGGGATGTTCATTCCCTTGGCGGCGGACTCGGTGATGCCTGCAAGGAGGGCGTCCGTTCCGGCAATGAAGAAGTTTGCAGTGAATCCTCCCTGTGAAGCGGCATATCCTGCCGTGATCCCAATCCACGGGTTGCGCCCCAATGCCTTGAATATGGCCGCACCGATCATGGGCGTAAAGATGATACCCGCATCGGACGCAAGGTTCGCGTTAATGCCGACGATGGCAAGGGCAAAGGTCACAAGGTAGGAAGGGGCCCCGAGGATAGTCTTCCGCATGAGGGCGGAGATCATTCCGGACTGTTCCAGGAGTCCTATGCCCAGTGTCATGACGATGATCAGGCCGAGAGGGGGAAAGCTTGCATAAATCTTCAGAAGATCAGTGAATACGACACGCATGCTCTTGTAGGTGAGCAGGTTCACTACCGAAACAACGGTCTCTTTCCCTTCAGCTCCCCCTCTTCCGGCAGCCATGTACTTGACCGACATGCCCGAGTTGCCGAGCCACCAGGACAAGGCCAGTATGATGCCTGAAAGAATGACGAAGAGCCAGAAAGGATGGGGGAGTTTATTTCCGACGATCTCCACTCCCTTGATGAAGCGCAAGAGCAACCCCCGCTTCTTTGGTGCAGCTGCTTCCGACATGAAAAAACCTCCTTCCAATGATTTGGGCCGGAAACCCCGTCAATCGCCCGAAGTTCAGGTCCGCACTCCCGCCAGGGCGGCAAAAAGCTCCGCTGACGGGCCCAACACAGATTCATCCAGATCGAAATACTCGTTATGATGCCCGGCTGCAATATCACTTCCTATAATGAAATAAACCGCTTTCCCCCCTCTCTTCTGCACTCTTTTGATCATCCAGGATACGTCCTCGCTTCCGCCCAGTCCAGTTGAGGGCAGTATAGTGCGAAAACCCTCCACGGACAAAGCGACCCGTGAAACAAGATCTACAAATTCCCTGTCGCCTGAAGCATCCACTGCTTCGCCCATTTTAGCCATGGCTGTGTCCACGCCGTACATAACCGCAGCACCGCGGACAATATCCATAGCCTTGCCGTAGACATAGGAATTCAGTTCTTCCGTACTACCTCTCGTCTCAACTTTCATGACTGCTTCTGCCGGAATAACGTTGCGGCCGCTGCCGGCCTGAAGATACCCCACATTCACCCGTGTCGGACCATCCTTGTGCGGTGCAATCCCAGCGAGGGCAAGAGAGGCGGAACAGGCTGCGAGAAGGGCATTCTTCCCTTCATTTGGGGCACCTCCCGCATGAGCAGCTTTTCCCTTGTACCGGACGTCGAATTTAGAGGTGCACAGGAATCCCGTAGCCTCGGGTGAAAGGGCCCCCGATGGAACGCCCATTCCGATGTGAGCTCCGAAGAAACGGTCCACATCATCCAGAATGCCGGAAGCTGCAACGGCTTTTCCTCCCCGGACCCCTTCCTCGGCAGGCTGAAAAATAAGTTTTACTACTCCTGTGAGCTCCTCCGTGCGTTCAGACAAAATTTCCGCAAGGGCCAGCCCTATGGTCGTATGAGCATCATGACCGCAGGCGTGCATGGCTCCCCGGTTCATTGATACGAATCCGTCCCGGAAAGGCCTGTGTTTTTCATCCCGTGCTTCCGACACGTCCACCGCGTCGATATCGAACCGGAACGCCACGGCAGGCCCTGGTTTTCCCGTATCGAGAATGCCCACGGCACCGGTGTATCCGCCCATCCGTTCGATCCATCCAGGATCCGCTCCCTGGGAAAGTGCCCGTTTGATATACCCGTCGATCTCCTCATCCGAAGGACGTCCCATGACAGATTCCAGGTCCAGCATTTCCCTGCCGGCTAGAACTTTGTAGCCCAGGGAATCCAAAATACCGGCAATCTTCGCGGTCGTCCAGAACTCTGTCCAGCCGGTCTCTGCATGTGCATGGAATTCACGCCGCAGTTCCACAAGTTTTTTTAGTTTCGCATCATTCAGCGCAACCATGGAAAAACTCCTTTCTTCCTACTTCGAAAGATATTCCAGGGCGCATGCCGCCAAAACTTCGACTCCAACAGGGATGGCTTTCTCATCCGGAAGGAACCTGTTGCTGTGAAGGGGGGGCATATCGTCCTTCTCCACTCCTTCGGGCCTGCAGCCCAGCCACAGGAACCGCGACTTGATTGCCCTGCTGAAAAATGAGAAATCCTCACCTCCCAGGGCAGGTTTTTCAACATGGATTATATTTTCTTTCCCGATGGTCTTTTCCAGGGCTGAAAGGGCTTTTTCAGTTGTCTCCGGGCTGTTCATGAGCGGAGGATAGCCTTTTACGTACTCGATCTCGCACTCGCCGCCCATACCTTCTGCAACACCCCGGGCGATTTTGGCTATCCTGGAAGGCATTTTCTCCTGGGTTTCAGGTGTTACAGTCCGGACAGTACCTTCGAGGATAACCTCGTCGGCGATCACGTTGTACCTGTTGCCTCCCCTGATGGTGCCTATGGAGACAACCGCTGCGTCGAGAGGACTCACGCTTCTCGAGACAATTGTCTGCAGTGCTGTAATGACATGAGCAGCAATGGCAATTGCATCAATGCCGTTTTCCGGTTCTGAACCGTGCGAACTTCTCCCCCTCACAGTGATAAAAATACGGTCTGAGGCTCCCATAAGGGCTCCTTCCCTGGTACCGACTGTCCCCGTCTTCAGCGAGGGCCAGACGTGCATTCCGAAAACTGCTTCCACATCAGGATTTTTCAACACTCCGTCTGAAATCATTGCCGGTGCACCGCCGGTCGGGTTATTCTCTTCCGCAGGCTGGAAAATGAATTTTACTGTCCCAGAGAGTTCACTCTTTATTTCAGAAAGAACAAAAGCCGCTCCGAGAAGCATAGCTGTGTGCACATCGTGTCCGCAGGCATGCATTATCCCTTTTACGGCTGAAGAACAGGGATGTCCTGTTTTCTCTTCCATGGGAAGAGCGTCCATATCGGCCCTGAGGGCTACACATGGACCGTCTTTGCCTCCCCTGAGCAGACCTACTACACCGTGACCGCCCACACCTTCAGTCACATCCAGCCCTGTTTCCCGTAAAACTGATGACACCAGTTTGGCGGTTTCGCTTTCATTATTGCTCAGTTCAGGGTTTTTATGGATCCGGCATCGAAGATCGTTTATCCTTGCAAGGTGCTTTTCAATGAATGGTTTCAGCGGCTTATTCATAAATCTTCCTCCCGAAGAATAAAAAATGATATTCCGATGGAGAATAAAGCAACAGTTCTAAAATCTTGATTTAAAAAAGCAACGGGGGCAATGCAACAGAACAGAAATCACTTCATCAGAAGAATATTGATGGAAAGCAGAAAAAACATTACCTGATAATGTAGCACATGAGAAATGTATTTTCAACATTCGGTACTGCAGGAAACAAAACAGGAAAGCCTCCGCCTGATCCAATCACAGCAGAGGCTTCCCGAACTGTTAAGGAATTCAGTCGGACCCGTTTTTCCGAAGTACTTCCTGCCAGGTAACAAATGAATGGTAGTACTCCTGATCCCCGTCATCAAGTCCCCTGGTAATCTCAGTGATGTGCGTATGATTGGCCCCTATCTGCTCAAGAACGTAATCTACGGCGATCTGGGGTTTGCTCTCCTCACCGCACGTATAAATATCAAGGGCCATGTACCCGACTTCCGGCCAGGTGTGGATGGAGAGGTGCGATTCGCTTATCACCACGACACCGCTGACTCCATCAGGCGGGAATCGGTGAAAGGACACTGACCATACCCGGGTGTTGGCTCTTTTTGCAGCCTCCACGAGAATTTCCTGCAGTCTGTCAACCTGGGAGATAACAGGGCTGCACCCTGATGCCTCAACAATGAAATGGAACCCCTTCGGCGACATTCTCTTCCTCCTCTACCAGGCAGCATTTTTTTACAAGGGAAGAAAAAACCGGCCGCATCTCTCTTTTCCGGCCGGGCATATCATCGTGGCTGAACCAATGAGTGCCGTTGATTCCAGATTATCTTCACTTGTGAACAAGGGTACTGACTGCCTGTTTCAATTAAGTAGAACACAACGGCTTGCAGAAGATCCATTACCGCTATTTTTTCCCCGAAAATCCGGAGGCATTATATCATAAACGGTACACTGCCGGAACGAGTTCCGACCGCACGGCACGCTAGTAGTTCGCTTCGAACATGCCTGTCTTTCCTCCCGGCCGGTATTCGCCGAAGTAGGCTGAAAAGTCAATTCCCAGAAATTCGCACATATCAAGAATTTCCCGCATGGTGTTCTCATTCACGGGGATACCGTGTGCCATTCTCTCAGCGGTTGCTTCGATCTCTTTTTCTCCGTGGGTGTAGATCCTGCCGGCCCCTTCTGCCATGGGACTTTCCCGCAATTCCTGAAGGAATCCTGAAAGGGCGGCCCTGATCGCAGCCGGATCTCCGAAAATTGCCGGATCTATCGCCGCAAAACCGTGGCAGATTCCTCCTTTGTTTCCCTGCATCGTGCGGTTGCTCGTCAGCCCGGAAGAAAGGATCGAGGTGAATATTTCGCAAACCATCCCGAAACCATACCCCTTGTGACCACCCAGGGTTTCTCCGCTGCCCCCGAGGGGCATGATCCCACCCCCGTTTTTCTCAACAATATTTTTCAACACATCCGGGGCGTCGATTGAAGGATGACCGTTTCTGTCCAGGGCCCATCCCTCCGGCAACGGTTTTCCGGCCTTGTTGTATATTTCAAGTTTTCCCCGCGTTACAACAGTGGTTGAAGCATCGAAAAAGAAAGGGAAAGGTTCAGCAGGCATGGCACAGGCGATCGGATTGCTTCCAAGCATCGCCATTCTGCCGAATGTGGGAACCATTATCGCCTCGCTGTTCGTAAAGCTGAACCCTATAAGCCTCTCGTCGCACGCCATCTTCGCGTAATACCCTGCAATACCGTAATGATTCGAATTCCGTGCGGTGACGATTGCCAAACCGCTTTTCTTTGCTTTCTTTACGGCAATTTCCATTCCGTGGCGACCTATGAGCTGCCCCATACCTCCATGACCATCCAAAACCGCAGAGACCGGCGTTTCAAAAATGATCTCCGGTTTCCCATGGACGTCGATCATTCCTTTTTTTATTCCCATGTAGTAGCGGACCATTCGCTGCATGCCGTGGCTTTCAATTCCATACAGGTCGCTCAGAAGCAGTACATCCGTTATGATGCTGCTTTCCCCGGCATCGAACCCGAACTTCCTGAAAGAATCATGACATAACCGCATCAGTGTATCGTAGCTCCAATTCACGTAGCCCATGAAGAATTCACTCCCTTCTTTTCAGAAATTCCACTCCAACTGATTGAATTATACGTCACCTCGTGGTTAAAAAACGCGAAGACACAGTAAATACTGTGTCTTCGCGTTTCTATTCCGTCTATATTTAAATCGAATCTGTATTATCCAATGGTGGAGCTAAGGGGAATCGAACCCCTGACCTCTTGAATGCCATTCAAGCGCTCTCCCAGCTGAGCTATAGCCCCCTGCGCAAACGGGAGTATTATACGGACCGTTGCCGAATCTGTCAACCGCTTCTTTCAAATATCACGTATTTATCCCCGAAGAGTCTTACCCTTGGCTTCAATGCTGTCCAGAAGTGAAAAGTATGCCTTTTCAAAAGCGACCAGGCCATCAGCCAGGAGCTTTGCGGTTACGGAGTCCAGTGAAATACCCGCCTGTTCGAGTTCATCCAGCCGCCTTTCCATTTCGGCCCGTTCGTTGCAGACTGAATGGGAGACAGTTCCGGCAGAAAGGAATGCTTCAAGGGTAGCCGGCGGTATGGTGTTTACTGTATTGGGGCCGATAAGGGAATCAACGTACAGGGTGGGAGAGTAGCCGGGATTCTTCGTTCCCGTACTCGCCCAGAGGGGCCTCTGGACCCTGGCTCCTTTTGACTCCAGTGCCTTCCAGCGGTCAGACGAAAAAAGCGCCTGGAAATCCATGTAAACTGCGCGGGCGTTATCTACAGCGATCTTTCCCTGCAGGTCCATATTATTCTTTTTCTCCTCGAGCATTTTGTCCACCGCGGTATCAACCCTGCTCACAAAGAGAGACGCTACGGAGGCAATGCCGGAAACGGGAAGCCCCTGCCCCGCACGGTCCTCAAGCCCGGAGATGTATGCTTCCGCCACATCCCTGTACTGCTGCCTCGAGAAAATCAGTGTAGCATTCACATTTATTCCCATAGAGATACATTTTCTGACGGCACCCATGCCTGCCTTCGTTGAAGGGATCTTTATCATGACGTTTTTCTTCGAGACCAGCGCCGCCAGCTGCCCTGCTTCCGCGACCGTTCCCTCTTCATCATCTGCAAGGACGGGACTGACCTCAAGACTCACGAAACCGTCTCCGCCGCCGCTTTCCTGGTAAACTGTAGAAAAAACATCCGCAGCCTCACGGACATCGGAAACGGTCAGGGCTGTGTAAATTTCTTCCCGATTTTTACTCTCCGTTACCATTTTCATGATGTCATCATCGTAATCTGAAGTTTTTCCGATCGCCGTTTCGAAAATTGAGGGGTTGGTTGTTACTCCCCTCACCCCTGAGCGGATCATCGCATCGAGTTTTCCTGAACGGAGAAGGTCCCTGCTCAGGAAATCACACCAGATGCTCTGTCCCAAACGTAGTGCTTGTATGATTGTGTTTTCCCAGGTCATGCTGGCAGTCCTCTCATCATTCTATGATTTCTTTGCGTTCGCAAAGAACAGGTTCTTTTGTTTCCCACCCTACACTCCTGATTTCGATACGGAAAGACCTGGTCTATACCGTGTCGCAGCTTCCCGGATCTCTTCCTCGGAAACTCCCGGGAAAAAAACCCTCCATCCCTTTCCCTGTACGGGGAAAATGACACCGGTCCCTTTTGCGGACGGAAGAAGAATCAGCTCTTCCATTTCTTCCCACGGGAGCAGATCAGTTTTGCCCCGGCCCCAGAAAAGGGTTTCACGAAGGAAACCCTTTTCTGAAAGCGTTATCTTCTTGTCATAGCCCGCGATATAGACACAGGCAGAACCTACAAGAAGGTACGGAACAAAGGAGGCGGCACCGCTTCCCCCGGCAAGGAGACGACGCAGGCCGTCAGCGAGAAGAAAGAGCCCCGTCACAAATCCCAGGGCCTTCGTCCACCGGGGAAAGGGAAGCGCACTCCCGGTAAATATGGTTTTCAGGACTGCTCCTCCGTTCCTTTATCTTCTTCCTTGTCGACCCATTTGATGCCAATACCGAGACCTGTCATGATCAATGCCACTACAGGATTCAGGTAGTTAAGGAAAGCATAGGGCAGGTAGGAGAGTGTCGGGACTCCAAGGACACCGCTGTTGTATGCTCCGCACGTATTCCAGGGGACAAGTACTGAAGTGAGCGTTCCCGAATCCTCAAGCGACCTGGAAAGAATCCGCGGGTCGATTCCTTTCCCGTTCTGCCGGAAATTCTCGAAAGCTGGGCGGAACATTCTTCCGGGCATGACGAGGGCAAGATACTGGTCGCCGAGGAACATGTTTGTGAAAATACAGGAGGCGATCACCGAACCCACAAGGCCGAATGCAGTCTTGACTTTCTCCATAAGTTTCCGGAGAAGGACCTCGAGGAATCCGCATGTCTCCATTATTCCTCCGAGCACAAGGGCGACAAGTATAAGGGCGATCGTCTCGAGCATTCCGGCAAGTCCTCCCCTTGCCAGGAGATCGTTGAGCATGCCTGAAACTTCCTTGACCGTTTCAAAGCTGTCCCCGGCGAAAACAACGGCTCCCTTTACAAGCTCATTCACGGCCCCAATGTCGGCCGCTTCGGAGATCTGCGCAATGATCGACGGAGTATATCCTGAATGAAGCGCTCCGAGTACATCTGCAATTCCTGTCCCCTGGAAAAGAGACATGGCAACGGCAAGAAGCATGCCCGCCACAATCCCCGGGATCGCGGGAACCTTAAGTGCCGCAAGGGTCAGGACGAGAAGCGGGGGAACAAAACCAAAATAGGAAATGGTGAACTCTGCGGACATCATCTGCTGAATTACGGAAATTCTTGAATTATCAAGGGTTGCGCCCGTGTAGCTGCCTCCCATGTAGTAGGCTATCCCTGCAACAATAAGAAGCGTGGGGCCGGTAGTCCACAGCATTGCACGGATATGATCAAAAAGCTCGCTTCCTGCTACTGCAGGGGCAAGGTTCGTCGTATCTGAAAGAGGAGACATCTTGTCGCCGAAATACGCGCCGGAGATGACAAATCCGGCCGTAACAGGCGCAGGAACGCCGAGACCGGCGCCGATGCCCATAAGTGCTATTCCGACGGTGCCGCTCGTACTCCAGGAGCTTCCCGTGGAAAGTGATACTATTGCGCAAATGAAAAGAGACGCAAGAAGGAAATATTCCGGTGAAAGAAGATTGAGGCCGTAAAAGATAAGCGTCGGAACAACGCCGCTCTGGATCCAGGCCCCGATGAGCCCGCCGATGGTGAGCAGGATGAGAACCGCCTGGAGGGCAACGGTAATTCCGTTGATCATTCCTTCTTCAACAGCTCTCCACCTCCTGCCGAGGAAAAAGACGCCCATCATGCCTGTAAAGACTGCGGCAAAGAAAAGCGGAACGTGGGCCGAGAGAGCCAGTCCGAAAACAGCTCCCGACTCAAAGTGGATGTCCAGGACACCGTAGCTTATGATAAGTGCGTCGATGACAAGAACAAAAAGAGCTTCGCCGAAAGTCGGCATCCTTCCATTTTCATGCTCCATTCATATCCATCCTTTCTGAAGTAAGAGATTCCATCCCGGGATTGAGGGCTGTTTTTTCATTATAGAGAGAGAATTTGCATCTGTCCATAAACGACAATGCAATAAAGGCGTTCCCTTAAGGGAACGCCTTTCTAAAATACTGTCTGGATCTATGAAATAAATTATTCTCCTGTTTTCAGTTTTTTCCTGACGCCGAAGGCCGGCCCGGATAGGGGGCGCGGATATATTGAACGGAAGGCCTTTCCGTCCCTGACTGCGGGTAGAGGCTCATCATGTTGCAGAACGAATCCTGTTCGTTGAACACCACGGGAAGACCAAGCGATGCGGCCTCGTAGGGAGTGATCGGGTAATCATGTGTCCACCGTCCATCAGTCAAAACCGACGCTATTTCCGTCCCTTTCTCATCGCCAAGCCTGTCCGAAATCAACTCGAAAATGAGATCCCGCGTCTGACGGATCGCTTTCCTGCTTATATCGGCAAGGATAAGTGTCTCATCATCGAGTTCGTCCGCCGATTTTTGCTCAACGGCCTTCAGGATGGATGCAGCCGGGTACTGTCCTATCTGGGGATCCACGGGGCCCAGGACTGCGTGAGGATCCATGAGTATCTCGTCTGCGGCAAGTGCTATCAGCGTTCCGCCGGACATGGCGTAATGGGGGACAACAACCGTCACTTTCGCGGGATGGCGCTTCAATGCCCTGGCTATCTGTTCTGCAGCGAGCAGAAGACCTCCCGGCGTGTGCACGATGAGGTCAATGGGAGTATCGTCCGATGTAAGCCGTATTGCCCGCAGTACCTCTTCAGAATCTTCAATGTTGATATAGTTCCTGGAGAACATTCCCCAGAAGCCCATGCTTTCCTGGCGGTGAATGAGCGTGATGATCCTGGTTCCCCTGCGCTTTTCACAGTTTCTGAGAGCATTTATCCTGCGCCATTTGATCATTTGCTGCTTCATCTGGGGTACGATAATGAATATGAAAAGAAACAGGATCCAAAGAGAAGACCCGTCCATGAAAACCTCCTTCTGCCCCCGGGGCTACTGATGATTTACTGCTTCTGCAATTCCCGGAACGCTTCCTGAAATCATCCTGAAAGCAACATTCCCGTCAGCAATGTACGCTTCGATTTTATCCGACGACCCGCTCCTTTTCTCAAGAAGGAAATCCGCAAGCCGATCCTCAATATAGGTCTGTATAGCCCTTCTGAGGGGGCGTGCCCCGAACTTCGGCTGATATCCCCTGTCAAGAAGAAAGGATGTCACATCCTCTCCTGCCGAGAAGGAGATGCCGCGGCCCGCAAGGCGTGTCCTTACTTCTTCAAGCATTATTCCGACGATTGCCGTCATGTTCTGCCTGCTGAGAGGCCTGAAAACGATCATCTCGTCAAGCCGGTTGATGAACTCGGGCCTGAAGGTTCTGCCCGCTTCATCAAGAATGACCGTCTTCATGTTTCCCCAATCGAAGGGATCCTTTTCATCACCGCCGGAAAAGCCGAGAGAAGACCCCTTTGCCGACTCACGCGCTCCCACGTTGCTGGTCATAAGGATTACCGTATTGCGGAAATCTACCGTCTTTCCCTGGCCGTCGGTAAGATGGCCGTCGTCAAAGATCTGCAGGAGAATGTTGAAAATATCAGGGTGCGCCTTTTCTATCTCGTCAAAAAGCACCACAGAATAGGGGCGTCTGCGCACCGCTTCCGTAAGTTTGCCTCCCTCTTCGTACCCCACATATCCCGGAGGAGCCCCTATCAGCTTCGATACTTCGTGTTTTTCCATGAACTCGCTCATGTCGAGACGTATCATGGATTCATCGGAACCGAAAAGGAAGGATGCCAGGCACCTGGCAAGCTCCGTTTTTCCAACCCCCGTGGGACCGAGAAGGAGAAAGCTCCCTATGGGACGCCTGGGATCCTTGAGACCGCTTCTCGCCCTTCGGATAGCCTTTGAGATGGACGCGACAGCTTCGCTCTGGCCTATGAGCCTCTTTTCTATCTCCTGCTCCATTCGGAGCAGCCGTTCCGATTCTTCACCCGTCAGCTGAACCACAGGGATCCCTGTCCATTCAGCCACCACATCCGCTATATCTTCACCGGTAACGACCGGCTGGAACGAGTTTCTTCTCGAACGCCACTTCCGTCTCTCTTCTTCCAGTTGGTCAGAAAGACGCCGTTCCTCGTCCCTGAGCCGGGCGGCCTTTTCAAATTCCTGTGCATTTACTGCCTCTTCCTTCTCACGCCTGAACTCTTCGATCTTTTTCTCCATGTCTTTTAACTGTTCCGGTGTTTCCATTGCATTTATCCTCGCCCGGGCAGCAGCCTCGTCTATGAGGTCAATTCCCTTGTCGGGAAGATGCCTGTCCGTTATATACCTGGCGGAAAGTCTTGCAGCCGCTTCAAGCGCGTCATCACGTATTTTTGCCCTGTGATGGGACTCGTAACGGTCGCGCAGCCCCTCGAGGATCAGAATCGAATCGTCAACGCTGGGTTCCTGGACATAAACAGGCTGAAAGCGCCGTTCGAGCGCCGCGTCTTTTTCGATATGCTTCCTGTATTCGTCGAGAGTGGTGGCTCCTATCACCTGGAATTCGCCACGGGACAGGCTGGGTTTCAGGATGTTGGCAGCATCGACTGCGCCCTCTGCTCCTCCGGCCCCCACGATCGTGTGGATCTCGTCGATAAACAGGATAATGTCACGGCATTCGGAGAGCTCCTTCACAAGCTTGCGCATCCGCTCCTCGAATTCTCCCCTGTATTTCGTGCCTGCGACAAGGTTGCCCATATTGAGCTGCATCACTTTCTTATCCCTCAGGATCTCCGGGATGTCCCCTTCCGCTATCTTTTGGGCGAGCCCTTCAACGATGGCTGTTTTTCCCACGCCCGGATCACCGATGAGGACCGGATTATTCTTGGTCCTCCTGGAAAGGATCTGGATGATCCTCCTGATCTCCTTTGTTCTGCCTATTACCGGGTCCAGCTCACCGTTCCGGCTTTTTTCGCTGAGATCCAGGGCCAGCTGATCTATCGTCGGGGTTTTCGTCCTGCCTTTCTTCCTGCCTCCGTCCGGCAGGGCATCTGTTCCCTTCTCGCCTTCAGCGTCACTGCCGGGGACAAATTTCATGATTTCCCGTGAAAAAACACCGTGGTCTATCCCAACACCGTGAAGCAGCTGGGCCGCGAGCCCTTCTCCTTCGGTAAGCACGGCAAGCAGGATATGTTCCGTCCCCACATAGTTGACCCCCATGTTCCGGGCTTCCCGGATGGAAAGATCCAGGACCCGCTTCGCGCGCGGGCTGAGGGGAAGATCAACAGGCTTCAGTATAGGGTGGGTTTTCCCAACCGCATCCTCGATTCTCGCTTTCATTTCCTCAAGGTTCACTCCAAGAGATTCCATGGCCTGGACGGCGACCCCTTCACCCTCGGCAAGAATGCCGAGAAGCAGGTGTTCCGTCCCGATAACATCGTGGCCGAGACGGAGTGCCTCTCTGTGGGCAAGCTGAACGACTTTTTTGCCCCTTTCAGTAAAAAACTGCCACATTTCCCATCATCCTTTACTCTCTCCCCGCGAAAGGGGCCTCTGTGTTTCTACGCCAGCGCAAGGCTTCGGAGCATCCGTTTCAGCAGCTCGGCCTGGATTGCGTTTCGCTTGTACGGTGACACGTCGAACTCTGAATTTCCCAGTTCCTCCGCGTGGCGCAGGGCGACTTCAATAAGGAGGCGTTCTCTTGAAACGATTATTCCCCGTTCCTGAAGCGACGCAAGCAGCCGCTTCGCCTCCTGGTCAGTAATTGCATCGCCCACAATGTCATCGATATGGTTGATCTTCTCTTCGGGGACATCGTAGCAAAGCCTCAGGATCTTGATATACCCGTGGCCTCCGCGCTGACTTTCCACGATATACCCCCGCTCCGGCGTAAAACGGCTCCGGAGCACATAATTTATCTGGCTGGGCACGCATCCGAAGATCTCGGCAAGCTCCTTTCTTCTGAGAGAAACCGCCTCCTCTTCATCCATCCCGGCAAATAGATTATTGATGTAGTTTTCAATGACTCTCGTCAGACTTGCCATTTGCATTCCCTCCAAACATAATATTCCCGGGAATTATTGTACGGTATTGGTCAGCATTAGTCAATAAGTCGGGATTTCGACACCTTCTCCGATTCTTACTGTTTGTTCTTTCTGAAACTCGATTCGGTCCCCTCGAAAAGACGGTGTATGTTTTCCCTGTGCCGGAACGTGGAGAGTGAAGCCAAAGCTATCATGGACGCAATATAGGGAAACGGGAATGAAAGGACGCCGGCAATAAGCGGCAGACTCCAGAGAGAGATCAGTGAAGCGAGGGAAACATAGCCCTTCGCCTTCAGGAGAACGAACCATATAATTCCTCCAAGGGGTGCGAGAAGGAAAGAGAGAGGCGGAAAAAGAAAAAACACGACTCCATAGGTCGATGAGACGCCCTTTCCTCCCCTAAATCCCAGCCATACAGGGAAGTTGTGGCCGCACACGCCGGCAAAGCCCGTACAGGCGATCGTCCATGGATCAGTTACCCCCGCCGCCCTCGCGGCAAGTATGCCTACCGCTCCCTTGAGCATATCGATGACGGAAACGAGTACAGCCCATTTCTTCCCCATCAGCCTGCCGACGTTGGTTGCCCCAACGTTTCCGGAACCGAATGTCCGGATATCCACTCCTTTTACCAGCCGTGCGGCAAGAAAGCCTGTGGGAAAAGAGCCGGCCAGATACCCCAGGGCGATCCAAAAAAAGGTCATCTTTTTCTCCTTCCTTTTTTTTCAATAAATGCATCCACCACGAGAACACCTTTTTTGTTGACGAAAACAGGATTGATATCGAGGCGGGCAATGTCGTTTTCACAGAAGGCAAGCCGGGAAAAAGCGGCAATAACCGAAGCAAAACCCTCAACATCAAGACGCTCCCTCCTCCATCCTTCGAGAAGCAGCGGGTAGCCCCTGGATTCCCGTATCATCTCCATGGCCACATCTTCGCTGAAGGGAGCCACCCGGATAACACCTTCGGGGAGAATTTCCGTGTATACTCCGCTGATCCCCATCTCCACTACAGGTCCGAACCGTTCATCCCGCCTGAACTGGAGCCTCCACTCGGTTCCGCTTCGAATCATTTCCTGTACAAGGACACCCCGTATCCTGGCCTTCGGATTTGCAAGACGGGCCTTTTCAAGGGTCCTGCCGTAGGCATTCCGCAGTTCCTCACGGTCCTGCAGATTCAGCGCCACTACCCTTGCCTCGTCTTTATGGCGGATGCTGGGAGACATGACCTTGAGCGCTACCGGGTAACCTATCGACTCTGCTGCTTCAGACGCCTCGGAAAGGGAACGGCAGAGCTTTTCCCTCGCGATTGGGATCCCGAAGCTTCCGAGAAGAATTTTCACGTCATATTCAGTAGGACGGGGATGTATGGGGCACGGAGCAGAATAAGGCCCGATGAGGCTTTCTTTTCCTTCCGCATCTTTGATTTGAAGTGCAAGTTCAAGCGCCTCCATGCATCTCCGCATTCCGGGTATAAAACTAATTCCTTTTGATGCAGCCCTGCTCTCCATATCATTCGCCCCTCCCGCAAGCACGGCAATGAAGGGCCTGCCTTTTTTCGTCACACTGCGGACTTTCCTGTCAAAAGATAAACTTTCAAGCGAAGCGGAAAGTGCATGGACCACGATACAGGATCCATTGTCCTGTTCGGTCGTCCTCAGTCCCGATATTTCTGCCTCCCTGGCGAGCATTCTTCTTATTTCAGCCGTGCCGCCCGAAATAAACACCGAATCAGCTCTTTTTCCCCGCAGGGAGTAAAAGGCAGCAGCTCCATCGATGACCTGGAATGGTTCCGAAAACGATGCGATATCGTACTGTTTCAGGGCTGCATCCTCGACCCGGTCTCTTCCCCTGTAGGACATTACCTGCAGGATGGCTGTCTTTTTCCCCAGGCAAGAGGCTGCGGCTGCAAAATCAAGCAGTTCCCTGCCCTTTTTTATCATATCGAGGATGAAAACAAAAAAAGTCACCTCATCGTCGCCTTCCAGAATCGTTCTTGCAGCCTCGAAGGGTGAATAATCGGAGTTTTCCCCGAGCGAAAAAGCATACCGAAAGGGTACCGCACGGTGCCGGGCTTCTGCCGCAACATGGGAGAAGACCGCTCCGCCCTCTGACAGCAGTGCAGTATTTCCATCAGCGCATCCCCCGAAAAAAGGAGTAAAAACACCCTCGCTTCCCGGGCCGACAATACGGACACCACACCTGGCGGCTTTTGCAGCCAGATCAAAGGGAATCCTTTGTCCCCATCCTTTTCCAATGATGATAAAGGGTGCCTTTCTCTCTATGCACTCGTTCAAAAGTTTTCTGCCCCCCGGTCCGGACCGCTCCGCGAGGAACACGGTCTGGGGATCCCCGCTGATTTCTACCGGTGACAAGAGAGGGTGCGATTCAAAAAGCGGGAAAAGGCCTGCAGTTTTACCGTAAAAGACTACTTCACCAGTGCCGGGAAGGTTCTGGAGTTTTTCCAACTGCACCTCCTCCTCGTATAATCAATTTGCGGTGGAAAAAAGTGAAGGAAAGCAGGTCACCGCATACACCTGCGTCCTGAGAATATGGGACAATGGTTCCGTACAGGCAGGGGGCGCAGTATCTCTCCTTGAGGTGGAGCCTCCTACGAAAGAATTGCGCCTCTGCTTTTACGGGCGGATGCGAATGAGCTGGATAGCGTTCAGCGCTCCATATCTAGGGCTTCATGAACAAGTTATGAGCGCTGCTTCGGGAAAGCCGAAGTGGACAAACTGTGGATAACAATCGAGCACGATATGACCAAAACGACTTTTTGGGCGCTCTCCAGAAAAAAAGACAAAATATCCCGCAGCATCCTCCAAAGATTCATTATTATGAATTGAAGGATGATGATGCTGTCGCTTGTCTCGGGAAGCTTCCCTCGTATTCGGTCCAGTCCGTATTTCCGCTTCCCTTCTCCGAACTTGCCCTCGACTTCGTTCCTCTTCGCCGCGTCTTCCCTTTCCACCCGCTTCCTCTCCTCAAGCTTTCCCTCGTCGAGCGGCGGTC
>Ga0228535_1002480_pt1 | contig 17523 bp, 14 predicted proteins | sample SJ1metagenome_FD_168457 | JGI IMG/M metagenome (GOLD analysis project Ga0228535, IMG submission 168457) | Enriched culture of PCE-dechlorinating microbial communities from Ithaca, New York, USA - SJ1 | ecosystem: Engineered > Modeled > Simulated communities (microbial... > Unclassified | place... | reverse complement strand
TTGTTGTTGTTGACCATTAACGAAATACCCCCTAATTTTTATAAGACAAATTTTAATCTTTGCTGCCTAACATACTGAAAATTAAATAGCAAGACAAATCAAGCGCCGTTTGGTTTTCGGCCGGCCGGACGCGAGGCTCCGGCGAACGCCATCCGTTCGATAATCCTGTCGACCACCCCGTCCACGGTCAAAGATGTCGAGTCGATGATCAAGGCGTCCGGAGACGCGGTTAAGGGCGCAATTTTCCTTTGCGAATCCTGCTGGTCTCTGGCGCGCATGTCTTTGGCCACGCAAGCGGTTTGTGCCGGTTGGTTTCCGTCGCCCAGCTCCCGCGTCCGCCGCCGGATTCTCTCCTCCAGGTCGGCATCCAGAAAAAATTTGAAATCCGCATTGGGAAACACGACGGAGCCCATGTCCCGCCCCTCCGCCACAATGCCTCCCCGGGCCCCCGCGTCTCTTTGCAGAGACAGCAGTTTTTCCCGGACGACGGGAAAGGCGGATATGGAGGAAGCGGCCAGGCCCACCTCTTCTGTGCGGATTTTTCCGCCGACCTCTTCGCCGTCCACATAAACCGTCATGTGTCCGTCGACATTGTGCAGCGTGACATCGGTTGTGGCGCAAAGCTTTGCCAGCGCGTCCGGATCATCCGTGGCCACGCGGTCCCGGAGCGCTTTATAGGCCAGCGCCCGATAGAGCGCTCCTGTGTCCAGATAAACATAGCCGAGACGGGCCGCGAGAGCCTTGCTGACCGTGCTTTTTCCCGCGCCGGCGGGTCCGTCGATCGTAATGACTTTGTCCATGGCGCAAACCTTCTTCATGCCTCCCGCCGCCGGCAATGACGCCTTGCCTATTGGCTGCAAAGCAGGTATAAGACAGCGTACAGAAAACAGGATTTTCAATTATGTGCAAAACGATCCAAAAGCAATGTTTTTCTTTTGTCCTGGCCCTGGTGCTGATTTTTTTGTCCGTCCCGAACGCCTGGCCGGCCTTCACGATCGAGGATGAAAAAAAGCTGGGGCGCGAAATTTACGACAAGCTCGACCGCAACGCATTTCTGCTCAAGGACCCAAAACTCAACGCCTATGTCACCGGGATCGGCAACCGGCTCCTGGCGCACAGCACGCAGGCGCCGTTTGCCTTCACCTTCTCGGTGTTCAACAGCTCCGGCATCAACGCCTTCGCCACGCCGGGCGGCTACATCTACATCAACAGCGGATTAATCACGGCGGTGGAAAACGAAGCGCAGCTGGCCGGCGTCATGGCCCACGAGATCGCGCACGCCAACTGTCGCCACGTCGCCAGCATCATTGAAAAATCGCAAAAGCTGAATATCGCCATGCTGGCCGCCATCATCGCAGGCGCTTTTATCGGCGGCGGCGGAGACGCCTCGGCGGCCATCGCCGCCTTTTCCATGGCGGGCGCTTCGTCCATGAGCCTCAAGTACCAGAGAGAGCACGAGGAAGAAGCGGACCGCCTGGGCATCGCGACACTGGTGGATTCCGGCTATTATCCCGCAGCAATGGTCGAATTCCTCAGAATCATCAAACAGTATGAATTTTTCTCCAAGTCCATTCCGTCTTACCTGCGGACGCATCCGGGTACGGACGACCGGATTTTTTACCTAGACAGCCTGCTGCAGACCCAGTACCGCCGGACAAAAGGGCTCTCCAACATCGTCGGAAACTTTGTCCGCATGCAGGCTCTGCTCGGACAGAATACGGCCGAACTTCACAAGCGCCGCCAGCAGCTTCTCGCCGCCGTGGAAAAAGATCCGCAAAACGTCGATTTGCTCTATGCCCTGGGACTTACAGAAGATCAGCTCGGCCGGCCCCAAACCGCCCTGGATTATCTCGCCCGAGCGCTGGCCCGCCGGCCGCAGGACGCCGACGTCCTGAAAAGCATCGGCTTGATTTACCTGAAAACGGGTGATGCCGGGCAAGCCCGCGCCTATCTTCTGCAGGCGGCGAAAAGCGCTCCGGAGGACGAAGAAATTCTGCTGGCGCTGGGACGGGCGCATTATGCCGCGGGGGATTTTCATAACGCGCTGGCCTGTTTCCTGAAACTGCGGGACAAAACCTCCGACGATGCGAACGTCATGTATCACATCGCCATGTCTTACGGAAAGCTGAATCAGGCCGGCGAATCCCACTACTATTTCGGCCTGTACTTTCAAAAGGAAAAAAAATCCGACAGCGCGCTTTTCCATTTTCAAAAAGCACAGGCCTATTTTCCCGAAGGATCGCCCCGGGCCTCGGCCATTGCCGACGCCATCCGGCAGTTGAATGCAGGCAAAACCAAAAAAACGGACAGGACTCCCCCTTCCGAGGCAAAATACTTCTGACAAAAGCCCTTTAATAACAATTTTTTATTTTATAACCGCCGGTCAATCTTTATCGTTGCGAAAAATCCGCCAATACATTATAAGAGCACCGTCCAAACATTTTTTTGAAAGGAGTCCCAGACAGTGAATATCTTAATATTCGGCCCCAACGGCAGCGGCAAGGGCACGCAAGGTGCCATCGTACAGAAAAAATACGGTGTTCCTCACATCGAAACGGGTGTGATTTTCCGCCAGAACATCTCCAAGAAAACCCCGCTGGGAGAAAAGGCAAAAGCGTTCATCGACCGCGGCGAACTGGTTCCCGACAATATCACCATTCCCATGATTCTCGACCGCCTGAAGGAAGACGACGCCAAAAACGGCTGGCTGCTGGACGGATTTCCCCGCAACCTTGCGCAGGCCGAGGCATTGTGGGATGCCCTGCAGAAAGAAAACATCAAACTGGACATCGTGATCGAGATTGACCTGGACCGCGAAACGGCCAAACAGCGCATCATGGGCCGGAGGCTGTGCAAGATGGACAACAACCATCCGAACAACGTCTATATCGACGCCATCAAGCCCCATACGCACGACGGCAAAACGGTCTGCCGCGTGTGCGGCTGCGAAGAACTTTCCACCCGCGCCGACGACCAGGATGCAGCCGCCATTGACAAGCGCCATGGCATTTATTACGATACCAAAACCGGCACGCTTGCCGCCGTCAACTATTTCAAGGAGAGAACCAAGATCGTCGTGGTGGACGGCCGCGCCGGCGTCAAGGAAGTCTCCGAAGAACTGATGAAAAAATTGAGCTGATTGCGCCCGGAAACATTTTAGGATAAAAGCCCCCCAGAACCTTTGGAGGGCTTTTTTTAACACGGCATGGAAAATATTAGAAACTTCAGCATCATCGCCCATATCGACCACGGCAAGTCCACGCTTGCCGACCGGCTGATCCAGTACACCGGCGTCTGCAACGAAAGAAATTTTCAGGATCAGCTTCTCGACAACATGGACATCGAGCGCGAGCGGGGCATCACGATCAAGAGCAATGCCATCTCCCTGCCCTACCGCGCGCAAAACGGGCAAACCTATACGTTGAATCTGATCGATACTCCCGGGCATGTCGATTTCTCCTACGAAGTTTCCCGGTCTCTGGCCTCCTGCGAAGGCGTGCTGCTTCTGATCGACGCGGCGCAGGGCGTCCAGGCCCAGACGCTGGCGAACCTCTACCTCGCGATGGAGCACAACCTGGAGATCATCCCCATCATCAACAAGATCGATCTGCCGTCGGCCGACATCGACCGCGTCCTGGAGGAAATCGATTCCGAACTGGGACTGGACCCGGACACGCACATCAAGGCTTCCGCCAAGGAAGGCACCGGCATCGAGGAAATCCTGGAAGCGATCGTCGAACGCATTCCCCCCCCCAAAGGCAGCGGGGATAATCCGCTGGCGGCGCTCATCTTCGATGCAAAATACGACGCCTACCGGGGAACCATCATTCACTGCCGTGTCTTTGAGGGTTGTGTCAAAGCCGGCGACATCATCCGCTTCATGTACAACAACGCCACCTACAAGGTGGAAGAAGTCGGTCATTTCCTTCTTCAGCGCGCCAAACGCGAGAAACTGTCCGCCGGCGAGGTGGGCTACATCATCGCCGGCGTCAAGACCGTCTCCGACGTGCGCACGGGTGACACGATCACGCATCAGGACCGCCCCTGCCCGGGGCCGCTGCCGGGATTCAAGGAAGTCAAGCCGGTGGTCTTCGCGTCGATCTATCCCATCGCGTCGGACGATTATCAGGATCTGGCCGATTCGCTGGAAAAGTACAAGCTCAACGATGCGTCCTTCATCTATGAAAAAGACTCCTCCGCCGCGCTGGGCCAGGGATTCCGCTGCGGCTTTCTGGGGCTTCTGCATCTGGACATTGTTCAGGAGAGACTGGAACGGGAATATGATCTGTCGATTATTCTTTCCGTTCCCAGCGTCCGTTACCGCTTCACCCTCAAGGACGGCCGCGTACTCTACGTCGATAATCCGACGCACTACCCCGACCCGGCGGAAATCGACAAGGGCGAGGAGCCGTACATCCGCGCTTCCATGATGCTGCCGGAGCGCTATCTCGGCAGCGTCATGAAGCTCTGCATGGAAAAGCGCGGCGTCAATTCCAACATGAATTACACCGGTCCCGGCCGCGTGGAGCTTTCCTACGAAATGCCGCTGGCCGAAGTCATCTTCGACTTTTACGACCGTTTCAAATCCGTTACACAGGGCTACGGCTCCTTCGACTACGACATCATCGATTACCGGGAAAGCAACCTGGTCCTGATGGACATCCTGGTCAACGGCGAAAAGGTCGATGCGCTTTCCCAGATCGTCCACCGCGAACGCGCCCGCGCCCGGGCGCTCAACGCCTGCGATCGCCTCAAGGACGAAATCCCGCGCCAGATGTACAAGATCGCCATCCAGGGCGCCATCGGATCGGAAATCATCGCCCGCAGCACGATCAGCGCGTTCCGCAAGGACGTCACGGCCAAGTGCTACGGCGGCGACATCACGCGCAAACGAAAACTTCTGGAGAAGCAGAAGGAAGGCAAAAAGCGCATGAAGATGATCGGGTCGGTGAGCATTCCGCAGAGCGCATTTCTGGCGGTTCTGAAATCGGACAATGATTAAGAGTGAACAGGCCGGTCTTTACATTCATGTTCCCTTCTGTTTGAGTAAATGCGCGTATTGCAGCTTTTACTCCATTGCCGCTCCGAATCTGATTCCTGAATTTATCAAGGCCCTCCTGCGGGAAATGGCTTTCTGGAAATCGTCGTGCCTCCCCCTCAAAGGCTTTGACACAATCTATCTCGGCGGCGGAACCCCTTCTTTGCTCTCCGGCGGACAAATACATGACCTATTGAATGCCGTTCATTCCGCGTTTGCCATCGCCCCTCAGGCCGAAATCACGATGGAAGTCAATCCCGGCGATGTTTCGCCGGAGTACTTGCGGAATTTGCGCACTTGGGGCGTAAACCGCCTGAACATCGGCGTACAATCCTTTGACGACGGCATTTTGAAGTTTCTTGGGCGCAGGCATTCGGCCCGCGAAGCGGTTTGCGTAAGCGATGCGGCGCGTGCGGCCGGCTTTGACAATATCGGCCTCGATTTAATCTACGGCGTTTCCGGCCAGGATGTCCGTTTGTGGATCCAAACCCTGGAAAGAGCCCTGTCGTTTGTTCCGGAGCACCTTTCCTGCTACCAGCTTTCGCTGGAGGCGCAAACGCCCCTCTTTGGCCGCTACCGGTCGGAAGGCCTCAGCCTGCCCGCGGAAAGCGAGGCGCTGGATTTCTTTTTCGCGACCTCGCACAGGCTCGCCGAAGCCGGCTACCGGCATTACGAAGTGTCCAACTTCGCCCGCGGGAATTCTTTCCGGTCCCGGCACAACATGAAATACTGGCGGCATATTCCCTACCTGGGGCTCGGTCCGTCCGCCCATTCGTTTTGCGCTGGGCGGCGCTGGTGGAATACGGCGGACGTCGCCGCTTATATTCAAAACCTCTCCGAAGGCAAAACACCGGTCTGGCAATCCGAGGAGCTTTCGGCAGAACAACTGGCCCTGGAAGCTCTTTTTCTGGGCCTGCGCACGCAAGACGGCATCGACCTGGAACAGTATCAGGCTTTACATGGCGTGGATTTGCTCACGGCAAAAAAGCAAACTCTGGGGCAACTGGTGGAAAACGGCCTCGTGGAAATTCGGGACGGCCGGCTCAGTCCGACGCTGTCGGGTCTGGCAGTTGCGGACAGCCTGGCGCTGATTTAGAGAAATTCCCTATTCGTACTCTTCAAGATAGTGTTCGATGTAGGCCCGGACGCGGCTTTTGGGCGAATAGACGCCGAAGTGGCCTTCGCAAAGAATGTCGGCATCCAGAGCGAGAAGCGCCTGCATGGACTTTCTCCAGGCGGAAAGATCGGAACCGAAGGCGCGGTTGAAGGGGCCGTGAATGTCCTGGCCGAAGAGCACCCGCTGGCCGTCCCGGTCCAGATACACGCTGATGGAGCCGGGCGTGTGGCCGGGTGTGTGCAGGCAGTGCAGTTCTTCGGGACTGAAGGATAATATCTCCTCTGCGCCGGTTAATTTCCGGTCGATTTTCGTCGGCGGAAACGTCGCGCCGTACCAGTCGGCCGCGGTCCTCGCGGAATCGCCCGTTTCCAGCGCTTTTGCGTCCAGATCGTGAATAACCAGCTCTGCGCCGTACTTTTCACGGAAAAACGGCGCGGATCCGATATGGTCGATGTGGCAGTGCGTCAGGATCACGTGGGACAGGCTGTGCGGGTCCAGGCCCAGCATTTCGATATTGCGGACCAGTTGCGAAGAACTGCCGCCGGCGCCCGCGTCGATCAACACCAGTTTTCCGGAAAAGTCGATCAGATAAACGGCAGCATCGTCGGCCTGCGTGACATTCGGCCCGCCGATCAGATAAATTCCCCGGACAATTTCTTCACTTCCCCTGCGCATAATCTGCTTCCGTCGGATACTATCGTTTCCTATACTTGCAGCGTTCCGACAATTTCCGCGATGTTTTTTATCTTATGATGTTTGAGATAGAGCCGCATGCCCTGAACGATTTCCTCGGCGGCCAGCGGATTGATGAAATTGGCCGTGCCGACCTGTACGGCTTTCGCTCCCGCCACCATGAACTCCAGCGCATCTTCCGCCGTCAGAATGCCTCCCATGCCGATCACCGGAACCGCTACGCTTTGCGCCACCTGCCAGACCATCCGAAGCGCAACCGGCTTGATGGCCGGCCCCGACAGGCCGCCGGTGACGTTTTTCAGGTGCGGTCTGCGCGTCCGCAGGTCAATGGCCATGCCGGTCAATGTGTTGATGAGCGACACAGCGTCCGCGCCCGCCTGTTCCACGGCCCGGGCAATCACCGTAATGTCCGTGACGTTGGGTGTCAGCTTGACCCAGACAGGCAGATCTGTCGCGGCTTTCACCCGGCGGGTGACTTCCGCCGCCGCTTTCGGATTCGCGCCGAAGCTCAGACCGCCCTGCTTGACGTTTGGACAGGAAACATTCACTTCCAGCGCGTGCACTCCCGGCGCCGCAGAAAGTTTTTCGGCCACCCGGGCATACTCCGCGTAACTCTCGCCGTAGATATTGGCTATGACGGCAACGTCGTACCGGCGCAGAAAGGGCAGCTTTTCGGCGAGAAAAGCTGCCACGCCGACGTTTTGCAGACCGACGGCATTGAGGAGCCCGCCCGTTGTTTCCATGATGCGCGGCGGCGGATTGCCCAGGCGGGGCTTAAGCGACAGACCTTTTACCACAATGCCGCCCAGCTGATTTAGATTCACATATTCGGCATATTCTTCGCCGTAGCCGAAAGTGCCGGACGCCGTGATCACCGGGTTTTTCATTTTCAGCCCGGCGATGTCCACGGCCAGCGCCGGATCCGTCTTGCTCTTTTTTTTCAACAAAAAACCTCCGCCTCCGTTTAGCTCCTCCGGAAATAACAGTCTGGGAGACCGGCCCTGAAAAAAGCTGGGCCGCCGCTTTTATTCCCAGAGAATGTCTTTTAATTCGAATACCGGTCCGTCCGCGCAGACCCGCCGGTAGGCCTTGTTTCCCGAGGCATCTTTCACGGCCACGACGCAGCCTGCGCAGGCGCCGACGCCGCAGGCCATCCGTTCTTCCAGCGACACCTGGCAAAAGTACTGATCATTAAGCAGACCGGCGAGCGAACGGATCATGGGCTTCGGCCCGCAGGCGTAAAGGGCCGTGTCCGCGGGATTGTACTTTGGCAGATCCCTCTGGAATGCTTTCGTCACCGGCGCTTTTTCGCCGAGCGTCCCGTCATCCGTGCAAACAATGATGCGCGAACAGGATTGGCGCAGTGCGTCAAGGCCGACCAGCGCTGTTTCGGTCCGGGCGCCCAGGTAAACCGTCATGGCGTCCGCTGCGCGACAGGATCTCCGCCGCAGCTCCCGAACCAAAAGCGACAAGGGCGCAATGCCGATGCCGCCGGCGATGAGCACGATATTTTTTTTCGTCCGGTCGACGCGATATCCTGTCCCCAGCGGTCCGGAGAGTTCCACCTGCGATCCCGGAATCAGTCCCGCGAGAATCCGCGTTCCCTTCCCCGCCACACGGTAAAGCAACTCGATCGTACAGAACCTCGGGCCCTGTTTGCAGGCGTAAATACTGAGCGGCCGCGACAGAAACGGATCCTGCAAACCCGCCACGCGGACCATCACGAACTGGCCGGGAAGCGGGCGCTCAAACTGCGCCGGCAGCCTGATCTTCATGAGAAAGAAATCCGGCCGGACTTCTTCGTTTCGGGAGACCTCCCCCAGGTAAATATTTCGGGCCATCGCTTTTTCCGTCATCCGTCCGCCCACATAATGAGGGCGTCCTCTTTCGTATCGGTGTAGTATTTGGGGCGCCTTCCTTTTACCACAAATCCGCACTTCCGGTAAAGCGCGATCGCCTGCCGGTTTGAGGCGCGCACCTCCAGCGTCCGTTTGGTAATTCCCATCTGCGCCGCCGTCTGCTTCATCAGCTGAAGCAGGTGGTTGGCCAGTCCCTGCCGGCGGAATTCCTTGCGGACGGCCAGATTGTGCAGGTGCGCTTCGTCGGCAACCAGCCAGAAAATGATATAGGCGCCGATCAGAGCTTTTCCGCCGAACTCGATTTTGACGACCCAGTTCTGCGCCTGCGGCACGCGCAGTTCGTCCAGAAACATTCCTTCCGTCCAGGGAGACGGAAACGACAGGCGTTCGATCGTCAGAATCTCCGGCAGATCCGCCTTGCGCATCAGATCAACGCTGACTTTAGGGCTCGCTTGTTCACCAGACATGAAAAAATTCCAAAGCCACGGCCGCCGCCAGAAAACCCGCGCAGAACACGGGGACCGCCCCGCGCATTTTGAGCGTGCTCAGCGCCACCGCGATTCCCAGAACCGGTAAAAAATAATAAACCAGCGTCAGCGTCTGCAAAAAAGGCGCCGGCAGTTTCGGGTACAGCCAGCCCGTCAAGGGGATGAGGAGCGCCTGTGCGGCCAAGAGAAAAACCAGATAAAAAATCAAAACCCGGGCCAGACCGAGATAGGTTTTGCGTTCGACGGCCCGCCAATTGAGCTTTTTGGCGTCTTCCAGGGCCTGATCGGAAAGGCGGTTGTTGGCTGTGACGATCCGGACGTCGATGATCCGGGCGATCATGCCCAGCGGAACGGCCAGGAGAACGGCCAGAGCGATCATTTCCGGCGCCACGCCGTCCGGACGGCGTCCCATCCAAGCGGCGGCCGACGTTGCGGCGACGGCCGCCAGAGAATCGTTGGGGGGAATGTAAATGCCGATGGGCAGACGGTCGATCCAGAAAAGCTCCAGGATCGCGCCGATCTGCAAACCGGCATAAGGATTTCCCAGCGCCAGTCCCACGACCGGCCCAACGACGATCGGCCGCGACACCATGGTCTGCACCAAGACCCTGTCGAGAGAGAGCAGACCCCCCAGTAAAGCAGCAAGGACGATGTGAACGATCAGCATAAAATCACCGGACAACGGACGGCTGAATGTCGCAGGATTCCTTGAGGGCATCCCGGATGTTGATCGCCCTTTCCCGGGGCACCCTCTTCAGTTCGACGGAAACGCCCTTTTCTTCGAGCAGACGGAAGACATCCCGGACGTCCGCTTCGCACAGAAAAACGGACGGCGCGCAGCAGACCTTGTATTCCTCGTTGTGGATGTTTCCGATATTGAGCTTCTCAAAATGAAATCCCGCCTCATAGGCTTTGAGGGCGTCGGCAATATTGCTGAATAAAACAATGGTCTTTTTTCCGCGACCCTGGGCATAGACGTAATTGGCGGTAAAATCCTCCACCGAGCAGATGTTGACTTCGATGTCGCTGGGCACCGCCATGCGGATGACGGTTTCACAGAAGAAATCGCTCGCGGAATTGTTGTCAACGACCAGAATGCACTTTGCTTTGATGAACGGAACCCAGGCTTCCAGAATCTGTCCGTGGACGAGCCGGTTGTCCACCCGCACCAGAGCGATGTCGTAATATTCCGCCAATTGCTCACCCGACTGCTTTTTTGCTCAGTATCTCGCTGGCCAGTGAAATATTCTTTTTCCCGTAGTCTTTGATAAAACTGGCGAACTCGTTAAGCGTGGTATCTTCCTTGACGTCGGACAATTTCAGCAGCATCGGCAGATTGACGCCGGTGACCACCTCCACTTTTCCCTCTTTCATAAAGGACAGAGAGATGTTGGAGGGCGTGCCGCCGAAAAGATCCGTCAGAATCAGGACTCCCTTTCCCTTGTCCAGTTTCTTGATGGCGTTCTGAATTTCCTTCTTCAAATCCTCGACGCCTTTGGTCTGTTCAACACAAACGTGCATGACGTCTTTCAGCTTGCCCTTGATGGACTCCGCCGCACGAATGAGCTCGTTTCCCAGATTCCCGTGGGTGGTTATCAGCACACCGATCATTGTCGCCCCCCTTTAAAAGCGAGAATCATGGCCGCCGGCGTCAACAGGCGGCCATGATCTTCAAAAACAATGTAGCAGGCTAATGGATTGACCTTTAATTGTCAAGATTTATCCGGCAAAAGACCCATAAAAATGCATCGCCCGGCCCATCACGTAATAATCTGATTTTATTGCATTATAATTTATATTCCGGATCTTTCAAAGCATCCGCGAGACCGGACTTGCGCGAAATCCGCTTTTGGATTGTGCGCACCAGCACGTCCCGCGGCGACAGAAGGCCGACGCCGCTTCGTGCGCGCGTCACGCCCGTGTACAAAAGCTCCCGGGTGAGGACCGGCGCATCGCTTTGCCCCAGGACCAGCAAAACCCGGTCGAATTCCGATCCCTGGCTTTTGTGCACCGTCATCGCCCAAACGGTTTCATGCGGCGGCAGTCTTTCCGGCGCTATCCGGCGCAGCCCCGTCCGGGGATCGCGGAAAAACACGCGGACGCTTTCCGCATCGTCCGGATCCCGCAGGACGATTCCGATATCGCCGTTGAACAACCGCAGACGGTAGTCGTTTTGCACGATCATCACGGGCCGGCCTTCGTAAAAAGGATTCCGACTGTCGATCAGCCCGGCCCCGGCCAGGATTCTTTCAACGACCGCGTTGAGATTCCTGCTCCCCCATGGACCGATCCGCAGGGCGCACAGCAGACGAAAAGCCTCGAATCGCTCAAAGACGTCCCCTATGCGGGCGGGGACGCCAAGCGCCGCATCCAGACAGGCGCGACAGGACTCAAGGGCCAGCGGCGTCAGCACCGTCAGAGGATCGTCCGCGGACGAAAGTTCCGTAAAACGAACATCCGGCCACCGGCCGCTTTCCAGAATCTCCAGAACCCGGCCGGCATCCCCCTGCCGCACCGATCGGCCAAGCGCACCGATGCCGCCGGCTTCGGAAAAGCGGTAGTTGCGCGTCAATTCGACGATACTTCCGGCCGCCGCCGGCGCTTTCGCCGCGGTTTCCACAAGGATGCCGGCGATGTCGAAAAGCTCTTTTCCGAGCGCATCGGAAAGGACGTTTAAAGGTTCGAAAAAACACAGGCTCCCCAGAACGGCCCCCGCCTCAACGGAGGCCAGTTGATCCTTGTCTCCCAGCAGAAACAAGCGCGCCTCCGGCGCCAGGGCGTCCACGAGCTTGGCGGCGAGCGGCAGATCCACCATCGAGGCTTCGTCCACCACCACCAGATCGTAAGGCAGGGGATTTTTTTTGTTGTGATAAAAATACGGCGAATGGCGGATGACGCCCAGAAGGCGGTGCAGCGTCATGGCGTCCTGGGGAATGAGCTTGCGGATGTCGTCCGTACAGGGAAGCTCCGCGGTCGTCTTCCTGACCGCCTCCTCCAGGCGCGCGGCGGCTTTTCCCGTCGGCGCGCACAAAGCGATGCGATGCGGTTTTTTTTCCAGCTCCAGCAGAAAGGCCAGAATTTTTGTCACCGCTGTGGTTTTGCCCGTTCCCGGACTGCCGGTGAGCGCCAGAAATTTTCCCGCGAGCGCCAGACAGGCGGCCAGGGCCGGCGCGAAAGACGGATCGGTCAAGACCTCCGGAAAGAACACCCGCAGTTTCTCCCGGAGGACTTCGGGACAGGGCTCCACAGGAAAAGAATGATTTCGCCGCCCGAGAACGAAATCGGCTATGTCGCGCTCGTAGCGCCAGTAGCGGTGGAAATAAAGACGGTGCGCATCGTCCAGAATGAGGGGTTTGAACTCGCCGGGCCGCCCGACGCATTCGGCCTGCCGCAAAGCGTCGGTCCAGGCGTCCAGATCCGGCAGGAGCACGGGAGGCTCCTCCTGGTCTTCGGCGGACCACATGCGCCCGGCAAAGTCGGCCAGGGGCACGCAGACATGGCCTTCGCGCAGCTGCCGGGCGGCCAGCTGGACCGCCAGCCGGACGTCCCCGGCATGCGCGGAAGCGACGGATGCCAGAAACGATCCCAGATGGCGGTCGAAAACGGAAAAGCTTTCCCGGTTTTTTCTGACGGTTCCGTTTGTCATGGTGAAATGCGCCCCCGACAATTTCGCGTCGACTATGAAGCAGCCGGCGGGCTGTGTCAAGCTGATTATGAACAGCTGATTATGAGCTTCAAGACAGTATTGACATCAGCTCTTCCACTCTTTATAATCGGCAAAAATTTTCTCGGATTACACATGAACCTTTACCGCAGAATTGTTTCCTATCGCCTGGCCCTCACGATTGTGCTGGCCGTCGCGGGTATTGTCACCATGGCCTACTATGTGAGCTGCGATACGGCCTGCTCCTATCTCCGTGGCGATCTGCTCGGCATCGACCTCAAGTATGTCGGCGTAGGGTACATGGCGCTGATTATTCTTCTGGCGCTTTTGAAGCAGGCGGACCTTTTGCGCATGCTGGTGGCGGCGGGCATCGGCGTGGAGGTCTTTCTTGTCTCCTTCCAGATTGCAGAAGACGTTTTCTGTCCCTTCTGTCTGACGTTCGGCGTCCTGGTCGTGCTGATGTATCTGGTCAACTACGAACGCGCCGGCATGACCACCCGATGGCACCACAGCGTCATTTACTTTTTCGGCGACGCGAAAATCCCCTGGATCGACCGGCCGCGGATGCCTCTTTTGGGAATGATGATCCTCGGCTGGCTTTTCGTCAGTTTTGCCTTTTCCGGATCGGCCACGCCCGTTTACGCCGCCGAGACGCCCGGCTTTCCCTCATACGGCAGGGGCGCCTGGGAACTGATTGTCTGCACGGATTATTTCTGCAATCCCTGTCAGGACGTGGAAAATGAACTGGCGCCGGAGCTGGAAAGGCTGCTTGCCTCAGGCAGCGTCAGGATCACTTTCATCGATTTCCCGGGCCACCGCGGCAGCGGCCTTTACGCAAAATATTTTCTGGCCGCCGTCGCCGCGGACCCCGGCGGCGCAAACGCCCTGAAAGCCAGAAAGATTCTCTTTTCTCTGGCTGCCGGGGGAAAGGTCGACGATGAAAACGTTCTGGCCGCCGCCCTGCGATCGCAAAAAATCCCCCTGAGCGTCATCGATCCCAAACCGGTTTTCAAGCAGTGGTCCGGTCTTCTCAAGCAGTACGACATCGATCAGACGCCGACCTGTCTTTTGCGCTTTTCCAGCACCTACACGAAAAAATACGCCGATGCGGAGGCCATCCGCGGCAAACTGATCCCGGAACTCCGGAAGAGATTTCCCCGCTGACGTCCGACAGACATCAGGTTGCAAGAAGTGCGTCTCTCAGACGTCCGATAAACGCCTCGTCCGGCCGGTCGAAAAAGACGCCGCCCGTCTCCGGCGAAGCGGCCAGGCCCCTGAGAAAGAAATAAAACACGCCGCCGAAATCCCGGTCGTAGGTGTAATTCGGCTTGCGCGCTTTCAGATAGGCGTCCACGGCGACGGTATAAATCAGATACTGCACGTCATAGAAGGATCGCATCATTTCCCGCCGGAGTCCGTCCGGAGCATAGTTTTCCGGATGTCCGCCCAGATCGTTGGATTTCCAGTCCGTGAGGTAGAATCGCCCCTCGTATTCGAACAGCATATCGATGAATCCTTTTAAAAACCCCTGGACCGGCGGAAAATGCAGCGTCCGCCGCTCCCGGGCCTTTTCGCTTTCCAGAACCGACAGAAGCTTCGCGGGCGAGAGGCTTTGCAGAGGAAAGTAAAATTCGAGTTCTCTCAGGCACTGCGCCGGCGCGATTTGCGACAAGCAGAAAGCCTTTCCGTCCCCGGCGGGCAGTTTCGTCTGCACGAGATTTTGCAGCATCCGGCCGATGCCCTCCTGCCATGGCCGGGGATAACCGAATTTCTCCAGCGTTTCGATGACCAGCGATTTCGTCCGCTCATCCGCCACACGGGTAAAATCGATTTTTTCCAGAATTTCGTGCAGCAGGATTCCGGAGGTCGCGCCCGGCGGAAAGGCGAGGAGGGTTTCCGCCTCCCGGGGGTCCGGCAGCTCTTCGGCCCGCCGGACGTCGTGCGTCTGCTCGTCCCATTCGATCTCGTCCTGCGCAGCCCGCGTCAAATAGGTATAGCTGGCGATCTTCCGGCGCAAATCGATTTTCCCCGCAAAGGGACGGTAGAGGATTTTTTTTGCCTGTGCTTCCTCTGTCCGTTCTTCAATATCCGGGACCGCCTCCAGGCGCGTGATCCGGATGGCGCCGCCCGATGCTTCTGCGAAATTCCGCATCGCCTCCAGCATCGTTTCGTCTGCTGCCTGCGCGGTGGCGTCCGCCGGACCAAAAAGATACGACGCGGCGCCGGCGGATGCGTTTTTGATGTTCCCCCAGACAAAATAACAGCGGTTTTTCGCCCGGGTCAGCGCGACGTACAGCAGGCGGCAATTTTCCGCCAGGACGTCGCGCTCGCAGAGCGCCCGATGCCGGTCGAGTTCCCCGGAGCCCAGATCGACGGTAATCCGCCAGTCGTTTGTCTCGTCGTGAAAAACCAGCGGCAGGCCGTCTTTTCCCTGCGGTCCCGTCTCCCAGGCAAACGGACAGAAGCAGACCGGATACTCGAGCCCCTTGCTTTTATGGATGGTCACGATGCGGACGCTGTTGCGGTCCGTCTCCAGGCGCAGCTGCTGATCTTCCTTCGTGCTGTCCGGCGCGGCCGACATGCTCTCGAGCCAGCCCAGCAAATCCGACGGCCGCAGGTTGCCCTGCGTCTGCGCCTGATGCAGAAGCCCCGCCAGATGCCCGTAGTTGGTGAGACGCCTTTCTCCGCCCTCCCCGGCGGCAATCCGTCTGCGGGCGCCATCCTCCTCCAGCAGCGTGAAAAACAAAGTCAGGAAACCCTTGCCCTGCCATAATCCGGCATAGCGGCGAAAACGGACGCGCCAGCTTTCCAGGCTTTCTTCCTCTTCCAGACAGGCGGCGATATCGCCCGCGCACAAACCGAAAAAGGGCGTCGTCAGGGCGGCCAGCAGATATCCTTCCTCTTCGCAATGAATCATTCCCAGCATGAGCAGACGAAAATCATGGACCTCGTCGGAGGCAAAAACGCTTTCCGACGAATAGATGACGGAAGGAATGCCGGCCTGCGCAAGCAGCGTTTTGAAGGCAATGGCCTCAGCGTTTTTCCGCACCAGAATGGCGATATGGCTTTCCTGGAGGGGCTCGGGACCGATCAGGGCCTTTTTTGCGCGGCCCAGCGCCAAGAGCCGGGCAATTTCAGCTGCCACCGCCCGGTTGATAAGCGATCGCGCAGGCCCGATCCCCAGCGCCGTCCCGTCTTCCCGGCCCGGAACAAACCACCACTCAAGCCCCGCCCCTCTCTCTCCTTCGATCGTCAGCGGCAAGATCGGCGCAACTATCGCCGGTTCGATCCGTTGGTAGGAAATCTGTTCGTAAACAAACGGCTGCGCGGGCTTTTCAAACAGGACATTGACCGCCTTCAGCAGCGGCGCTTCCGAACGCCAGTTGGTCGCCAGGGTAAAGGCGCGGTCGACGGACTTGGCCGCTCTCAAGTACGCGTAAATATCCGCGCCGCGGAAGCTGTAAATCGCCTGCTTCGGATCGCCGATATAAAACAGGGCCGCCTGCGGGTTTTCGCTCCGGCCGAAGACGGACTGCAAAATGGCGAATTGCAGCGGATCCGTATCCTGAAATTCATCCACCAGCACCGCCGGAAACTGCGCGCGCAATATCCGGATCAACGTTTCTGCGCCGTCCTCGCGCAGCGCTTCGCAGGCGCGCAGGAGCAGGTCGTCGAAATACAGAATTTTTTGCTTTTGTTTGAGGCGGGGAAATTCGCGCGCGGCCTCTTCGAGAAACTCTTTTTTCAGCCGGCCCAGATAGCGATCGAGAAGAGAAGCAAGTTTCTGCGACTGCGGCAGCAGAGCATCGACCAGGTCAAAAAGCGGATGCTCGGGCGTCGTTTTTTTGCTTTTGGTTTTGCTTCGCAAATAAGATGAGGCCAGTTTCTCCACAAAGGGGGGAAGCGGCCAGGGAAGCTCATCAGCCGCCGCCAGAATATCCGTTTTGCGGACCAGTTCGTCCACTTTGCTGCCGTAAACCGCGGCAGAAAGCGCCGGATCGGAAAGCAGCCCGGCGAGAACATCTCTGTCCTTGCGCCACAGCGCGCCAAACTGAAGAAAGGCGCCTTGCAGCAGGCCGATCTCTTTTTCCAGCTTTTCCGCTTCGATCATCTCGAAGTCGGGCACAACGGCGACGTCCGGGCCGTGGACAGACAGGCGTAAAAGCTTCCGCAATCCCTCCTGATCCATCTTCCGGTCAAGGGCGTGCGCCACGATCACGGAGTGGCTGCCGTAAAAACGACGGCGCCAGAAATCCGCGACAAACTCGCGCTCGAGCGCCTGCTGATTTTCGATCAGCTCCGCGTCAAATACCATTTTGCTGGCAAAGGCATGATCCGTCAGGATCCGCCGGCAGAAGCCGTGAATGGTATAAATGGCCGCTTCGTCGTAGCCTGCCAGCGCCTGATCCAGGGCGCGGACGATTTCCGCGCGCTTTTTGTCTTCCGGAAATTGCGCGAGCAGGTGCGTCGCCAGTGGGTTCGCCAGTCGGTCCTCTGTCTTTTCGCCCATCATGGCCTTCCGGGTTTCGATGATGGTCCTGCGGATCCGTCGGCGCAGTTCGGCGGTCGCCGCGTTGGTGTAGGTGATGACAAGCAGCTGGCGAACGGAAAACCTTCTTTCTGCAAGCAACCGCAGGTACAGGCCGGCCAGGGCATGCGTTTTC
>Ga0228535_1002479_pt1 | contig 17530 bp, 16 predicted proteins | sample SJ1metagenome_FD_168457 | JGI IMG/M metagenome (GOLD analysis project Ga0228535, IMG submission 168457) | Enriched culture of PCE-dechlorinating microbial communities from Ithaca, New York, USA - SJ1 | ecosystem: Engineered > Modeled > Simulated communities (microbial... > Unclassified | place... | reverse complement strand
GGCGGGCGTTTCAACCCGGGCATCCGGCGATAAAAGGATTCTCACCATCTTGCCCGGGGATGGACGTCGCCGAACCTCCTTTCTCTTTTCTGATATTCCAGGATGGCCTGGATGAGATGCTCTCTGCGAAAATCCGGCCAGAGGACCGGCGTTATCCAGATCTCGGAGTAAGCGATCTGCCACAGCAGGAAATTGGATACGCGAAGCTCTCCGCTCGTCCGGACGAGGAGGTCGGGATCCGGGAGGCCAGCCGTATAGAGGTAATTCGAGAAATCCTTTTCCGTGAGCGCATCGAGGTCAAGGCTCCCGTCCTTCATCATCCGCCGGGCGGCGTCCAGGATTTCCGATCGCCCTCCATAGTTGAGCGCCAAGGCGACGGTCATGCGATCGTGGTCCCGGGTCATTTTTTCGACGCGTTGAAGCTCCCTCTCCACGGCCGGGGGGATATCGGCGCGCTGTCCGATGACCCGGAGGCGGATCCGGTTGTCGATGAGCACCTGGTCCTCGTTCCGGAGATAGTCGCGGAGGGTTTTCCACAGCAGGGAGACTTCCTGCTTCGGGCGCTTCCAGTTCTCTTTCGAAAACGCGTAAAGAGTCAGCACCTTGATGCCCAGACGGGCCGAAGTTTCCACGATCTCCCGCACCGATTTGGAGCCGGCCTTATGGCCCTCGATCCGGGGCAGACCCCTCTGCTGGGCCCAGCGGCCGTTGCCGTCCATGATGACGGCGATGTGGAGCGGAAGCCTTAGAAAATCGACCTGCCGGACAAGCAAATCCTCTTTGCTTCCGGGCTCGATGAAGCCTTCGAGGTCTTTCAACATGGCAATCATTATAAGGGGGAGCCGGCGAATTGTCAAAAACGGGTCCCGGGCCGGCGGACGGGGCGGGATTTGATAATTCCGGCCGTTTTGATTATCATGGTACGGATATCGATTGTCATAGCCGTGACAGAAACGGATTAATGCCAAATGTGCTTGGGAATACCTGGAAAAGTCGTCGAAATCGATGCCGCGGGCAGCGGAAAAGTCGATTATGAGGGAACGCGCGTGTTAACGAATTTCGCCCTTCTTCCCGGCATCAAGCCCGGCGACTGGGTCATCGTTCACGCCGGTTTCGCCATCACCCGGATGAACGAAAAGGAAGCCCGCAAAACCCTCAACCTGCTGAAGGAAATCGAAGCCAAAACGTGATGGGCCGCCCTATCCCGCGCGCCTCGGAGGGCGCGTGAGGGGAAAAGGCCGCCCGCCGGACAAGGAGTCGCGGAAATTAATGAGGGAACTGAGAAACCCCAAAGTCCTTCGGGCGCTTCTCGCCGATATCCGCCGGAAAACGCCCTCCTCCCCTTCCCCGCTCCGCATCATGGAGGTCTGCGGGACCCACACCATGGCCATCCACAGGTTCGGCCTCAAGGCTCCGCTCGAGGAAGCCGGAATCCGAATGATTTCAGGGCCCGGTTGCCCGGTATGCATTACGCCCAACGCGGTTCACGATGCGGCCATCGGGCTGGTCACGCGGGAAGAAAATATGATCCTGGCCACGTTCGGCGACATGACGCGCGTCCCCGCCCGCCGCGGGTCTCTCCAGACGGCGGTGCCCGCGCGGAATTCGAGGATTCAGATCGTCTATTCTCCCGACCAGGCCCTTGAGGCGGCGAGGAAGGAGCCTCGCAAGGAAGTCGTCTTTTTCGGGGCCGGCTTCGAGACGACGACGCCGGCCATCGCGCTCACGGTCAAAAAGGCGCATGAAGAAAACATCCGGAATTATTCCGTACTGGCGGCCCTGTGGCTGATTCCTCCGGCCATCCGGGCGATTCTCGAAGCCGGAGAGATCGCGCTTTCGGGATTCCTCTACCCCGGCCATGTCAGCGCCATCATCGGGCTGGATCCCTATCGTTTCGTCCCCGCCGAATACGGCCTTCCGGGAGCCGTGGCCGGTTTCGAGCCGGCCGATATCCTGCTCGGCATCCGCTCCGTCCTCGAGCAGTTGGCCGGCGGAACGCCTGGGGTGTCGCTTGAGTATTCGAGGGCCGTCGCCAGCGAAGGCAACGCCGCCGCCCGGAACCTGATGCGGGAAATCCTCGAGCCCAAGGACGCGGTTTGGCGGGGGCTCGGCCTGATCCGCGGAAGCGCGCTTCAGATCAAGAAAAAGTACGCGGCTTTCGACGCCGAAACGAAGCACGGGTTGAAAATCCGGGGCAAGGACGCCGATGTCCCCGGCTGCCGCTGCGGAGAAGTCCTGCGGGGGCTCATCACGCCGGAAGACTGCCGGCTCTTCGGACGGAAGTGCCGGCCCGAATCCCCCATCGGACCGTGCATGGTATCAATGGAAGGCGCCTGCCTTGTCCATCATAAATACGGCCCGAAGAAAGGTCTCGCCAATGAAAAAAATTAGCCTGGAGATGGGAAGCGGCGGGAAGCTCATGCGCGATTTCCTTCACGACTCCATCCTCGAACGTTTCCAAAGCCCCCTGCTCGCCGAGCTCTCGGACGCGGCCCGGCTTCCCCTCGGCGTCGCGTTCACGACCGACAGCTATGTCGTGGATCCCCTCGTCTTCCCGGGCGGAGACATCGGCTGTCTCTCGGTATTCGGGACCGTGAACGACCTCGTCGTCTCCGGCGCGAGGCCGCTTTATCTCTCGCTGGGGCTCATCCTGGAGGAGGGACTCGAAAGCGGCCTGCTGGACAGGATTCTCCGCTCCATCGCGAAAGCCGCCCGGAAGTCGGGCGTCGAGGTCGTCACCGGCGACACCAAGGTCGTCAGGCGAGGCCAGGGAGACAAAATCTATATCAACACGGCCGGCATCGGGACTCCCGTGGGACGGCCTTCCCCCGGGAGAATAAGGCCGGGGGATAAGATCCTGGTCACCGGCCCCCTGGGAGACCACAGCGTGGCCATCATGTCCGCCCGCGGAGAGCTCGGCTTTGAAACGCGCGTGACAAGCGACTGCGCCCCGCTCCTTTTCCTCCTTCCCCTTTGGAAAAAGGGAGCCCTCTGGATGCGGGACATCACCCGGGGCGGATTGGCCACCGTCCTTTCGGAACTCGCCGAAAACATTCCCTATCCCCTGATAATATCCGAGGAGAAAATCCCTCTCTCCAGGCCGGTCCGATCCGCGGCGGAGATCCTCGGCATCGATCCCCTGTACCTCGCCTGCGAAGGCCGGGCCGCCGTCATCGTCCCGGAAAAAAAGGCGGATCTCGCGCTCCGGGAGATCCGCCGGCACCCCAATGGCCGGAAAGCCGCCGTCATCGGCGAGGTGACAAGCCGGATCGGGGAGCCGGGCGAACTCCTGCTCGAGACCGCGACCGGAGGGCTGAGGCGGCTCGAGGCGCTGACCTCTGAGCTTCTGCCGAGGATATGCTGAGGGAGGCATGCGGGAAATGAAGAGGACGAAAGCAGGCATCTGCCTGGGGCTGGGGATTCTCGGCGCGTTTTTCCTGGCCGCCGGCGGCGCGGGAACGGCCGATCCACCAGGGAAACATCTTTTCGCGGGCCGAATCCAGGCCCGGCCCGCCGAATTCCGGACCCTTGAAGGGGATACCTTCAAGGTCGAATTGAAAATCCAGAACCTGGGCCGTTCGTCCTGGGAATCGAGGGGCGAGTTCCCCTGTTTCGTATCCTTTCATCTCCTTGGCGCCGGAAAAGAACTCATTCAATTCGAGAACCCGCGTTTCCCGCTGCCGCGCAAAGTCCTTCCGCGGGAAACCGTCTCCCTGACCGCCGGCATCAAATCCCCGCTCGAGGCGGGCACATATCACCTGGAATTCGACTTGCTCCGCGAAGGCCGGGCCTGGTTCAAGGATTACGGATCAAAAACACTGACCGCCGTCCTCAGGGTCGCGAAAAGGACCTGGCCGGAGGACGCATACGTCCTCGGGCTCGATGACGGACCCTACACCCGGATCGAGTCGAGCGTGCCGGAATTCAACACGCTCATGAAGCTCATCCGGATCACCCTCGAGCACACCGAGGTTTCCTTCGAGGGCAGGACCGGCCGCGTGGACGGCTTCTCCGCCGGAGCCGGCTACCCTCAGATCTGGCTCCGCGACGCCAACACGATCATCCCGGCTTCCCGTTTTTTTTATCCCGCCTCCTATCTTTCGAGCTGGCTCGACGAACATCTCGCTTTCCAACATCCCGACGGCTCTCTCGAGGACTGGGTGGATTCGCGGGGCGGGGCGGACAAGAACACCGTCGAGACCGACCAGGAAACCAGCGCCGTCCAAGCGGCCTTCCAGGTCTATAATCTGCTCGGCCCTGAATGGATGACGAAAGAGATCAAGGGCGTGCCGAACTATCAACGGCTCGAGGACGCTCTCAATTATGTCCTCAACAACCGCTTCGACGCCGGGCATGGTTTGATCACGGGCGCCCACACGATCGACTGGGGCGACGTGGAAATGGGCGACGCCGGCCAGGATGCCATCTACGTCGACGAAAAAAGCCGCTGGACCGCGGACATCTACGACCAGAGCATGTTCTTTGAGGCGGCCAACAACCTGGCCCATTGGTACGAAGTCGCCGCGCCCCGGAGCCGGGCCGAACTCTGGCGCGGACGGGCCCGCCAGGTCCGGGCCAACGCCGACAAGTGGTTGTGGCAGGAGGACAAGGGATTTTACCGTCTTCACGTCCACCTCGATTCCCTGCGGCACGACTTCGACGAGGACGGCATGTTCGGGATGGGCGGAAACACCCAAGCCGTCCTGTCGGGTCTGGCCGGACAGGACAAGGCCCGCCGGATCTTCGAACACGCGATCAACCGCCAGATCGCTTTCGGCGTTTCGACGATTTCCGGCGTGCTCCTTCCCCCCTACGCCAAAGGCGTTTTCCGGCACCCGGCGGTGGACGAGCCATACGAGTACCAGAACGGCGGCCAATGGGACTGGTTCGGCGGAAAGCTCATCCTGGCCATGTTCCAATCGGGATCGAGCCGCGCCGCCAGAGAAAAGCTCATCGAGATCGCCCGGAAGAATATTTTCAACCGGGGCTTCCACGAGTGGGACAGCAAGGACGGGAGAGGCATGGGCAGCGATTATTTCTCAGGAAGCGCCGGGAGCTTGAGCCGCGCGCTGATCGAAGGGTATTTTGGAGTCCATATCTCCAGGTTCGCGCTTGAGCTGACTCCCCGGCTCCGAAAGGACGCGGCCAGGATCCACGTCCATCTTCCGGCCGCCGGACGATTCGCCGCCTATGACTACCGGTGTGAAGAGAACGGACGGCGGATCCTTTTCGACGTCAACAGCAGCGTCGAGCGAAGCCAGCCCTTCCGCGTCCGGATTCTCAGCCCCTGGCCGCCGGCACCGGAAAACAAGTCCTGGAACACGGGGCGCGATTTTGAGGTCATGTGCGACGGCCGGAGGGGCCGGTGCTCGGTCTCGCGAGTGGGCGAGGACGAGTACATCGAGTTTGAAGTCCCCCCTGGAAAGCACGCCGTGACAGTCCGCTATTTGCGGCCGGCGCAGTAATATTCGAATCCGAGCCCGCGCACCTCGGCCGGGTCGTAGATATTCCGGCCGTCGATGATGATCGGGTTTTTCATCAGCCCGCGGATTCTCGGCAAGTCGAGCGACCGGAATTCATCCCATTCCGTGACGATCAACAGCGCGTGCGAATCTTCCGCAGCCCGATAGGGATCGCGGCAATAAGTCACCCGCGGCGGTTCCTCCGGGAAAACCCCTTTCATGTTCTCCGCGGCCTTCGGGTCATAAAGGCGCAGATGGGAGCCCTCCTTCAAGAGCTCGGCGATCACCTTGATGCTCGAGGCTTCGCGGATGTCATCCGTCTCCGGCTTGAAAGCCAGGCCCAGCACGGCGATCGTCTTGTCCTTGAGGATCCACAGCGCGTTTTTAATTTTATTGACGAGATTCCCGATCCGGGCTTGGTTCACGCGGTCGGCTTCCTTGAGCAGGTTCATGTCGACGCCGAGGTCCTCCCCGATCTTGACCAGGGCCTGGATGTCCTTGGGAAAGCACGACCCGCCGTAGCCGAGCCCGGCCTTCAAAAACGGCTTGCCGATCCGCGGGTCGAGGCCCATGCCCAGGGCGACCTGCTCCACGTCGGCGTCGGTTTTTTCGCACAGGTCGGAAATCATGTTGATATAGGAGATCTTCATCGCCAGGAAGGAGTTCGAAGCGTGCTTGATCAATTCGGCCGTGTCGATATTGGTCACGAGCAACCGGTCCCTGAACGGCTCGTAGATCCTGGCCAGCACGTCGCGCGCCCGGTCGGTTTCGACGCCGATGATGATCCTGTCGGGGTTGAGGAAATCGGACACCGCGGCTCCTTCCCTGAGGAATTCGGGATTGGAGGCGACGTCGAAATCCTCATCGCTTTTTTTGTAGAGGCTGATGACGCGCTTGATCCAGAGGGATGTTTTGACGGGGACCGTGCTTTTCTCGACGACCAGCTTGTAGCCCGTCAGGTTCTCGGCGATCATCCGGGAAACTTCCTCGATCTGCGACATGTCGGCGCGGCCGGCCTCGTCCTGGGGAGTCCCCACGCAGACGAATATGACGTCGGACCGGCCGATCGTCTCCCCCACGTCCGCGTTGAAATCCAGCCGGCCGCCGGCCGTGTTCTTCCTCACGAGTTCATCCAGGCCCGGTTCGTAGATGGGCAGACCGCCGGCGAGGATCTTTTGAATTTTCGCGGAATCCTTGTCCGTGCCCGTGACGCGATGCCCGAATTCCGACAGCCCCGCGGCCGTGACCAACCCGACATAGCCCGTACCGATGACAGCGATTTTCATGGGACTCTCCTGGCCCGGGAGGTTCGAGGGCCCCGACCGGATTTCCCGGCGGGAACGCGCCCATCCGTCACGCCCGGCTCCTGTACCATTCCGCGGTCCTCATCAATCCCTCCCGGAACGCGACCTTGGGCGCGTAATGCAGCGCCTGGACGGCGTTCGAGATATCGGCGTTGGAATGCTTGATGTCTCCCGGACGCTCTCCCGCGTGCGCGGGCTTGACGTCCGTGCCGAGAACATCATTGATCTCGCGGACCAGCCCGTTGACCGTGATCCTGTCGCCGCAGGCGATGTTCAAAGCCGCGCCGCGGAGATGCGTGGCGAGCGACGCGAGGATATTGCCCTCGACGACGTTTTCCACGAACGTGAAATCCCTGGACTGCTCCCCGTCGCCGTAAATCGTCGGGGAGACGCCCTGCAGGATCTTGGTGATGAAGTTGGGGATGACCGCCGCATACTGTGACAGGGGATCCTGCCGGGGGCCGAAGACGTTGAAGTACCTGAGGCAGACCGTCGGCAAGCCGAAGAGGCTGCTGAAAACCCGGCAATACTTCTCGCCGACGAGCTTGCTGATGGCATAGGGCGACAGCGGCGCGCCCTCCCTTCCCTCTTTTTTGGGAAGCCCCGGGTCGTCCCCGTAGACGGACGAAGAGGAAGCGAAAACAAAGCTCCGGACACCCGCGTCCCTGGCGGCGAGCAGCATATTGAGGGTGCCCGTGATGTTGATATCGTTCGTCGTCCGCGGGTCCTTGACGGACCGCGGGACGGACGGCAGCGCGGCCTGGTGAAGCACGGACTCGACCCCGTCCGCGGCCCTGCGGCAGGTCTCCGGGTCGCGGATATCTCCCTCGAGGATCTCGATCCGGCTCTCGACCCCGGCCAGGTTCTCCTTTTTCCCCGTCAGGAAATTATCCAGGACGCGGACCTCGGCCCCGCGGGCGACAAGCGCCTCCGTCAGGTGGGAGCCGATGAACCCTCCGCCCCCGGTGACAAGATATGTTTTCATGACGCCCACCCCTCTCAGATATAGCCGAGCTCTTCCAGCCTGGAGATGACCTTGGCGGCGCTCTCGTCGAGAGTCTCCTTGTCGGTCTCCAGCAGGATCTCCGGATCGACCGGTTCCTCGTAGGGATCGGAAATGCCGGTGAATTCCTTGATTTCGCCCCTCATGGCTCTTTTATACATGCCCTTGACATCGCGTTCGATGCAGACCTCAAGCGCGCATTTCGTGTAGACCTCAAGGAACGTGCCGATCTCGCGGCGCGATTCCGCCCGAATTTCCTTGTAGGGAGATATGAACGACGTCAGCACGGCGACGCCGTTGCGGGTGAGCAGCTTGGCCACGAAGGTGACGCGCCGGATATTCTCGTCCCGGTCGGCCTTGGAGAATCCCAGGTCCCGCGTCAGGCTCTGACGGACGATGTCTCCGTCCAAGCGCTCGGCCCTGAGGCCCCTGTCCTTCAGTATTTCAGCCACCTTGTCGGCCACGGCGGACTTGCCCGAGCAGGGCAGGCCGGTGAACCATAAGGTGAATCCCTTCTGATCGCAACAAGCGGATTTTGTCATGGAACCTCGACTCCTTTGCCTTTCATCTATTTCCATCATGAACAACCGTCAAGATGTTTGACAGCTTTTTCCGGTCATCTCAGACGACCGGTTTTCCCCTCAGCCCCTGAGGCACGGCGACGCCCAGGGTCCGGAGGACGGTCGGCGCGATATCCAGGATATCGGCGTCCCGGCGCAAACCCGCGCCGGCGCCCGGGGCGGACAGGATATACATCCCTTCCTTGGCATGGACGGCGTCGTCGGGACCGGTGTCGTTTTCGAGAAGATACATCCGGCCGTGGCCGAGAGTTCCCGCCGACCGCCAATACAGGTCGTCGAAATAGACCATGAGGTCGGGATAGTCGCCGTTCGCCTCCGCGTAGTGCTCCTGCGGCTTGATGACCCGCGTGGCCCACGCCTCGCCGTCCGGCCCCTTGATTCCGAGAATCCGCTCGGCCAACGCGTCCCTTTCCTTTTCATAATCCCCGGGCGGGATGATGCCCTGCGGCTCGCGGCCCTCGACGTTGAGGAAAACCCGGGCATAGTAGCCGCCCCAGGCCCACGCCTTCGTCCGCGGCCAGTCGACGTCCAGCTTCTCGATGGTGACGGGCTTTTCCGGCATCTGCTTCAATCTGAGATCGCCCTGCTCGATCAGCCATTCATTGACGCAGAAACAGCCCTTCATGCGCTTCGCGCCGTGGTCGGAGACGACGAGGACCGCCGTGTCCTCCCCGGCCAGCTTCAACAGATCGCCGATCTTTCGGTCGATATAGACGTAGTAATCGAGAATGGCGCTCTCGAAGGGATTCCCGGCCGCGTAGAGGTGATGGTCGCGGTCCATGAATTTCCAGAAGCCGTGATGGACGCGGTCGACGCCGATTTCGACGAACCAGAAAAGGTTCCAAGGCTTGCGGACAATGAGGTCCTTCATGACCTCGAAACGCTGCCCGGTCATCTTGTAGATGCCCTGGAGAAGCTCCGCCTTGTCCTCGATGCGGAACTCGACGTCGAACATGTAGGGTCCGAACCTGGACTCGATCTCCCCGCGGAGCTCCGCCGGGTAGGTGTACTCCTTGCTGGTGTCGGGCGTGATGAAACAGGAGATCATGCCTCCCTTGACGGGACGGACGGGATAGCTCGGCGGAATGCTGACAAGGATGCTCTCCCCGCCCTCGTCTCCGACCATGTCCCAGACGGCCTTGTCATGGAAGGACCGCGAATTCGCGATCCACATCTTATCGTAGGAGTAATCCGTGCGGTGGCGGAAGCCGTAGATACCGAGCGCGCCCGGGTCCTTGCCCGTCGCCATGACCATCCAGGCGGGGATGGTGATCGGCGGGTCGGAGCTCGTGAGAGTCCCGTAAACGCCCCGCTCCATGAGTCCCCGCAGGTGAGGGAGCTTGTCCCCGTGCTCGAAAACGATGTCGCCCGTCGCGCAATCCAGGCCGATGACCAACAGCTTTTTATTCATTCAACTCCTCGCATGTCCTCGCTCGGCTCCTCCGGACCCCGCCGCTCGATCAGTCGACGAAAGGATGCTCGAACTTCATGATGACCCGGGCGACCTCCGGCCTCATCAACTCGGACGGAGGCACGACGCCCTTGACCAGAAGATCCCGGATCTTCGTGCCGCTGAACTGGATCTGCTCGGACGCCGGATGAGGACAGATTTTTTCGTTGACCACGGACTGGCACTTCTTGCAGTAGTAAAACGACCGGAAAAACAGGGGCACGATTCCCAGGTCGGGGAATTCCTCGAAGATGTCCTGGGCCGCGTAAGGATGGTAGTAGGAGCCGACTCCCGCGTGGTCGCGGCCGATGATGATATGCGTGCAACCGAAGTTCTTGCGGATGATGGCGTGATGGATGGCCTCGCGGGGACCGGCGTAGCGCATCTCCATCTGGAGGATGGCCATGACCGCCCGTTCCTTGAGGTAATAGTTGCGGATGAGTTCCTCGTAGGAGGCCAGGATCACCTCGTCCTTGAAATCTCCCTTTTTCTTTTTCCCGATGACGGGATTGACGAAGATGCCGTCGGTGAAGGTCAGGGCCGTTTTCTGGACATATTCGTGGCCGATGTGGGGCGTATTCCGGGTCTGGAAGCCTACGACCGTCTTCCAGCCCTTTTCCTTGAACAGGATGCGGGTTTCCCGGGGAGACAGCTTGTAGCGGTCAAACGACGTCGGCAGGACCTCGATCAGGTCGACCTTGCCGGCAAGCAGGACCTCGTTCATCCCCCGTATTTTGGCGACTCCGGGATGGGCGGCGTCGGTCGTTCCAAAAACCTTCTCCGCCATCTCTTCCTTGTCGTAGCCGTATTTTTCTTCGAGATCGAAAAGCGCGACGGGCCGGTCCTCGGAGTCGACAAGAAGGATCTCGCCGCATCCGGAGAGACGTTCCGCCTCCTCGCGGCTGACGTCGAGGACGATGGGAACCGTCCACGGCGCGTCATCGGCCAGACGCATCTGGTTGAGAACGTTCCGGAAGTCCCCTTTTCCCAGAAAGCCTTCAAGCGGGCTGTAAACGCCCGTCGCGATGTTTTCAACGTCCGAAACGAGCTCGGCGTCGAGCTTCAGGCGGGGAAGCGCCGGGGCCTTGTCGAGGGCCTCCTTTCTCTTGTCCCCCTTGAGGACTCTGTCGACAAGCCTTCCGCCGTGGGGCTGGATCATTTTATAACCTCCTCGGAATCATCAATCCAGGGCAATCATCGGGTGGATAAACGGCCGTCCCGGCGAATCCATCAGTCGATATAGCCAAGCGCCTTGAGCCGTTCCTTGACCTTTTCTTCGTCTTCCTCGCTGAAGACCTCCTTGGTTTCCTGCTCTTTCGAGAGGCTTTCCCTCAAGACTTTGGTGACGTAGCTGGCGACCGAGGTCACGTCCGTGCCCTTGATCGCCTCCTCGATTTTCTTATACAGGGACGTCGGAATTGAGACAGCCGTAAATTCTTTATCCATATCGTCTCCTTAAATTCGCGGGCCTCGCGGTCGAAAACGTTGTTGTTCAGGCCGGGGTCGCTTGAGATCCAGAGAATGATAAACCTTTATATACCAGATAGCCTTTTTTTTCAAGGCGACGCCCCCGCCCTCGGCTTGACAAAGCCGATCTGAACGTGTTTATAATCACCTAAAGATGAGCGAAGACTCCTGCCCCTGATCGTTAGATGGAAAAGATCCCGTTCCCCAGTCCCCGAAGAAACTTGCTCCATGGCGTTCTCGACCGCAATTTGAGGAAGCTCGAAAACCGGATGGGCGTCAGCCTGGGAATCCGGGGAGATCAAATCCTCATCGACGGAGACCCCGATAAGGTCGAATTCGCCAAGTATTATTTTGAAAAGATCGCCGAGCTCGAGGAAAAAGGCTACGCCTTGAAAGAAGAGGATTTTCATATCGCGTTGGACCTCCTCGAGGAGGACGCCCGGCGCCCCCTGGAGGACCATTTCCCGTCCGAAGCGCTCAATCTTTCGCGGAAATCCGTTTCCCCGAAGAGCCTCAACCAGAACGAGTACATCCAGGCGATCAAGAATTTCGACCTCGTTTTCGGAATCGGGCCGGCCGGGACGGGCAAAACCTACCTGGCGATGGCCATGGCCCTATCCTTTCTCCAGACCAAGCAGGTCAACCGCATCATCCTCACCCGGCCCGCCGTCGAAGCGGGCGAGAAGCTGGGATTCCTGCCCGGCGACATGTACCAGAAGATCAATCCCTATCTCCGGCCGCTCTATGACGCTCTTTTCGACCTCTCCCAGACGGACCAGGCGAACCGCCTGATCGAGAAAGGGATCATCGAGATCGCGCCCCTGGCCTTCATGAGGGGCCGGACGCTCAACAGCGCCTTCATCATCCTGGACGAGGCCCAAAACACGACCCGGGAACAGATGAAAATGATCCTGACGCGGGCGGGATTCGACTCGAAGCTCGTCGTCACCGCGGATGTCACCCAGATCGACCTCCCCCAGCCCCGCAAGTCCGGAGTGCTGCATGCCATCAAGATCCTGTCATCGCTCGAGGAAATCGCGTTCGTCCATTTCGACGACAGGGACGTCGTCCGGCACCCCCTGGTTCAGAAGATCGTCAAGGCCTACCAGAAAGCGGAATCCAAGGATCTCTGAGATCCATGAAAACCATCTCATTCAACAAGATCCGGATTTTCAAGGGCCCCGACCCCTTCGCCCGGCAGACCCCCTCGACGCCGCCGGCCGACGAAAAGCCCAAATCGCCCGGCCGTAAATTCCTGAAAAATCCCACGGTCTACCTCTTGCTGTTCGTCGTGCTCATCGGCCTTCTGACGTCGTATATCCCCCTCCGGTCGCTGTCGACGATCGAGGAGGGCGAAATCGCCACGGCGGACATCATCGCCCCGGTCGACATGAACTTTGAGGACGTGGAGACGACGGAAAACCGGAAAAAGGAAGCCGAGGAGGCCGTTCTCCCCGTCTACGTCTTCGACCCCAACGTGTTCTTGAACACCGAGGACAAAATCCGCCAGCTCTTCACGTTGGGCCGGGGGTGGCTGGCCGCGGATCCCCGGGCCCGCCGGGTCGAGGAGCTGGAGTCGGCCGCCTACGAGAACCTGGCCGTCGAAATCAGCCGTAGCGACATTCAAGTCCTCGTCAAAACGAAGTTTCCGGCGGACCTCGAAGAGACCCTCGTCAATATCCTGGGAAAAGCCTTCCAACAGGGCATCATCCGCTCCAAAAACCTTTTCATTCTGGGCGAGCAGGAGCGGGGCTTCACGTTGATGAGTCTCGGAGAGAGCGAAAAGACCGTCCGGGTTTCGGATGTGTTCGACGTCAAGGAAAGCAAGGAATGGCTGGCGGCCGAAATCGCCAGGCTCAGCACGAGTTCCCGGTCCCGATCGCTCCTGACCGGCCTTGCCGACGCTTTCGTCGCTCCCAACATCACCTTCAACAAAATCGAAACCGAGGCCCGGAGGTCCAGGGCGCGGATCCGCATCGAACCGGTTTATTACACGATCAAAAAAGGCAAGGTCCTCCTCCGCAAGGGCGACGAGGCGACGGCGGAAGCGATCAAGCAGATCCGCCTCATCAACCGGCATCTCCACGCCAAACCCACCTGGCTTTACAATTTTCTTGGCACGGTCATGCTTTTCGGCCTGATCTTCATCACGCTCTGGTTCTACCTGAAATCCAACCTGAAGGCCGAGGAGGGCCTCAGGAACTTCCAGATGATGGGGACGTCCCTGATCCTGAGCCTGATCACCTACAAGCTCGCGGAGTTCTTGGCCAATAATTTCAGCGGCTACACGAGCCTCTCGTTTCTCTCCAACAGCGAAACCTATTATTATTCGTTTCCCTTCCAAATGGGGGCCTTGATCTTCGCTTTCCTGACCTCGGACCACATCGCCCTCGTCTACACCGTCCTCAACAGCTTCCTGGTCGGCTACGTGCTCAACGCGAATTTCTACATGATGATATTCAGCCTGGTCGGCGGGCTGGCGGCCATCTACGGCGTCAAGTACTACCAGCGCCAGCGGCGGACCACCACCCTGCGGGCGGGCTTTTTCCTTGTCTCGCCGGCGAACGCCGTCATCATCATCACCCTCCATCTCCTCCGGGAAAAACTGGAGGGGCTTGATGTCTTGGGCGCCGAGGTCTTCATGGGCCTCCTCGGCGGAGGCTTGAGCGCAGCGATCGCCTTCATCCTCCTGCCCATCTTCGAGAACGTCTTCGGCTTCATCACCGCCACCAAGCTTCTCGAACTCACGAATTCGGACCTGCCGATTTTTCGGCAGATGGCCATGGAAGCACCCGGCTCCTACCATCATTCGCTCATCACGGCCACGCTCGCCGAGAAGGCCGCCGAGGAGATCAAGGTGGACCCCATGCTGGCCAAGGCCGGCGCGCTTTATCACGACATCGGCAAGATCAAAAGACCTGAATATTTCATCGAGAACCGGACGCGGGAGTCCGACGTCCACAAGGATCTCACGCCCTCGATGAGCACGCTGGTCATCGTCAACCACGTCAAGGAGGGCGTCGAGCTCGCCAGGAAGCTGAAGCTGCCCCGGAAGCTCCGCGACATCATCGAACAGCATCACGGCAATTCGCTCGTCCGGTACTTCTACCAGAAGGCCATCGAAAAATATGACCCCGAGCTCCAGAAGATCGGCGAGGAGGATTACCGGTATCCGGGGCCCCGGCCGAAAACGAAGGAAGCGGCCCTGGTCCTCCTGGCCGATTCGGTGGAGGCCGCTTCGCGGAGCCTGATGTCTCCCTCCCTCGACAGCCTCCGCCGCCTCATCACCGACATTTTCAACAGCTATCTCCAGGACGGGCAACTCGACGACTGCGATTTCTCCCTGCGGGAGCTGAGAACGGTCGCCTCGTCGTTTTTCACGATACTTTATGCCGTCTATCATCCCCGGGTGGAATATCCCGGGTTCGAATTTGAAATCAAAAAGGATAAAAAGCCGAACGGCGCGAAAAAAACAAATGGTCGAAATCATCAACAAGCAGCGAAAACAGCCGATCAATCTTAAGAAATTCGAAGAGCTCATCGAAAGCCTGAGCCGTCACTACGGCTTTCAAGAAACGCAGATCACCCTGGCCTTCGTCGGTTCCCGGGCCATACGGACGCTGAACCGCGATTTCCGGAAAAAGGACGAAGTGACGGACGTCCTGAGCTTCCCCATCCGCGAGAAAAACCCCGACGGGAATTTCTACCTGGGCGACATCATCATCGCCGTCCCGGTGGCCGAGCGGCAGGGCGCCGCCCACGGCCACGGCACGGAGAGGGAGCTCGAGATCCTGACCGTCCACGGATACCTGCATCTGCTCGGATACAAGCACTTCGCTGGCATCGAGGAAGAAGACGAGGAAGCCTGCCGGCTTTTCCTCAAGGGATATCAATGACGACGGATTTCTGGATATGGACGGGCCTCGCTCTCGCCTTTCTGGCGACATTCCTCGTGTCCCTGTTCAAGGTCTCGCTGAGCTCGTTCTCCAAGATTTCCGTCAGCCGCCTGATCGAGGATAAGGACAAGCCCTTCCGCGCGCAGATTCTCCGCCGCTTCGGCGAGACGCAGCTCGCCGTCGGGTACGCGCGGGTCCTGGTGCTCATCGCCTTCCTCGTCTACCTGTTCATCGCCTTTCCCAAGCTCCGGTTTTGGCCGCTGTGGTTTTTCCTGATCGCGGTCGCCGTCTGCTCGATCTTTTTCGAATACATCCCCCGTCTTCTCAATTCCATCGACAAGGTCAGGGTCCTCGAGTTTTTCCTGCCCTCCGTCCGCATTTTCCACATCCTGGCTTCTCCCCTGCTCGCCCTTTCGCGGAACCTCGTCGAAAAAGAAGAGCGCGAGGAAAAGGACGAGGAGCGGGAAGCGAGCGACGAAGAGATCGAAACGTTCATCGACGAGGCCCGCGAGCAGGGCATCATCGAAAAAGACGAGGACGAGCTTCTGCGGAGCGTGGTCGAGTTCGGGGATACCCTCGTCCGGGAGATCATGACGCCCCGGGTCAACATGGTCTGCATCAAGAAGGATTCCACCATCGACAATCTCAAGGACCTAATCATCCGCGAAAAATACTCGCGCATCCCCGTTTATAAGGACCGGATCGACAACACGGAAGGCATTGTCATCGCCAAGGACATCCTGGAATATTCGGACGAAAAACACAAGTCGCTGCCCATAGAACCTCTCATCCGGCCCGTCGTCTTTGTCCCGGAATCCATGGAAGTCGCGGATCTCCTCAAGGAATTCCGCAGGAACAGGCAGAAAATGGCGATGGTCGTGGACGAGCACGGCGGCGTTTCCGGGCTCGTGACCATGGAGGACCTGGTCGAGGAGATCGTCGGCGAGATCCAGGACGAATACGACACCGAAGAAGCGAATATATTGGAAAACGGCCCGCTGGACTTCACGGTGACGGGCGACGTGGAAGTCGAGGAAATGGAGGAGCTTTTCGACCAGGAGCTCGCGGAGGACGACTTCATCACGGTCAGCGGACTCATCACGCACAGCCTCGGCCGCGTGCCCAAGAAGGGAGAAGTGCTCGAGATCAAAGGCCTGTCGGTCGAGATCCTCGAAGCGGACGAGAAGCGGGTTCGGAAACTTAGAATGAAAAGGTAGAGCTCATGGCAGTCAAACCCGGAACAAGAAAAACAAGAAAAAAGGCATGCAAGGTCGGTTACGCGGCCCTGCTCGGCCGGCCGAACGTCGGGAAGTCCACGCTGATCAACACCCTTCTCGGTCAGAAAATCGCCATCACCTCGGACAAGCCGCAGACAACCCGGATCAGCATTCTCGGCATCAAGACAACGGACAAGGGGCAGATCATCTTCATCGACAATCCGGGGATTCACAAGCCGCTCCACACGTTGAATCGGCGGATGATGAACTTCGTCTATTCCTCCCTCCAGACGGCCGACGTCCTCTGCCTGATCATCGACGCCACCGAGAAATTCGGGCACGGGGACGAATTCGCGCTCGAGACCCTGAAAAACGTCACCAAGCCGACGATCCTTCTCATCAACAAGGTCGATATCGTCAAGAAGGACAGGATTCTGCCCATCATCGCCAAATACAAGGACCTTTACGATTTCGCCGAGATCATCCCCGTTTCCGCGCTGAAGGGCGACAACCTTGACGTTTTCGAGGACAAGATCTTCGATCTTCTCCCGAGCGCCGAGAAAATCTACTCCGACGAGGAGATCTCCGACCAGTCCGAGCGGTTCCTTCTCGCGGAGATCATCCGCGAAAAGATGCTCAAGTACGTCGAGCAGGAGCTGCCCTTCGTGACCGCGGTCTTCATCGAGAGCATCGAGAGCCGCGAAGAGCCCAGCCGGGAAACGCCCGAGGAACGGCACCGGGCGAAGAAATGGAGGCCGATCACTTATATCCGGGCTTCCATCTTCGTGGAGAAGGACAATCACCGCAAGATCATCATCGGCCGCCAGGGCAAGGTCATCAAGACGATCGGCATCGAAGCCAGGCGGGAGATCGAGGAGATTCTCGAAACCCGCGTTTTCCTCGACCTCCAGGTCAAGGTCCGCAAGCGGTGGCGCGACTCCGAGGACGTTCTCGACCTCATCGAGGGGCAAAAGCTGTAGGGAGATCCTTCCCGGCCGCGAGGGAGGGAGCGCCGGACCGGACGCGCGGCGAAGCCGATCCGAGTGATCCGCCGGGATTTTTTCCCGGCGAAGCGCCATATATCCCGGCTGACGATGAACTGGTCCAGATACATAGGAAACGCCTGGGGTAAAATGGTGGCACCATGTAT
>Ga0228535_1002477_pt1 | contig 17531 bp, 9 predicted proteins | sample SJ1metagenome_FD_168457 | JGI IMG/M metagenome (GOLD analysis project Ga0228535, IMG submission 168457) | Enriched culture of PCE-dechlorinating microbial communities from Ithaca, New York, USA - SJ1 | ecosystem: Engineered > Modeled > Simulated communities (microbial... > Unclassified | place... | reverse complement strand
TTCCTTTGTGCTTGCATCAGAAAAATTACGAGCTGTCCACTTTTGAGCTTTATGCCAGAAGGATATTTTGCTGTCCACTTTTGAAGTTTATAAGTGTCCACTTTTCAACTTTTGCTAACAGTAATTTATACACACTTCGTATCCCTTTAAAGTTCGTGATTTGCAAAAAGATTTAATTTTCAGCAGATAGAATTTATTTTTTATTGATAATTTGAATAAATGCTTAATACCGCATCCGCGTAGCGGTAACCCACGTCGATGGGTCCATAATGATAGAGAGCTTCCTGCTGACTGCCATACTTTTCGATGAGACCTGCCAGCATGCGTGTTCCATAGGTTATGTTATAAGCCGGGTCGTACAGTTCCTGCATGGAAGGGCGATTGCGAAAACAGGGCTGCCCATCACAGAGAAAGGTCTGAGCGATGCCATCGCGCGGCATGACCTGCATGAGACCTACGGCACCGCTGGAAGAATAGGCTTGCGCATCGCCACCACTTTCCTGCAGCATGACTGCGGCAATGAAATTGGGATCAAGCTGGTACTGCTGTGCACTTTCAAGAATGAGCTCTTCCCACTGCAGAATGCTTTCGGGGTAGGCTCCGGAAAGCGAGCCGGAGGGGGAGGTGATCACACTTTGTGAATTTGCACTGGAATTGCTGGACGCCAGGGTGATACGCGGGGAACTGACCAAGCTGACCAACCCGATCACAGCGCCACAAATGGCAAGAATACTTGGAAAAACCAGTTTATTGGGATTCATGTTCTAATAATAGAACAGATGTACTATTATGTCAAGGGAGCGGTGAGGGGATAAAAAAAACGGAGCTCACGCTCCGTTTTTTGTCATTCCATGCTGATCACTTGCGATTCCCAGCGGTGCCAGCCGCCGAAATTGTTCTGCAAAATGCTGCGTCCTTCGCCAGGGCAGGCTAACCCCTGCAGCTCCAGGTCGGCATCCACCATGATGCGCACCAATTCATGAAATTTAACCTTGGGTTTCCAATTGAACTGTTTTTCCGCTTTAGAGGGGTCGGACAACAAATAATCCACTTCGGTAGGGCGGAAGTAGCGCGGGTCAATTTCCACATATTCTTCATAATTCATTCCGGCATACGTGAAAGCTTCCTGCAGGAATTCACGCACGGTATGTGATTCACCGGTGCCGATCACGAAATCATCGGCTTTATCCAACTGCAGCATCTTCCACATGGCTTCCACATATTCGGGAGCATAACCCCAATCACGTTTGGCATCCAGATTACCCAAATACAGCTTCTTTTGCTTTCCGGCTTTGATGGCGGCTAATGCACGTGTGATCTTGCGGGTTACGAAGGTTTCGCCGCGCCGCGGGCTTTCGTGATTGAAAAGGATACCATTGCAGGAATAGATGCCGTATGCATCGCGGTAGTTGCGCGTGATCCAGTAGGCATATACCTTAGCGGCTGCGTAAGGGCTTTGCGGCTCAAACAGAGTATTTTCACTCTGCGGTGGTTTGGCAGCACCGAACATCTCACTGGATGAAGCCTGGTAAAACCTGGCAGCCACTCCGGCTTTGCGCACGGCTTCCAGAATGCGGATAGTGCCCAAACCGGTCACGTCACCAGTATATTCGGGCATGTCAAAGCTCACGCGCACATGCGATTGAGCAGCCAGATGGTAGATCTCATCAGGGCGGATATTGTAAATGATGTGCTGTAAGGTTTCCCCAACAGCAATATCCCCATAGTGCAGGTAGAGATTGATCTTGTCGCCATTGTGAGGATCGTGGTAGATATGATCGATGCGGCATGTGTTGAACGTGCTGGCTCGGCGAATGATCCCATGCACTTCATACCCTTTGGAAAGGAGCAATTCAGCCAGATAAGAACCATCCTGACCGGTAATGCCTGTGATTAAAGCTTTTTTCAAGCGCTTCCTCCATTATGCAGATTAATACACAAAGTATAGCCAGTCAATTCCACGCTGTCAAACCTGCCACACAGGTGTACTGAAGGTTAACGGGCGGTGCTCAATGCTGTTATGCTTTGGTGAAAGACAGGCTCTTACCATCTTCAGTCAGATCGATCTTCACTTTGTCACCAGATTTATAGGTGCCGGAAAGCAAGTCGACGGAAAGCGGGCTTTCCACATATTTTTGAAGAATGCGTTTGAGCGGACGGGCGCCGAAATTGGGATCAAAGCCTTCTTTGGCGATCCATTCACGCGCTGTCTTCGATAAGTGCACCTGCAAACCTTGTTCTTCCAACCTTTGCTGTATGTCTTTCATCTGGAGATCGACAATCTTTAACATCTGTTCCTCGGTCAGCGGGGAGAAGATGATGATCTCATCAATGCGGTTAAGAAATTCAGGGCGGAAGGTGTCCTTGAGGGCTTTTTCGATCTTTTCATGCGACAACTTTTCTTCATCTGTGCTTTCTGGTTTTAGAAATCCAAGCGTGCCGCCGCTGCGAATGAATTCTGTGCCAAGATTGGAGGTCATGATCAGAACTGTGTTTCGAAAATCGACCACGCGCCCCTGTCCATCGGTGAGGCGACCGTCGTCAAGTATTTGCAGGAGGGAATTCCATACCTCAGGATGGGCTTTCTCGATCTCATCGAAAAGGATCACCCGGTAAGGTCGGCGGCGAACCGCTTCGGTGAGTTGACCGCCTTCCTCATACCCCACGTAACCGGGAGGAGCTCCAAAGAGCTTCGATACGGTATGTTGTTCTCGATATTCGCTCATGTCCAGGCGGATCAAAGCATCTTCATCGTCGAATAGAAATTCTGCCAGCGCTTTGGCTAGCTCTGTTTTTCCTACACCGGAAGGACCGATGAAAATGAACGAACCGACAGGGCGTTTGGGGTCTTTCAGACCTGAACGTGCGCGCCGGATGGCATCGGCAATGGCAGAAATGCCCATATCCTGCCCAATCACGCGCTCGTGCAGTTTATCTTCCATGTGAAGCAGGCGATCTGCTTCGGTTTGCATGATCTGATTGACCGGGATTCCAGTCCATTGAGCGACCACTTCGGCGATATCATTTTCATCGACCACTTCATCCAGTTTGTGTTCGCTTTCCCATTTATCGCGCTTGGCGTTGAACTCCGATTCCAATTTCAGGCGCTCAGCTTTCTTGCGCGCTGCGGTTTCGTAATCTCGCTCCACGCCTGCTTGCTCTTCTTCCAGTTGAATCTTATCGACCTTGGTTTTTAATGCTTTGAGATCCGATGGCATGGAATATAAAGCCACTCGCAATTTGGCGGCTGCTTCGTCCATCAGGTCAATGGCTTTATCGGGCAAAAATCGATCAGTGACGTAGCGCGCAGATAACTTGGCTGCGCTCACCAGAGCCTGATCGGTGAAGTGAACCTTGTGATGGGCTTCATAGCGATCGCGCAGACCCTGCAGCATAGAAATGGTGTCGTCAACCGATGGTTCATCAACGTAGACCGGCGCAAACCGTCTTTCCAGGGCGGCGTCTTTTTCTATGTATTTTTGATATTCGTTGAGGGTGGTCGCACCTACACACTGGAGCTCTCCGCGAGAAAGGGCGGGTTTGAGCATGTTTGACGCATCCATGGCTCCCTGCGCTGCGCCCGCACCCACCACGGTGTGCAGTTCATCGATAAAAAGGATTATCTCGCCAGCAGAACGCTGGATTTCCTCGAGGGATGCTTTCAGGCGCTCTTCGAATTCTCCGCGAAAACGGGAACCGGCGATCATAGCGCCCAGGTCCAGAGAAATGACCTTTTTCCCTATCAGAATCTCCGGAACGTCATTGCTGGCGATCTTTTGTGCCAGACCTTCGACAATAGCGGTTTTTCCTACCCCGGCTTCACCGATCAACACAGGATTGTTCTTTGAGCGGCGGGAGAGCACCTGGATCACGCGCAAGATCTCGTTATCGCGACCGATGACCGGGTCAAGCTTGTTTTCCGCAGCCAGTTTGGTGAGGTCGCGTGAATATTTTTCAAGAGTGCGATAGCGGGTCTCTGCTTTACGGTCTGTCACTTTCTGCCCCCCACGCAGTTCTTGAATTGCGTCCAACACACGTTCTTTGGTGATCCCGTTTTCTTTTAACAGGCGGGAGGACGGAGTGTCCTTTTCTTCAACAATTGCCAAAAAAAGATGTTCTGTGGAAATATACTCATCATTCAGGTTTGACGCTTCTTGGTTTGCAACCTCGATCACGCGTTTTACACGTGGCGTTATAAAAACTTGCCCTGTACCGCCGCCATAAATGCTGGCTTTCGGGCTTTCTCGCAACATCTGATCCAATCGGTCGCGTAAACCGTTGATATCCACCGCCATGATCTCCAGAAGTTGCCCAACCACGCCTTGCTGTTGCTCGATCAAAGCCAACAGGATATGTTCTGTATCTATTTGATTATGACCGTAGCGTTGTATGATCTCTGCCGCTTTTTGGGCGGCTTCTTGAGCACGCTCGGTAAATCGATCAAATCGCATCATAGTACTTGTCTCCTATGTCAATCGGCATTATAACATTTGCTATCAGTATCATATACCAAAGCCATAAAAAGAATATAAGAATTAAAGAACCATTCATGATGAACAAATCCATACGCCCTCTGCACGTTGCAACTGATCTTTACCAGATCGCTGATCTGCTTTCTATCTGTTTTTCTGATTCCATGGATGAAGATGGTGAACGCTATATTGCATATTTGCGCCAATTTTCGCAAAGCTTGCTTTTTACGAAAATTGCAGAACGCTATCCAGAAAAATATTCTTTGCCTGGCGAGGGTTTTGTCTATGAAGATGGGGGAAGGGTGGTGGGAAACATCACGTTATCTCCCATGAAGTTCGAGGATGAGACGGTCTACTTGATTTCCAATGTGGCTGTAGAACCGGAACATCGCGGGAGAGGAATTGCCAAACTTCTGACCCAAACAGCTTTGCGCTATATTGAGTGCAAAGGAGTGAAACAGGTATGGCTGCAAGTGAAACAGGGAAACCAGGCGGCAATTAAGCTATATGATCAATTGGACTTTCAATCGTTTATGGTCCGAACCACCTGGATGCGGAAAAAAACGAACGTGTTTCTAAAACGTCCGGAAAAGTTCGCTCTGCGGAAAAGGAAAAAAGGGGAATGGAAGATCCAGAGAGAGTTGTTGGAGAGCACCTATCCTGTTGAATTGACAGCCGCCTACGAATTCGAAATTGCATCCGTTCAACCCAACCTGAAAAGGACGATTCGCGATTTTTTCCTCAGTCGTGTCACTCTCCATTGGGCTGCTGAGGTGAATGAACAACTTGGGTTCGTCAGTTATGCTAGCTTCCAGGACCAATCGTATGTCAATCTATGGATTGCGGCTCCGGTAGGATACGAACAACAATTTTTGAAAACCCTCGTCCCCGCTGTGCAGGCGCGTCTCGGAAAAGAGGTGCGCTTGAATTACCCGCAGCATGAATATGGCGATTGTTTCCATGAGCTTGGAATGCAAGAATTAAATACACTGGTCTGGAAACGAAAATATCTTGTTTAGAAAAAGACGCTTCATTCCAATGAATTTGGTATGCCAAGATATTTCAAGAGCGTTTCCTTTTGGATCTCATCGAGGGTTTTAATATCCATGATGTGCTCCCCTGCGTACAGTGCGCCGCGATCATCGGTGAAATTCCCCCAGCCTGCAGCTCGGAGTAAAACCCAGGGAGAGATGCCCACTTCATCGGCTGCTTGATAGGCTGCGTTGATCATGTCTTGATGTGTTTTTGTATGCAACAGGCTCAATTGAGCTTTCGTGATTAACAAAAGGTCAGGCGTGGGCGACACTTGCGTTTGCGCCACTTCTTCTGTTGATCCGTCTTCAGAAATGTCATACCCATAGATCATGTTGCTGGCGGCATCACTGACCCACATGGTTCCATCTTCTGCGAATTCAATATCCACAGGCATACTGATCGTATCATCCGAAATACCCCGGATGTCCCAGGCGTGCACCAGCACACCATCCTGGGAATACTCAAGGATCAAAGCCCCTTCCGGATCGGTCACGAACACATGACCCTGTGCGTTTACTGCAATGAATGGTTTATTGTTGACCGATTGACCATACCAACCTTCCACATTCCAGCTTGTGATGGGGGTTGAGGTGTTCAACTCAAGATCAGGTACGATCACCTGAACTCGTGAATTCCAGGTATCCGCTACATACAGGTGGTTGTTTTCATCCAGGGCGATGCCAACCGGCTCATTCAATTGACCATAATCGGAACCAGCGCTTCCAATTTGAGCCACAAAGGCGTCATCCTTATCAAAAATCAAAATGCGCTTGTTGCCGGTATCTGTAAAATAAACGTTGCCATCGGCATCAACCGTGATGCCGCGCGGTCCGTAATACGCCAGCGGTGTATTATCGGTGGCGAAATATCCCCACATGGAGATGAATTGTCCATCGCTGGTGAATTTTTGAATACGGTGGTTCCAGGTATCCGCTACATAGACGGTTCCATCCGGCGCGACTGCCACATCCCAGGGTTCATAGAAAGTGCCACCCACAGCGCTGGTGGTGGTATCGGCGGCATTGGCGAAACTGCCCCAGGAATCCAGAAGTATTCCAGTGGTCGAGAAATGTTTGATCTGGTTATTTTTTGAATCAGCTACATAAATAGAACCATCCGGAGCGATATCAATTCCACGGGGTTCATTGAGCACGTCATCTCCGCCAATAAACCGCGTTGGGGAAATGGTCGTGGTGATTGCTGCAAACGCATCGCCGGTTGGGCTTTGAATTAGCGCATCATCAGAAATAAGATCCCACACCTGTTCTGCGATATCTTTGCGAATATACATACGCATTTTTTGGCTGGGCTGCCAGGTCGTCATATCCAGGTAAAGGTTGTTATTCAATGTGGCGTAAAGCGAATAATCGCGATAGTACCAGATGTTGAAAACAGCCTGCCGCAGGTCAGGGGATTTCAGGACCTCAACGATTCGGTCGAAAGTGAGGTTGAAGTAATCTTGATTGGGCCACCACAGACGGAAATATTCAAAGCTGTAATAATCTTTACGGATAAGCGGTTCGACCTTGTCATAATTTGCCTGACCTGCCAGGATGATGGGAACAGTCTCAAGATCACGGGTCACATTTTCCATATAAGCAATACGATTGGGGTAGTGCCTGAAATACCACCAAAAGGGATAGAGAGAATCGTTATCGTAAGCTACCCGAATATCCAAGCCGCCGGTCAATGTCCGTGATATCTTCTCGACCTGAGCAAGGATTTCTTTGGGACCCGGCGCGCCGTGTGCATAGACCAGGTATTCGGTGGCATAATCATAATTTTCAAATGAGGCACGGAGGGCGGATTGACCGGTTATGCAACCGAGAAGGAGGAAAAGCGCCACCACAAATGTTTTTGTTCGAACATTTTTTGACCAGCCATGAAGGGAGGTGCGGTAGAGGAGAAGCAATCCAGCCAACAATACAAGCCGAAAGAGAAAAATATAGGTAACTTGAAGCTGTGCCTGGCTTTTCCCTTGAAAGGGCAAATTGTTGCCCAGCAAGGTGACGCCGATGGAACAAAAATCGGCTATGATCAAAAAGCTGATCAGAACACCTATCACTCTTTCACGAATCGATCTATCTTTCCATGCGATGGAATCAAGATAATCTCCCAACGTTTTTCCTGTTAACAGCAAAAATGGAATGGTGATCTGCATGGTCAGCCAGGGCATTTTTTCGCCGGCTATCGTAAAGGCGATCAAGCTGGAAATGCCCAGGAACAGAAAGAAGACGGTGGTTGAAAGAACGGGCTTTGTTGGTTCTGGCTCTCCCTCTTCGACGGCGCTCCCTTCTGCTGTAGTTGTTGCTTTGCTGTCTTCGCTGGTTTTCATTCTCCTTTTAAAGGCTGCCAGAATAACAGCCAGAGCGGAACCAGCCAACCCCAGAAACTCATAGAAAGGCATTTGCAGCAGGGCGTAATAATAGAGTGGTTGGTTGCCGCGGTTTACATCGTGCTGGGCAAGCCAATAACCCAGGGAACCAATGGTGCCGGTCAAAGCACCCTGCATATTGGTCAGAAAAGTTGTATAGAGGATGAAAAAAATAAAATAAAAGATGCCGGCTGCTTTCCACCAAAAATCACGATTCCATGCAAATCCTAAGATAATGGCGATCGCCGCCAGGTAAACAAGATAGACGAAATCCAGCAGATTGCTGGTTGCGCTGCTGTAAGCGGTTGGATCATATCCACAAAACTTCACCGGGAATGCTGCCAATAGGGGAAGCGTAAGTGTTGTGATTAGCATGAAGATATTGAACGCCGGTGATGGAATAAAAAGATCCCAACGCAGAAACTTTTTTCCGTATAAGACGGTCAGGATGCCAATACACAGCGGTATGATTCCGGGTAATAGCGATTTGAAGGACGATGCGCTGTAGTACAACTGCGTTTTGAAGGGGAGGTCTGTGCTGCTTTGCAGGATCAGCGCATTGTTGTCAATATTGCTCAGATCGGTCTGGCGAAACAGGTAGATGGAGCCCACTAGCGATATGGCAATAACAAGGATGAGCAAGAGACTGCCCAGAAATGCCCGCAGGTGGGCTGGCTTGGAAAGGGAGATCTCGGGCAGCATTTTTATAAAGAAAAAGATCATGAAGATGGCAGTGTGAATATACGATGTCTCTTTCGAGGTGAAATAAAGGGAGAGGGCGATAGCAATCAGAAAGAGGGAATGGTGATCTCTTTTTTCATAATGCCGCATGAAGGCGTAGATGATGAGTACCAGGAACAAGCCAACAAAAACTTCATTGCGCGCGTATCGACCGTAGAACATCACAAACGGAGAGATAAGAAACAGGATTGACGTAATAGCCGCACCGCTCTTTCCGAAGTATCTATGGTATGCAAATAAAAGGAAAATGATGGTTGCTACGCTTGCCAGCGCATGGGGAACACGAGAACTGAAGTCAGAATCGCCGAAAAGAAAATAGGAAAAAGCAATTAAATGGAACTGAAGTGGTCCGTGCGTCATGGGATTATGTTGATACCCCAGACCGGCGAACAAATCGTAGGATGGAACAACATGGTTCACTTCATCGTGGCTCATCACCCGCTCGCCCAGATTCATAAAACGGGTGAGGATGGCTGCGATAATGATAAGAATGATGAGAGCGGAATACCATGAAAATTTGCCGAAGAAAGCCTTTAACGAAATTTCATGTTTTTGTGTTTTATTGTTCATTGGGTCCTTTTGATTCCCATCAATTCTAACCAATAATTGTAATTCTTGCGCTATAATGAAAAATTCATTGCAATTCGAGAATAAACTTGCTTGACCAATGTGTCTATTGTTGATAAAATATTCGTTTGCCATAGGTATGGCGTTGGTAATGTATTTAAATTGTTCAATAATCAGGAGAGATACATGGGTCATGAAATGCCTGAAAAGAATTATTCGCGAATCCCGAAAGTTCTTGATATACCCAATTTAATCCAGGTTCAAAAAGAGTCTTTCGACAGATTATTAAGTGAGGGTCTCATCGACCTGTTTGATGAGATCTCGCCGATCGAATCGTATAACGGGGGAGTGAAGCTTTACTTTCCCGGAAAATCAGATATCAGTAAGCAGTGGGGGTTGAAGTATTGGTTTGAAGATCCTAAGAATTCGATCGAAGAATGTGTTGAGAAAGACCTGACTTATTCGAGCCCATTGTATGTGAAGGTCCTGTTGGCTGGTTCTGAGATCGCCGAACCCATGGTGGAAGATATCTATTTGGGTGAATTCCCCATCATGACAGAAAATGGAACTTTCATCATCAATGGAACCGAAAGGGTTGTTGTATCTCAACTGATCCGTTCGCCCGGTGTATATTTTGATGCACCCATTAACCGCGCTACCGGAAAGAGATTAGCCACCGCAAAATTAATCCCCGATCGCGGTGCCTGGATGGAATTTGAAACGCGTAAAAATGATTACATCATTCTGAAGTTCAACCGCAAACGCACGGTTCCCATTACCATTTTCTTACGAGCGTTGGCAGCAGTGGATGATGGATTAAAAGACTCCCCTCTGAAGTATGGGACTGACGAGGAATTGATTTCTCTGTTCAATGATATTGACACCGATCAAGATCGGTTGTTTATTCCCACAACGTTTCACCAAGAACCCGAATGGGACCTGTCTGGCAGCAAGACGATCGCTGAATTGGCGTTGTTAGAATTCTTCCGGCGTATGCGCCCTGGCGATCCTGCCACCATTGAAAATGCAAAAGAATTTTTGGAAGAGCAGCTTTTTGACCAGCGGCACTATGATCTCGAGAATGTCGGTCGCTACAAACTGAACCAAAAATTGGATATCAAGGGTCACGTTTCTGTAGAACATCGTACCATCACGAAATGGGATATCGTGTATCTGGTCAGGCGCATGATCAAGATCAACAACGAGATGGAAGACAAGGATGATATCGATCATCTGGGAAATCGGCGTGTCAAGACGGTCGGTGAATTAATTCAAAATAAGCTGCGCATCGGCATACGTCGCATGGAACGTGTGATCAAAGAGAGAATGTCTATTCGCGAGCAGGATAAAGTGGATCCAAAGAATCTGATCAACATTCGCCCGCTCGTAGCTGCACTGCGTGAATTTTTCGGCTCAAGCCAGCTTTCTCAATTCATGGATCAAACAAACCCATTGGCTGAACTGCGCCATAAGAGGACACTCTCTGCATTGGGTCCGGGCGGCTTGCGCCGAGAGCGTGCCGGGTTTGATGTGCGCGACGTTCATCATTCCCATTACGGAAGAATTTGCCCTATTGAAACGCCAGAAGGTCAAAATATTGGTTTGATCGGGCGCCTGGCTTCTTATGCCAAAGTAAACCAGTATGGCTTTATTGAAACGCCCTATCGAAAAGTTCTCGATGCACTGGCGCCGGATGATTCCCGCATGTTGGGCAGGGAAGTTCGGGATTCGGTTCGAAATCCAAAGAGCGAAGAAGTTTTGATTCGCAAGGGAACCAGGATCAAAGAGGAGCACCTCGCCGACCTGAAGAAACTTAAGAAAGATATCGAAAAGATACCTGTTATAAGTTTTGTCACCGATGAAATCGAATATTTGCCCGCCGATGTGGAAGATAAATTTATCATTGCCCAGGCGAATACGCGCTTGAACGAATACAATGAATTTGTATTAGATCGCATCTCCTGCCGGTATCATTCCGATTTCATCTTTTCATCTCCTGAAAAGATAGAGTTTATGGATGTAGCACCCGATCAGATCGTGGGGATCAGTGCTGCATTGATCCCATTCCTGGAACATGATGATGCGAACCGTGCTTTGATGGGTTCCAACATGCAGACCCAGGCTGTTCCGTTGTTGAAACCTGACCTGCCCCGCGTTTCTACCAGTATGGAAATGTATGCTGCCAAAGATTCAGGGCAGGTGCTGATTGCAGAAGAAGATGGCGATGTGGTTTCTGTAACTGGGAGAAAAATTGTTGTGCGTTCAAAGAAGGGGACGCAAGAATATTACCTGAAAAAGTACCAACGTTCAAATCAAAGCACTTGCATTGACCAACGACCGCTTGTGATCAAAGGTCAGCGCGTGCAAGAAGGTGAGATACTGGCTGATTCGTCCTCTACAGTCGAGGGTGAGCTAGCCCTGGGTCAAAACGTGGTTGTCGCATTTGTATCTTGGGAAGGCGGCAACTATGAAGATGCCATCTTGATTTCCGAAAGATTGGTACAGCAAGATAAATTCACTTCCATTCACATAGAAAAATATGAACTGGAAGCGCGTGATACCAAATTGGGACCTGAGGAGATAACCCGTGACATTCCCAATGTGGGCGATGACGCCATTAGAGATTTGGATGAAAATGGCATCGTTCGGGTGGGGGCGGAAGTGGGTCCCGGGGACATTCTGGTAGGAAAGATCACACCCAAAGGTGAGAAGGAGCTTACTCCTGAAGAGCGTTTGTTGCGAGCCATCTTCGGTGAAAAATCTCGTGATGTGCGCGATACATCCTTAAGGATGCCGCACGGCGAACACGGCAAGGTTGTCGATGTGAAGATTTTCACTCGCAAAGAAAATAGCGATCTCCCTGCTGGTGTGGATAAAATTGTGCGTGTGTCCGTTGCGCAGTTGCGAAAGTTAACAGCCGGAGACAAGATGGCAGGAAGGCATGGAAACAAAGGTGTCGTGTCGAAGGTTGTTCCTGTAGAAGATATGCCCTTCCTTGAAAATGGGCAGCCTGTGGATATTATTCTGAATCCATTAGGCGTTCCGGGGCGCATGAATATCGGGCAGGTTTTGGAAACGCACCTGGGCTGGGCGGCGTTGAGGCTGGGATTCCGCGCGCTCACTCCGGTTTTTGACGGCGCAGATGAATTCGAGATCGAAGCCGAACTGGCACGTGCCTGGTTGATGGATGCAGCCTGGGATGAAATTGGAGAAAGAGCCTGGGTATGGATTAAAGAGCAGAATTACACCCCTGAAATATTGCAGGACGAAAATGAAGTTCGTTTGTTGTATCTTGAATATTGGTTGGAAAAGAAAAACATTGATATTCTCAAGATAAAGACCGATCCTATCTATGCACGGAAAGTCACTTTAATTGAATGGTTGCGTGAAAGGGGATATGATCCGAATGCTATGCTGGCATTTGAAAACAATGAAATCGGAAAGCAGCGGAATGTTGCCAAAGACGATCTGGTAATTAATGCTTGCTTGCGGATCTGGCTGGAGAAGAACGGGAAAAACACCGAAAAGATCGCTGACGAGTCCATTCGAACTGCAGCGCAAAAACTCATGGAAGAGACTCATATTCCGCTACCCACTTTGGGTAAACAAATATTGCGCGATGGGAATAGCGGTTTGCCGTATGATCAGCCGGTTACCGTGGGTGTCATGACCATTATGAAATTACATCACCTGGTAGAAGACAAGGTGCATGCACGTTCTACAGGTCCTTACAGCCTGGTTACCCAACAGCCGCTGGGTGGCAAGGCGCAATTCGGTGGTCAGCGTTTTGGTGAGATGGAAGTTTGGGCTCTTGAGACATATGGCGCAGCGTATACGTTGCAGGAAATGTTGACCATTAAGTCGGATGACGTTCAAGGAAGGGTGACTTCCTATGAAGCTATCGTGAAGGGCGAGGCGATCGAAGAACCCAGTTTGCCCGCCGGATTCAGGGTCTTGGTAAAAGAGTTGCAGAGCCTGGGATTGGCGGTTGAAGCAGAATTGGATTCAGGCGATGTCATTAAATTTGGAAAGGACGAAGAAAAGATAAAACCACCCAAATTACCAACCGGTCTGATGGGTTTAGGAGAAAAGTTTGAGGATCTCTCTTGAGTATTGTATTGACGCAAAAAAAACGGTGTGATATACTCGCACTTTGGTTTTATCAAGAATGAAAATTTATCGGAGGCAATGTGCCAACAATTAATCAACTGATTCGAAGAGGACGAGAACAGAAAAAATCAAAGAGCAAAGCGCCAGCTTTACTCTATACAATGAACCACTTGAAACAACGCCGGACCCGCCAGGGTGTAGGATCTCCACAAAAGCGTGGTGTATGCACTGTCGTTCGCACCATGACTCCTAAGAAACCAAACTCAGCGTTGCGCAAGATTGCGCGTGTGCGTTTGACAAATGGGCTTGAGGTCACTGCTTACATTCCTGGTGAAGGGCATCAGCTTCAGGAACACTCCGTGGTGATGGTTCGTGGTGGTCGTGTGAAAGACCTGCCTGGTGTGCGGTATCATGTTGTGCGCGGCGCACTGGATACGACCGGCGTCGCTGTTCGAAATCAGGGGCGCTCAAAATACGGTACAAAGCGAGCAAAATAGTTCGAATCATGACCTGTGGAGAAAGTTGAATGCGAAGAACAAAACCAGAAAAACGACGAATTGATCCTGACATCCGCTATAACAGCCGGAATGTGCAGGTTCTCATCAATAATATCTTGAAAAAAGGCAAAAAGAGCACTGCATCGCAGATCGTTTATGATGCCTTGGGAATTGTTCAGGAGACAACCAAAAAGGAGCCGGTTGAGGTGTTGGATGCGGCTCTCAAAAATGTTGGACCGGTGATGGAAGTTCGACCGCGCCGTGTGGGTGGCGCAACTTACCAGGTTCCGATGGAAGTAGAACCGGAACGGAAATTGACCCTGGCTGTTCGATGGATCTTGGATGCGTCTAATGCGCGGAGCGGAAAAAGCTTTGCAGAAAAGTTGGCTGGCGAAGTGATGGATGCAGCCAATGAACAAGGCTCTGCGATAAGAAAACGCGAAGAAACTCACAAAATGGCGGAGGCAAACCGGGCTTTTTCACATTTCCGGGTTTAATTCCTTACTTTCTTAATCATTTGAACTTTAACAGGAAAACAATATGGCGCGAGAATATCCTTTAGACAAACTACGTAACATTGGGGTTATTGCGCATATTGATGCAGGAAAAACCACCACCACTGAGCGGATTCTATATTACACTGGCAAAACGTATCGAATTGGCTCAGTGGATGATGGCACTACCGTTACTGATTGGATGAAACAGGAACGGGAACGGGGGATCACAATTGTATCCGCTGCGATTACAACGCGCTGGCGGGATTACCAAATTAATTTAATTGACACACCAGGACACATCGATTTTACAGCCGAAGTACAACGCTCATTGCGCGTATTGGACGGTGGCGTGGTTGTCTTTGATGGTGTTCAGGGCGTCGAGCCGCAAAGCGAGACCGTCTGGCGGCAGGCAGATCGGTTCAGCGTTCCTCGTATTTGCTTTGTGAATAAGATGGACCGCGTTGGCGCTGACCTGGAGTATTCCATCCAGACCATCAAAGATCGCCTGGGTGCAAATCCGATCCAGATGCAGGTCGCGATTGGAAAAGAAGCCGATTTCAAAGGTGCCATCAATCTTTTGGAGATGAAGGCAGTTATCTGGAATGATGAACTTGGATCGAAACCAGAAGAACAAGAGATCCCTGACAATTTGCGAGAACTTGCAGAAGGAAAACGCAAAGAACTTCTTGAAAAAGTCGTCGAATTGAACGATGAACTGATTGAAAAATTCCTCAACGAGCAAGAGATCACGATTGAAGAGATTAAACGTACCTTACGGAAGGCTGTTTTAGCAAATAAGGCAACGCCGGTGTTCTGTGGTTCATCCCTGAGAAATAGGGGAGTGCAACCCTTGCTAGACGCCGTCATTGATTACTTACCCTCACCGCTCGACATTCCATCTGTTAAAGGAACTGACCCGCGCAATGGAGACGAGATCATCCGAAAAACCAATGATGAGGAACCCATGAGCGCGCTGATCTTCAAAATTGTGTCCGATCCCTATGCCGGACGCATGGCTTACTTCCGCGTTTATTCCGGCACGATCAAACAGGGCTTGATGGCTTACAATCCGACCACTGGAAAAAAAGAGCGCGTCGGTCGTTTGATCCGCGTTTACGCGGATCACCGTGAGGACGTGGAAGAAATGCATGCCGGCGATATCGGCGCAGTGCTTGGTTTCAAGAGCATTGTCACGGGCGATACCATCTGCGAAGCGCATCATCCCATTGTTCTGGAAAGAATTTCATTCCCGGAGCCTGTTATTTCTGTGGCGATCGAACCAAAAACAACGGCTGATAATGAAAAAATGGCTAAAGCTTTGCAGCGTTTAGCCGAAGAGGACCCGACATTCCGCGTTCATGAAGATGAAAATACCGGTCAGACCATCATTGAAGGAATGGGTGAGCTTCATCTGGAGATCATCATCGATCGGATGTTCCGCGAATTCAATGTACAGGCAAACGTTGGAAAGCCGCGAGTTTCCTATCGTGAAACGATTACCAAAGAACTGCCCAAAGTAGAATATAAATATGTGAAGCAAACCGGTGGTCATGGTCAATATGGACATGTGGTTTTTTCGTTCAAACCATTGCCCCAGGGTAGTGGGGTGGTGTTTGTCAACGAAATAAAAGGCGGCACCGTTCCGCGCGATTATTTCAACGCTGTGGAAAAAGGCGTGCATGAGGCTGCTGAATCTGGTGTGCTAGCGGGCTACCCCATGACCGATCTGCAGGTTACTTTCTATGACGGTTCCTATCATGAAGTCGATTCTTCAGAAATGGCTTTCAAAATGGCTGCTATCTTTGCCTTCCGGGAAGGTGTCGAAAAGGCACATCCGGTTTTGCTTGAGCCCATTATGAAAGTTGAAGTGAATATCCCTGAGGAATATCTGGGTGATGTTTTGGGGCAGTTGAATTCAAGGCGTGCTGAGGTTGCGGGAATTGAAATGAAGCATGGGAATGCCCAATCGGTGCGCGCATTTGTTCCTTTGGCTGAAATGAGTGGGTATGCGACAGAACTGCGTTCTGTTACTCAGGGGCGAGGTGTGTTCTCGATGGAATACGACCATTACACACCCTTACCTGAAAGTAAAGCAAGCGAAATCTTGCATTAAGTAATATAAAAATGTAAAAGGAGAAAGAAAATGGCAAAAGAGGTATATGATCGAACGAAGCCACATTTCAACGTAGGGACGATGGGGCACATAGACCATGGAAAGACGACGCTGACGGCAGCGATCACCAAGTACAGCAGTCTGCTGGGATTTGCGGATTTCATGGCATTTGAGAAGATCGACAACGCTCCCGAAGAGAAAGAGCGCGGCATCACCATCAGCATTTCGCACGTGGAATACCAGACCGCCAAGCGGCACTATGCCCACGTGGATATGCCCGGACACCGCGACTACATCAAGAACATGATCACCGGAGCGGCACAGGTCGACGGCGCCATTCTGGTGGTAGCTGCCCCGGATGGTCCCATGCCGCAGACCAAAGAGCACGTGCTGCTGGCACACCAGGTAGAAGTGCCCAGCATCATCGTCTTTCTGAACAAAGTGGACATGATGGACGATCCGGAACTGCTGGAGTTGGTGGAGATGGAACTGCGCGACATGCTGACCAGCAACCATTTCCCGGGCAACGAGATTCCCATCATCCGTGGCAGCGCCCTCAAGGCATTGGAGTGCACCTCCACCGATCCCAACGCGCCCGAATACGCCTGCATCAAGGAGTTGCTGGATGCGGTAGACAACTACTTCCCCGATCCGGTGCGTGCTACTGACAAACCGTTCATGATGCCTGTGGAAGACGTGTTCTCCATCAAGGGACGTGGCACGGTCGTCACCGGTCGTATCGAACGCGGTATGGTCAAAGTGGGTGAAAACGTGGAGATCGTCGGCTTGCGCGAGAAGAGCATGAGCACGGTCGTCACCGGTGTGGAAATGTTCCACAAGACCCTCGATGAGGGCATGGCTGGCGACAATGCGGGTCTGTTATTGCGCGGTGTGGAACGCACCGATGTGGAACGCGGCATGGTGATTGCCAAACCTGGCAGCATCACCCCGCACACCAAGTTCAAAGCGGAAGTGTACGTGCTGCGCCGTGATGAGGGTGGGCGTCACAAACCGTTCTTCAGCGGCTATCGCCCGCAGTTCTATGTGCGCACCATGGATGTGACCGGCAACATCACCCTGCCGCAGAACGTCGAAATGGTCATGCCTGGCGACCGCACCAACATG